>CAJDVC010000129.1_pt1 | contig 9970 bp, 11 predicted proteins | sample 7391211 | NCBI WGS metagenome assembly CAJDVC01 (sample SAMEA7055683, study PRJEB34461) | soil metagenome | biome: terrestrial ecosystem; feature: Peninsula; material: soil | place: Antarctica | collected 2016 | reverse complement strand
GCAAAATATGTACGACGGCTGCTCAGTCCCTATACGGAGACGGTGGATGCCTGATACGAAATTTGGCACCGTGGAGGAAGCGCTCCGCGACATTGCTGCAGGAAAGATGATAATCGTAGCTGACGATGATGATCGTGAGAATGAAGGAGATCTCGTCTGTGCGGCTGAGCTCGTTACTCCGGAAGTGATCAACTTCATGATTCGGCGTGCTGGTGGACTTATCTGTCTCGCCCTTACCGGTGAAAGGGCAGATCATCTAGATCTGTCGCAGATGAGCGAGTTCAACACTGAAGAACAGCGCACGGCCTTTACTGTCAGCATCGATGCCGGGCCGCGTTTTGGAGTTACGACTGGAATCAGCGCTCAGGATCGGGCCACAACGATTCGCGTCGCTGTCGATCCAGCCACGGACCGTGCAGATCTTCGTCGTCCAGGCCATGTGTTCCCCTTGCGCGCACGGGATGGTGGTGTGCTCCAGCGGGTTGGACACACTGAGGCTGCAGTCGATCTGGCGCGCCTCGCCGGCATGAGGCCAGCGGGCGTGATCTGCGAAATTCTGAATGAAGATGGAACGGCGGCGCGACGCGCCCAACTCCAGGTCTTCGCGCGAGAACATTCGCTGACTTTCATTACGGTGGCGCAGCTTGTTGCATACCGACTCCGCACAGAACGGCTGGTTCATCGCGTGGCCGAGGCGCGTCTCCCGACGCGGTTCGGTGAGTGGCGCATCATCGGCTACAGGAATGACGTGGACGATCACGAGCATGTTGCACTTGTCCACGGGCACGTGACGGATGAGTCGCGCGTTCTCGTGAGAATGCATTCGAAGTGCCTCACAGGTGATGTGTTTCACTCGCAGCGCTGTGACTGTGGCTGGCAGCTGGACACTGCGATGGCAATGATTGCCGCAGAGGGTCGTGGCGTAATTGTTTACCTGGACCAGGAAGGTCGGGGCATCGGACTGCTCAACAAGCTCAAGGCTTATCAGCTTCAAGACGCTGGCAAGGACACCGTCGAAGCAAATGAGGCTCTTGGTTTTGGACCCGATCTCCGCAATTACGGAATCGGTGCGCAGATTCTGCTCGATCTGGGTTTGCGCTCCATGCGTGTGCTGACAAACAATCCTCGCAAACTCGTCGGGCTGGAAGGATACGGATTGGAGGTGGAGGATCGCGTTCCGATTGTTCCCCCGTCCACAACCGAGAATGCGCAGTACCTGAAAACGAAACAGGCCAAGCTGGGACACCTGCTAGCCTCCTGACAATCCAGATGGCAGAGTTTAACGGAACACCGCGCGGTAGCGGGCGGCGTGTAGTCGTCGTCGCCAGCCGCTTCAATGAAACAATCACGCGCGCACTTGTTGATGGTGCGCTCGAAGCGCTTCTCGCGCACGAAGTCGCGTTCGACGACATCGATGTAGTGTGGGTGCCGGGCGCGTGGGAGCTCCCGCTCGCTGCGCGCCGCGCACTATCGAGTGGGCGTTACGACGCGCTTGTTGCGGTTGGCGCCGTCATTCGCGGCGACACGCCTCACTTCGACTTCGTTGCTGGTGAGGCATCGCGTGGGCTCGCGCTTGTCTGCATCGATGCGGAGATCCCTGTTGGATTCGGTTTGCTCACATGCGACAACATGGAACAGGCGCTCGCTCGCGCAGGTGGAATTCACGGAAACAAGGGATGGGACGCCGCAGTCGCCGCACTTGAGACGACCGACGTACTGGATCAGATCGAGCCGATCGATGAGAGTTGAGTCGCGCGCGCGGTCTCGCGCACTTCAGGCGTTGTACGCATGGGACATGCGAGACGACACCTCGCTGGACAGAGTCGCACATCAGGTCTGGGATGACCTGGCGGTGTCGCACGAGGAGCAAGTCTTTGCCGGGTTCCTCGTGCAGATCCTGGTCGCTCGCGGCGAGGAAATCGACAAGTCACTGAGTGCCGTCACTACCAACTGGCGCCTCAGCCGAATCGGTGCGATCGAGCGTTCTGTGCTACGGCTTGCAATCGCTGAACTGCTTCAGGGCACCACACCGTCGCGAGTCGTGATCAAGGAGTCTGTTCGTCTTGCGGAACGATACGGAAGCGAGCAGAGCGCCCGCTTCGTGAACGGGGTGCTCGACGCGTACGCGCGCCAGCAGGGTATGCTCTAGCCCTTGCGCATTCTCGTAGTCAACTGGCAGGACCGGGAAAATCCGTATGCTGGCGGCGCGGAATTGCATCTCCACGAAGTCTTCGGGCGCATTGTTCAGCGCGGCCACGAGGTGGATCTCCTGTGTAGCGGATTTCGCGATGCTCCCCGGGATACCGTGCTCGACGGCATCAAGGTCAGGCGTGTCGGCTCAAGGTTTTCGTTCCCGCTCCATGCTCGGCGGGAGTACAAAAAGCTCGCAGCAGAGCGCGACTACGACATCGTTGTCGAGGATCTGAACAAGATTCCCCTGTACACCCCGCGCTGGAAGGCGCGCAGTCTGGTGGTCATAACGCATCACCTCTTTGGCGCCACGGCTTTCCGGGAGGAGTCCATCCCGATCGCGACGGCGACCTGGCTCGCCGAGCGACCACTGGGATTTGGGTATCGTGCTGTCGATTTCCAAGCCGTCAGCGTTAGTACGCGCGATGACCTGGTGAGTCGGGGGATCCCGGCCGAGCGTATTCGGGTGATCTACAACGGAGTAGACGTCGAATCACTGACACCCGATCAGAACGCTCGTTCGATAACCCCTTTATTCTCATATTTAGGTCGGTTGAAGCGATACAAGCGGGTTGACGTGGTAATCAAAGCCTTCGCATTGCTTGATGCGCGCGAGGCTCGCCTGGAGATTGCAGGCAAGGGAGATGATCGTGATCGATTGGAGGCCCTGATAGGAAGTCTCAACATCGAGGACCGGGTTCGGTTCCTGGGGTACATCACGGAGAAGGAGAAGCGCGAGCTTCTACGGAGGTCATGGGCGACTGTATTGGCATCTCCCAAGGAGGGGTGGGGAATCAGTAACTTGGAGTCAGCTGCTTGCGGTACGCCGGTCATCGCTGCGGATTCGCCTGGGATACGAGAGTCCGTTGTGGATGGTGAGACTGGCTTTCTCGTTCCGGGATCGGACGTTGGCGCGTATGCAGCTGCAATGAGAGGATTGCTTGATTCGCCCGAGATGGTCACGAAGTTAGGTAGCAACGCACGCCGGTTCGCAGAAACATTCACATGGGAGCGCGCAGCGGCGGAGACGTTGTCACATCTTCAACACGTAGCCAAAGGAGCGTAGCATGGACATCCAATTCCACGGACATCAGACGGAAATCACCAACAGCTTCCGCACACGAGCTACTGAAATGGTGCAGAAGCTGATCGCGCACCTTGGCAGACCCGTCGGCGCAGATGTATGGATCGATGGCGAGGGCGTCAAGAAAACCGTGGAACTTGTACTGCATGCACCGCACTATGAGAAGCTCGTAGCCAAGGGAAATGGCTGCGAAAAAGAAACAGGTTCGCGAGGCAGAGCAGCGCGCGTGACGCGTCACCCAACGGTCGGCGAGCTTGTTGAGCGGCTCGCCGAGCCGCTTCGCCTAGAAGATCTCGGTGGTGGCATCGGATTGGGCATTGAGCTTCCCGGTCCGGATATCTCGAGCCCCGGGTTGGCTCTCTCAGGGTATGTCGGGAGATTCGTTTCGGACAGGCTGCAGGTGCTAGGTGAGACGGAGGTCAGTTATCTCAATTCTCTGGATGCACATCGCCGACACGAGATCATCGAACTTTTCTTCTCGTATCATGTGCCGGCCGTCTTCGTCACCAAGGGCCAGCAGCCTCCGGAAGGATTACTCGAACAAGCGGCGCTGACCGAGACCGCGCTTATCCGAACCGGACTTTCTACCGCTGACTTCTACCGTGGGGTCAAACCGGCGCTCGAAGAATTGTTTGCGCCAACTACGACCCTGCACGGTTCGCTTGCCGACGTTTATGGCGTAGGTGTCTTGTTCACTGGCGCCAGTGGAATCGGCAAATCGGAATGCGTTCTGGATCTCGTTGAACGCGGTCACCGCCTCGTTGCCGACGACATGGTCATTGTATCGCGACGCGGTCATGACGTACTGATCGGGCGGGCGCATGAGATGGCTGCGCATCACATGGAAATTCGCGGTGTCGGCCTGATCAACATCCCATCGATCTTCGGGATCAGATCTGTCAGACAGCAGAAGCGAATCGAAGTAGTGGTCCATCTGGAGATTTGGGACAGGAATGCGCCGGTGGATCGTACGGGTCTGGATACGTCGGTAGCGAGCATCCTCGGCGTCGAGATACCCAAGATCACAATCCCTCTCAATCCCGGCAAGAACATTACGGTCATAGCGGAAGTGGTCGCCATGAACCATCTTCTTCAATATTCCGGAATCAATCCGGCGGAACAGTTCAACGAGCGATTGATACAGCGCATGCAGAAGGCTTCAGCCATCAGGCGTTACCTGCAGGAGGATGTCGAGTAGATGGATCCTGAGGTCGCGCCTCGCGCGATTGTCGCCGGACACGGTGCGTTCCCCGCAGGATTGGTGTCCGCTGTCGAGCAGATAACGGGTCGCGGCAACGTGCTCATTCCGTTCACGAATACCTGTCTTGGTCGCGAAGACATAGAGAGTGGTATTCGTGAACTCATCGCGATGCACGCCGTGTACGTGATATTTACGGATCTTCCCGGCGGTAGTGCGACGCTCGCAGCACGCCGCGTACAGCGCGACACGCCCGGCGTGGTCGTTGTCACGGGCGTGGGCCTCGCTTCGTTGATTGACTTCGTGTTTTGCGCGAGTGACATGAGCCCGGCAGACGCCGCCGCGCACGCAGCCGAGAAGGGGCGCGCCGCAATACTTGCTGTGGTGGTCTGAATGCCTGTAGCGCTGTACAGAATTGATGACAGGCTAATCCATGGTCAGGTTGTCGTCGGTTGGGGGCAACCGCTGGATCTGGGATTCATCGTACTGATCGATGACGTCGTCGCAGAATCAGAGTGGGAACAGGAGCTGTACAGATTGGGAGTGCCTCCCAGCATGGAAGTGTACTTCGCGTCCACGGCGGACGCGGCGCGCGAAATCGACAAGTACACCGCGGATCGTCGGAACGGGATGGTTCTGACCGGAAGCGTGGAGACGATGCTGACTTTCTCACGGACTGCGGTTCGTCCAGTCACTGCCGTCAACGTTGGCGGGATTCATCACCGCGAAGATCGTACGCAGAAGCTACGCTACGTCTTTCTGAACGAAGCCGAAGAGCAGGCGCTGCGAGAGATGGCTGCGCTGGGTATCGTCGTCACGGCGCAGGACGTTCCATCGGCGACCGCACATTCGCTCGAAGCGCTGCTTCGCGGATCTTCAACGTGACGCTTGAGTCGCTTTTATTCAGCATCCTACCAGTCTCGCTGCTCGGAGCCGTGGCGGGCCTCGACATGGTGGGTTTCCCGCAGATCATGCTGTCGCGGCCGCTCGTCTCCGCAACGCTTGCCGGTGCGTTTATCGGCCGTCCCGCCGCAGGATTATTGATCGGTGCCGTGCTCGAATTGATAGCGCTCGAGACACTTCCGTTTGGAGCGTCTCGGTATGCCGAATGGGGCTCTGCAGGAGTTGTCGGAGGCGCTGTCATGGCTGCTCAGCCAAGTGGTGCAGCGGGCGCGCTACCAGTTGCGATGTTCGTAGCTCTCGCGGCGGCTGTGTTCAGCAGCAGAAGCATGGTTTGGGTGAGAAACTGGAATGCGCATCAGGCTCGCCGTTTGAGGGCCGAGCTTGACGCGGGATCGCCGACGGCTGTGGATTCACTGCAGATTCGTGGACTCACCATGGACCTGATACGTGCGTTCGGCGTGACATTCATTTCGCTTCTGATTCTGCTCCCGCTGTCATTGCGTATCGTTGCGATATGGGGTGTGGACGCGATTCACTCGCGTGCAGTGGTCACGGCTCTCGCTGCCACTATCGCTGCGGGCGCAATTTGGACCCTCACTCACCGTGCGGCGCGCGCGGGTTGGCTTTTTGTGCTTGGCCTCGGCGCCGGCACGGCGCTTCTGCTACTTCAATGACCGAACCGCAATCGACGCAACGCGCCCGCAGCGATAGTGGCACGCCGGCACCGGTAAGCACCTGGGCTGTTGGCGCATCGTTCGTGAGACTTTTCGCGGTGCAGGGCTCGTGGAATTATGAGACCATGGTGGGCAATGGGATCGCGTTCTGCATGAAGCCTCTGCTGCAAGGCCTTCCGGAGGAACGCTACAGGGCGGCTATGGCGCGGCAGGCCCGTTATTTCAATGCGCATCCATATCTGGCGGGTGTCGCGGTCGGCTCTCTTGCCCGCGGTGAGCTGGACGGCGAGGATCCCGTGAAAATCGAGCGGTATCGCACCGCCTTGTGCGGGCCTCTCGGCAGCGTTGGCGATCAACTCGTCTGGGCCGGTTGGCTGCCTCTATGTTCACTTGTGGCTCTCGCAGCCTTTGCACTTGGCGCGGGGCCACTGGTTGTGGTATGTATCTTTCTGGGCGCCTACAATGTTGGTCACATAGCGCTGAGGGCCTGGGGACTGAGAGTCGGTCTGCGACGGGGCATGCGCGTAGCTCCGGCGCTTTCGAATCGGCTTTTCAGAGACGGGCCGGCCGTGCTGGCCCGGATTTCCGCAGTACTGGCCGGTTTGATTCTGCCGCTCGCATTGCAGCGGATCATCGGCCCGGGCCGGGTACTCGCCGGTAGTGTGGCGGTTGTCGCTGTCGTTGGTGCAGTAATCCTTGCACGGTTCGGCGCGCGCGCCACGGGCTGGCGCGCTGCACTTGCGCTGCTGTCCATTTTTGTCCTCTACTCGGTGGCTCGTTGATGGCCGAACGAACGGTTACGATCGTGAACAAGAATGGCGTCCATGCGCGACCGGCCGCCGAGATTGTCAAGACAGCAGGCAAATTTGCGAGCAATGTGACGATTGTCCGCGACGATCTCGAAGTGAATGGCAAAAGTATCATGGGAGTGATGATGCTTGCCGCGGAATGCGGCTCAGCGATTATTCTGCGCGCGACCGGGCCTGATGCAGAAGAGGCTGTCGACGCGCTGGCGCAGCTTGTTGCCGCAAAGTTCGGAGAGCGATAGGTGCCTCGCCCGATAGTCGGCCTGCCTGCTTCGCCCGGCATTGTCGTCGGTCCAGTTCACCTGCTGCGCTGGGAAGTTCCGCAGGTCCGGCAACGGATCATCCCGGATGATCTGGTGCCCGAAGAAATTGCTCGCTTCAACGATGTCGTCGCTCGTGCACGTGCGCGTCTGGTCCAGGTCCGTGATCGTGTAAGTGCGCACACTGGAGAAGAGGAGGCTGCTATCTTCGATGTCCAGGTGGCGATGCTCGATGATGCCGAATTGCTCGACAACGTTCGCGAACTCATCCATCAAAATCTGGGGGCCGAGAAGGCGTTCGACCTTGTGATGGCTGACTGGCGGCAGAGCTTCGCGCGCCACACGCATCAGATGCTTCGCGAACGCGTGGCGGATCTGACCGACGTACACATCCGCGTCCTTTCGATGCTGCTGGGACTGGAGGATCATGACCCGGTCGATCTTCCGCGCGGATCGAATGCGATACTCGTTACGCACGATCTGACGCCGAGCCTCACTGTACAGCTCGACCGAGGTACGATCTCGGCAATTGCAACCGATGCTGGCACGCGCACGTCGCATGTGGCGATACTTGCGCGATCGCTTGGATTGCCTGCCGTCGTCGGCCTTCGCGATGCGACTGTCCAGCTCCATTCCGGCGATCGTATAATTCTGGACGGCTCTCTCGGCGTCATCATTCCGCACCCGACAGAATCGCAGATCGCGGCCTATGCAGAGCGCGCCGTTCGCGATGCATCCGATGACGCTGCAATGCGTCAGATCGCCTCCGCGGAGCCGGTAACGCTCGACGGCGTGCGAATAGTGCTGCGTGCGAACGTGGATCTTCCGGACGAAGCAGAAGCGGCCGCGAGCAGCGGGGCAGAGGGGGTCGGACTCATGCGCACCGAATTCCTCGCCGTCGGTCGCGCGACCATGCCGGACGAAGACGAGCAGTTCCGTGCGTATCAAAAAGTGCTCAGCGCATTCTCGGGTAAGCCGGTAGTGATTCGCACATTCGATGTTGGCGGTGACAAACTGCCGATAGGCGGCTATCCAACCGAGGCGAATCCATTTCTCGGATGGCGTGCGATTCGCATGTGTCTCGACGAGCCCGAGCTGTTCAAGACTCAGCTGCGTGCATTGCTTCGCGCGACGATGTATGGTGATGTGCGGATCATGCTGCCGCTGATCGTGTCGCTCGACGAGGTTCGCGCCGCGCGCAAACTGCTGTTCGAAGCGTCGGACGAGTTGACTGCGCGCGGTGTCGAGCACCGTCGCGACGTACCACTTGGCGTGATGATCGAGACTCCAGCGGCTGCTATCGCAGCCGACATGCTTGCGCCGGAGGTAGCGTTTTTCAGCATCGGGACCAACGACCTCGTCCAGTATACGCTGGCGGTTGACCGTGGCAATGTGAATCTGGCATCGCGGTTTACGCCGTTGCACCCGTCGGTGCTCCGGCTCATTCGCCGGACCGTGCAGGCTGGCACGGCGGCTGGCCTGGACGTCGGTGTCTGCGGCGAGATGGCGTCCCAGCCGTTGATGGCATTCGCCCTTATCGGGCTCGGCGTCCGGCAACTGAGCGTTGGCGCGCAATCCGTGGCCCTCGTGAAACGCGTTATCCGGGGGATCAGCGTCGATGTAGCACGGGCGGCGGCGGAGTCCGCCATGCTGGCCGGCACCGCGGAAGAGGTTGAGCAGGTTCTTCGCGCCGCCGTCCAGACGGCCTTCGGGGACGCCCCGTTTCTCCGGTATGGATTGCCCGTCAAGGGGGATGTGGATATGTTTGGGGACGCCGGCGCTTAATCCGTTCATCCGGCTTGACGGAAATAGCAGGGCCGTTCGCGGCGCCGGCCTGTCGTTCTCTCCCGTCTTGCCCCAATCTCTGATCTTGTGTCCGAACGCCATCTTTTTACGTCCGAATCCGTAACCGAAGGGCATCCAGACAAGGTTGCGGACGCGATTTCTGATGCCATCCTCGATGCGATCCTGGCTGACGATGCCAACGCCCGGGTTGCCTGTGAAACGCTTGTTACGACCGGCCTGGCCGTTGTCGCTGGCGAGATTACCACCAAGACTTACGTCCCCGTTGCCGATATCGTCCGCGAGACTATTCGGCGCATCGGGTACACCGATGCCTCTTACGGATTCGATGCTGACACGTGCGCGGTGATGAGCACCATTGACCGTCAGTCGCCAGATATCGCGCAGGGCGTGGATACCGGCGGCGCGGGCGATCAGGGAATGATGTTCGGGTATGCGACAGATGAAACACCCGAACTGATGCCGCTCCCGATCCAACTGGCGCATCGCATTACGCATAGCCTGGCGGAATTCAGGCGCGCGGGCGGAAAGAAGTGGCTGCGTCCCGATGGCAAGGCTCAGGTGACTGTGCTTTACGAGGACAACATTCCGGTTGGAGTGGACACCATCGTCGTTTCCACTCAGCACAGCGATGACATTTCCACTCGGCGGTTGCGTCAGCTCATCACGTCTGAAGTGATCGAGCCGAACATCCCCAAGGACATGCGTCGTCGCGGGATCAAATATCATATCAATCCTACCGGACGCTTTGTTGTTGGCGGTCCGCAGGGTGACGCTGGGCTGACGGGAAGGAAGATCATTGTCGATACCTACGGCGGAATGGGCCGGCACGGCGGCGGCGCGTTTTCGGGTAAGGATCCATCAAAGGTCGATCGTTCCGCATGCTATGCCGCCCGCTGGGTCGCGAAGAACATTGTCGCGGCAAAGTTTGCGCGGCGCTGCGAAGTGCAGCTTGCCTACGCGATCGGTGTCGCCCGCCCGGTTTCTGTGATGGTGGATACGTTTGGGACCGGTACGGTGCCTGACTCCGCGATTACACGCGCAGTCAATGA
>CAJDVC010000080.1_pt1 | contig 10246 bp, 7 predicted proteins | sample 7391211 | NCBI WGS metagenome assembly CAJDVC01 (sample SAMEA7055683, study PRJEB34461) | soil metagenome | biome: terrestrial ecosystem; feature: Peninsula; material: soil | place: Antarctica | collected 2016 | reverse complement strand
GCAGCGCCTGGCGCTGGCTCGTGCCTGCAAGGCGCGCGCCGACTCGCTGCATCGGCCCGATGTACTGGCCAAGGCACAGCGCGACAGCGGCTTCACAATTTTCGGTCTGGACTTTTTCCGTCGTTCCACGACGCTGTTCAATCCGAATGTAGCCGGACCTGTCGATGCCAACTATCGGCTTGGAGCGGGCGATGAGCTGGTCCTTATTCTCACTGGTGATGTAGAGGCATCCTATCAACTTCCCGTCACTCGACAGGGGTTCATCGTCGTGCCGCAGGTGGGCCAGATATCAGTCAACGGGCTCACTGTTGGTCAGTTGACCGATGTGTTGTACGACAGATTGGGACGCGTGTATTCAGGTGTCACGCGGGGGGCCGGTGCAACTACGCATTTTTCGATCACTCCGGCCAAGCTGCGCAGCAACATGGTGTACGTCGTGGGTGATGTAATGGCGCCGGGCGCATATCAGGTATCAGCGTCGGGAACTCTTCTCTCCGCACTGTATGCTGCAGGTGGACCATCTGACAATGGGAGCCTTCGCGACATTCAGGTGAGGCGAAATGGGCAGCTCGTTGCCCACATGGACTTCTACGACTACTTGATCAATGGTGATGCGTCTCACGACGTGCGACTGCAGACTGGCGACATCGTATTCGTTCCCGTGCATCTCCCGCGAGCGCGAGTCGTGGGAGAAATCAATCGCGCTGCAACGTATGAGATCAAACCAAGTGAAACGCTTGCGGACGCGATACGGTTCGCGGGTGGATTCAAGGCTACGGCGTCGCGGCAGCGCGTTCAGATCGAGCGAATCGTCCCGCCTTCGGAACGGACACCTGGTCGAGACCGCATCACTACGGATATCGTTTCCGACGCATTCCTGACGGGCACGGGTCCGGCAGTTCCTGTTGAAGCTGGCGACGTGATTCGGATATTCCCCGTCGTATCGCGGGTCCGCAATCAGATCCTGGTGCGTGGCAATGTAAACATGCCCGGCACGATCGGATTGACGCCCGGAATGACTGTCGCCGGCGCACTCAAGCTCGCTGGCGGCATCAAGCCTGACACGTATCTGGGCGAAGTACTCATCTCGCGTCTGAATCCTGATTCCACGCGTCAGCAACTCCGTGCGACGTTGCGTGATTCAACAGGCGCGGTGATCAACGACTTCCCGCTCAAGGAAGATGACAATCTGACGGTCTATTCGGTCTCCGAATTCCGACCGACGCGCTTCGTCGCGATCAATGGCGCAGTTCGAAAGAGTGGACGTTATCCGTATCACGAGGGGATGACGGTGCGCGATCTCGTTCTCCAGGCTGGCGGCCTTGAGCAGAGCGCACTACTCAACGAAGCGCGCATCGCGCGACTTCCCGAAGACAGATCCGGGACTGTGACTGCGCGCGAGTTCTCCGTACCACTCGATTCGAGTTACCTGTTCGAGCGTGCGCCGGACGGCAAGTACAACGGCCCGCCAGGGCTACCCGCGACATCGGGTCCGACTCCCGACGTGCAGTTGAAGCCATACGACAACGTGCTCGTACTGCGGCAACCAGGCTGGGAGTTGCAGCGCACCGTTGCAGTGACTGGAGAAGTGCGTTTCCCCGGCAAGTATTCGCTGCTCAACAAGAACGAGCATATCAGCGACATCCTGAAGCGTGCGGGTGGCCTCACACCTGAAGGTTACGCAAATGGTGTCACTTTCTATCGTACTTCCAATCGCATCGGCCGTATCGGCATCGAACTGCCGGATGTATTGAAGGATCCCAAGAGCCGCGACAACCTTCTGCTCGTCGACGGCGATTCGCTCTACATCCCGCGTTTTAACGCGATCGTGCGCGTGGAGGGCGCGGTCAACTCACCCGTTGCAGTTACGTACTCGCCCGGCAAGGACCTCAACTACTACATCCGCGCCGCTGGCGGCCCAACTCGCAAGGCAGACATTGATCACGCATACGTCACGCAACCGAACGGGAAGGTCGACGCAGAATCACAGCGGTTCCTGATACCGGACTACATTCCGAAGCCGAAGCCGGGCGGCGTCGTATTCGTCCCTGTGGCCGAGGGGCCGCCAGGACAGAGTGCTCTGGCGACATTCGGCGCACTCGCGGGCACTTTGTCGAGCCTCGTAGCTGTGTTCGCAATATTGCGGACCACGCGCTAAGCATTGATCGCGCGCTGATCCACTCGGATGCCAGACGTCGTGCCTATCGCAGAGCCAAGCCCTGAGCCGTTGACGCTCGCGCTATGGACGGCGGGCGTGCTGAACCGGTGGCGCACGGTACTTCTCTGTACAATTGGAGCAATAGTACTGGCGGTCATCGCCGCGCTTGTGCTGCCACCGACGTACCGGGTCACCGTATCGTTCGCGCCAAACCCATCGAGTTCGTCCAAGATTGGCGGCGCGCTCAGCAGTCTCGGTTCGTCCGGTGCACTGTCGGGGCTTGCGAGTGGAATGGGACTGGGCTCTGTTGGCAGCGAGCCGACGGAATCACCGGCGTTTTATGGAGAGCTGATTCAGAGCCGAGAGCTGTTGACGCGTTTGTTGCTCACCAAGTTCAAGGATCCGCGCACAAATAACCCGAATGACAGCGCGCGTCTCGTTGATATAATGAAGTTGCGGTCCACAGATCCAAAACGACGGATCGAGCTGGGGCTCAAGGTACTTGAGAAGTCGATGGTCACTACGGCGGATCCGCGCACTAACCTCGTAAAGGTCGTGGTCAGCGATCAATACCCAAACATTGTCGCGAGTGAGGCAAACGCGGCACTTGCCCTCGTCAATCAGTTCAATCTGGAGCAACGGACGTCGCGCGCGCGGGCCAAGCGCGTCTACATGCAGAGTCGGATGGCTGACGCTAAGATTGATCTTGCAACAACTCAGGCGCGGCATCGCGATTTTCTGTCGCGTAATCGGCAGTGGCAGACGTCGCCGACATTGTCTTCGGACGAAGAGACGCTGAGGCGCAACGAAGATGTCGCGACTGAGCTTTATCTTTCGGTGGAGAAGCAGTTCGAAGACGCGCGGCTGGACGAATTCAACGACGCGGCCCTTATCACAATAGTTGATTCCGCGGTGGCGCCAGTCAAACCGTACTGGCCACGCTATTCGCTGTTGCTTCCCGGTGCACTCCTTCTCGGCCTGTTTCTTGGTACAATGATCGCAGGCATCGCGACCGTTTACGACGATTGGAGTCGGCGCGATCCCGCGGCAGCGCAGCAGCTGCGCGCTGCGCTTACGCGAAGGGCGGCGCAATCAAAAGCACCGACAGTCGCGCGTCGTGCCTGAGATTGGAGCTGTCTCCGCTCCGTCCCTGCCGGCGCGGGCGCTTCCCTGGATTACGTGGGCGCTTACGTTCCACATCCTCGTTATTGCGCTTCTATTCGGTGTCGTAAGGTTCCCCACGAGTGTCGTCCGGGGGATCGCCGCGTGGAAGGAGATCACCGGGGTATTGCTTTTCGTGGCCGTGATCATCCGCATGATCACCGGCCGCGGACATCGTGTTCCGATCGCAGCGGCCGATCTGTTCGCCGGTGGCTGGGTTGCGATGACCTTGATCCTATTCATCACGCAAAACGTTGTCTTGCGCGACAATGTCCCGCTTACAGCGTCTCTCTTTGGCCTGCGGGATGCCGCATTCTTCGTCATCTTCTACTTCGTGGGCCGGACGACGCCCGAGATCGCCGAGAACTCGGCATTTGCGAAACGCGCATTCGCGGTCCTTCTGGTGACATGCACTGTCGCGATCCTGGAGCAATTATTCGTGACACCGCGGATGCTCGTGCTCATGGGCGTGGCCTCATACGTTCAGGACTTCCTTGGCGGCGCCGCGTTCACACAGGGGAACATCTACGGGCTGCCCGACAACTACTGGAGCCTGATGGGTGGACACCTCGTCCGTCGCTCCGGGTCAGTATTCCTGTCGAGTCAGGGGTTCGCGCTGATCTTCGTTATTTTTCTTCCCGCTGCAACTCTCTGGGTACTCGACGTCAGGCGGCCGAAGAAGGCCCTACTGTACTTCGCAAGCGCAATAATCTGGGGCGGCCTCGCAGTGACATTCACCCGTGCCGCGATCGCTATCGGGATCGCACAGGTCCTGACCATTCTCGCTGCGCGGCGGCGGCTTACCGGAGCGGCCTTGTTCGCCACCGTATTCATTGTGATGTTCCTTGTCGCACTTGCGGTGATTCCCGGGTTGGCGACGTTCGCACTCGAAACCGTTACGTGGCAAACCGGAAGCAGCCAGTCGCACGTGAAAGACTGGACCGCCGGAATCACGGCATTCCTGCAACAGCCCTGGGGATACGGCCTCGGCACGACTGATCAGAGCGCAGTTCGCGGCGGTCTGGAGCCGATCACATCTGACAACCTGTATCTGAAATACGCGGTCGAGCTCGGAGTACCGGGACTTGTCGCCTTGGTCGGTACACTCGGCTGCTTCATCGCCTCTGGATACAGACTGTTCAGGAATGGAGCGAACGAGCACCAGCGCACGTTCGGAATGATCGTAGCGCTCGCGACTGCGGGGATCGCAGTGTATGGCGTAACGTCGGTAATGTTTGGCGACCCGATCGTTTCCTATCTACTTTTCTGGATCGGCGGCACCGCAGTCACGTTAGCCCAGCGAACCGCGACGGTAACAGTATCCGACTTCGCGTATGCGTGACGTACAGTTCGGCGTCGTTGTGATCAACTGGAATGGCGCGAACGACACCCTTGCCGCGCTGGACTCGCTTCTCCTTGCTAAGCCCCGACCAGATCACGTCATAGTGGTCGATAACGGCTCGGCAGACGACTCCCTCGATCGCATTCGCGACTGGGGTGCATCGCACGCACCTGGCTGGGGTGAAACCGTGCCGCCCGCGCTGGATTCGTGTGACGCAAGCAGCTGGTTGGTTCTCGTCGCCGCCGACAGCAATCTGGGATTCTCCGGGGCCAACAACGTTGGCCTGCGCTACCTCGCCTCACGCACGGCAGCATCACACTTCATGCTGCTGAACAACGACGCGATGGTAGCGCCTGATTGTTTCGCGCAGTTGGCAAGCGCAATATGCGATGTCCCGGATGCAGGGCTCCTCAGTCCAGTCATTTTTCGCCACCCCAACCGTGACGAAGTGTGGTATGCAGGCGGCATTGAAATTCCGCATCGCGCGCTCATAGTGCACGCGCGGACGCCGGCGAACTCCGACCGTCCCTATCCCACAACGTTTGTGACAGGTTGCGCCATGACAATCGCGCGCCCCATGTACGATGACCTGGGCGGCCTCGCCGAGATTTACAACCCGATCTACTGGGAAGACGCCGACTACTCGCGCAGAGCATGCGACGCCGGGTGGAGTGTGGCTGTGGCTCCGCGTGCGCACGTGTACCACCGCGTCGGCCGGAGCGGCGCTGGCGAACGTTTGACACCTCGGACAGCATATTTCCAGAATCGCAACCGCGCGCTGTATGTCAGACGCAACTACCACGGAACAGATCGTATTCTCGGGCTTGCGTACCTAGTGGTGACAAAGCCGGGTCGCGCGCTGATGGAAGCTCTACGTGGGCAACGAGCACTGGGCGGCGCAATATTCAGGGGATTTCTGCGCGGAATGACGCAGCGAGCCTGGTGATACCCGACCGCGCGCAGTTCCGCGACACGACACGGTACGCAGCCGCCGTTGCAACTGAGATTGTCGCACCCCTCCTCAGGGCATACGCTGCATTTCGTGTGCACGGCACTGCCACATCGCCTGACGCATGGCGGCGTGGGCTCATAGTTGGAAGTGGTCACATAGGCGATGTGCTGTATCGTACCTGCTCTCTCGGTCACCTGATCGATGGCTTGCCACTCTGCAGCTGGTCGTATTTGACTACGCGGGATGGCGCCGCGATCCTGCGCAATACGCCGAGGCTCGGTGAAGTGCTTCCGTTCAACGGCGATGGCGCAACGGATTTTCTACGACCGCACACGCGTCGTGAGCTGCGCGAACGCGGGTTCGATGTCGTGTTGTGCACTGACAATATTCAGCACCATCGCTGCTTGTCGCTCGCGATACAGCTTGGGATTCCAAACCGCGTAGCGTTCGTGCAAAAAGGCTTCTCTGGCCTCACGACGTATCCGGTCCGGACTCAGCGCGCGTCATGGCCGGCCCAGATCCGCGCGATGTTCGAGCAGGTCACGGGCTCCCCGGACGCATCTGAACTCAGGCCGCGGCTGTACATCATTCCCGAAGAGCGTGACGCTGCGCTTCGTGAATGGAACGCCTTGCCGTTTGGAGACGCGGTGATCACGGTAGTCGTCTCGATGACAAGCCGCCAGAGTATCGGCGTGTTCCCCACGGAGCTCTTTGTTTCAATCCTCCGTGCGGTGCTGCAACTGTGCCCCGGCGCACGCGTGATCCTTACCGGGACGCAGTCCGAGAGCGCCGCCCTTAACAGCGTCGCGGCAGAGATCGGATCGCGCGTGATCGTCCGTGCCGGGACCCTACCGCTGAGAGAATTCGCGGCGTTCCTGTCGCTGTGCGATGTTTTCCTTGGCGCTGATTCCGGTCCCAGGCATCTTGCAAACGCTGCATGTGTCCCCGTCTTTTTTGTCAGGAACCTGGCCGTACCGGAAATAGAGGCCGGGACGTACTGTGGGACCGAAACGGACATTGCGCCGCCGGGTCAGTACCTTTCCAGGACGACTGCGATCGGCAGACTTGATGGCGTGGACCGCAATATCGTAGCGAGTGCAATGATCGCCGCTGCCCGACGCCGTCAAGGCAACGCAAGCCCAACCGCAACCCAACGATGAAACGAACGCCGCCGACAGCCCAGGAGATCGAGAACGTCGTCCGGGAGCTTTCGACCGTCGCCGAGCCACTCGGCAACGAGATGCAGACATATTTCGCGTATAACCGCGGTCGCTATGTTGCACTTGCGGCAGCCGTCGCCGAAACGCTCGCGTTGCTGGACGACGTTCACTCGTCGCAGCCGGTTCGACTGTTGGACATTGGGCCGGGGTATCAGACGATCATGTTTCGCCGGCTCTGGCCGGACCTACAGATCGATACTCTCGGCTTTCCGGATGACAAGTTCCCGCCAGCGCCCAATGAGCACCGGACGGTTTTCGATCTTAATGACGCCTCCGACCAGGCACGCTGGCCAGACCTTGGTAATACGTACAACGTGATATCGTACTGCGAAGTCGTAGAACATCTTTATACGTCGCCCGTCCACTCGTTCAATTTCCTAGCCGCCGGCCTTGCGCCCAACGGATTGATGCTTGTGACTACTCCGAACGGCATTGCGTTGCATCGGCGGCTTCGCCTGTTACTCGGTCGCAATCCGCAGGAACTTATTCGGGAAGATCTTTCCAATCCGGGCCATTACAGGGAGTATTCACGGATGGAGCTGATTGAACTCGCGCGACATGCAGGGTTGTCGCATGTCTTCACGCGGATGGGTCATTATACGACAACTGGCTCGCTGTCGAGCCGAGTATTCGGGGCCCTCACTCCATTCATGCCGATGGATTTGCGCAAGGACATGACGATTGTGTTTCGCAAGCAAAGCGACGTTTGATAACGCTGCAGGTACACGAGTACCACCGCTAGGATCGACGCGGTGAATTGCCTACCAGGAAGCGCGGATGCTTACGCGTGAAGCGAATCATGCCGCGTGCGTGCCATAATGTTCGTCGATCGAAGAAGCGCTTGTCCGTTGCAGCCTGATGTTCGTGGATAGCCTCTGCCGAAGGTGTCTGCCACACCTCCCACCCCGCGCGCCACATGCGCCAGCCGAGATCGATGTCCTCGACGTACAGCGGGCGATAACCGGGATCAAAGCCACCGATGCGAGCCCATGCGCTGTTCCGGACCAACAAGCATGCACCCAGCAGCCAATCGACGGTACGGTCAGCAGTCGGAGGTGGTAGAAAGTGCCGCGAGCCACCCAAACGCGCACCGACAATGCTTCGCAACGGCGTACGCCGTACAATCGTTCCCGCAACACGTGGGAACCTGCGCGCCGATGGCTGCGCCGCGCCATCAGGATAACGGAGCAGCGGACCGACAACTCCGGCTTGTGGATGGACCCGCATCCCAGCTATAAGTTCGCGAACGCACGTCGGAGCCAGTTCGACGTCCGGATTCAGTACAAGACCAAACTCGGCGGCCACGGACGCAAGCGCCGCGTTGTGGTTCTCTGCGAATCCCCGGCGCACGGAGTTCACAATCGTGATCGCTGACGGATATACCTGACGTATTCGCGCGGTGTCGTCGGGTTGCCCGTTGCAAACCACTGTCACCGACAAATTTCCATCGAATTCCTGCGTAGCGATCGATCGCAGGCACGCTTCGACTTTGGGAAACTCATCCGTGGAGACGATCGAGATCGCCACGGAAGTCACGGAATCACCATTGCGTCGCGGTTGCCTGTCAACACCGCAGACAGCGAAACTGGGATGATCCGGCGGGCGGCCACAAGCAGCAGCAGCGTGTCTAGAGATACGCGAAGTGTCCATGCGATCGCGGCGCCCGTGATTCCCCATCGTCCAACAAGAAACCAGGCAACTGGAAGGTGGATCGCAAGCTCAGCGAGATGACACTTCGCGGGCACGTCCGGCCGACCGGACGCTTCAAGAAACGTGTATGGAATGTGCGCGGCGGAATTGATGAGAACGCCAACGGCGAGAATTCGGAGCGCGAGTGCTCCCTGCATCGCGTAATCCGGTCCCATCCAGACACTGAGAATGTACGGAGCGAATGCGAAAGCAATCGCCGTTGGGACACTCATCAAGAGCAACAATGTTCGTAGCGACGACGCAAAGAGGCGATCGATCCGCGACGCCGCAGCCACGACGCCCAGCCCGGTGAGCAGCGGGAACAGTGCGTTGATCAGACTATTGGGAATTACTAGCGCTCGAGTTATGGCCTCGTACGGCGCTGTGTAGTATCCCACCGCGGACATGTTGACGCGGACGCCGAGTGCGAAGCGGTCGAAATACACCAGGATCGGACTTACGACGCCGGACACCGCAACCCATCCACCGAAGCTGATGAGCCCGCGCAGCCGCATCCAGTCGCGAGGCACTTCGATTCGGAATCCCGGTATGACTCGAATGATTGCAATCAGCGTAGCACCGCAGGCGGCTACTCGCCACGCCAGCACCCATAGCATGATCGCTGGCAGCGTGACCCCCTTGCTCGCAAGGACGGCCGGGATGATGATCGATCCCGCAGACGCGGGAATCTTGATCGCGTTGCTGACGCCGAATTCCTGCGCCCCATCCAGCACTCCGCGCAGTGTCGTCAGCGCAAGCACAATGGGGAGGTTCGCACCAACGACTACGAACAGGGCCGTGGCCTCGCGCAGAAGGCCTGGCTCCACATGGAATGCACGCTGCGCGAGGAACGATGACATGCTCGCCAGTGCCAGAGCCGCGACGACACCGACCACCATCTGGCTGGCGAGCGATACGGACGTGATTTGAGGAATGTCACCTGTGTGACGCGCGATCGCATCGGCGACATACCGAACTGTGGCCTTTCCCAACCCCACGTCGAAGAGCGTTAGATACTCCAGAAACGCCCAACTCATACCAAGCAGCCCGAACCGCGCAGGCCCGAGCGAACGGGTGAGGACGGGTAGCGCAAACAAAGCTACGACAAGCGGGATACCAAAGCCCGCGAGGTTCAGAAACGCATTGCGCCCGAGGCGGGACCGGAGTACGCGCGTCACTTCGCTCATCGACGCGTCACGTTTGCAGCGGACGCCGAGCGGAATCCGCGTGGAGTATCGCGAGCGTAGTACCTTCGATCCACTTGAGCGACGAAAACGCCGCGTCGGTGCGGTACAACTCGTTGAGCGCCTGGGTGACGCCCGGCCATGTGCCGTAGTCGTGCCACAGGATCACACCGCCGGGCCGCAACATCTGGACAGCACGCGCCGAATCGTTGAGCACATAGCCGTAGGCGTGTGAGCCGTCGATGAAGCACAGATCCATCTTGCCCAAGTACTCGCCGAAGTCAAACGTTGCCGAATCACCGAATAATCGACGGATCCGCTGCGCAAACTCCGACGTCTGAATGCGCGCACCGGAGCGTGCAGGCTGCATGTACTTTTGATCGTCCAGATCCACATCCAGCGCAGGACGAGCGGCTGCCGTCTGCGGCAGGTCCAGCGTGAATACGACGCCCTCAGCAACCGTATTCGCGGCAAGGTTCACCGTAGTGCGTCCGTCGAATGTGCCGATCTCGAAAACCGCACGAGCCGCGAGCTGCCTCG
>CAJDVC010000126.1_pt2 | contig 10287 bp, 9 predicted proteins | sample 7391211 | NCBI WGS metagenome assembly CAJDVC01 (sample SAMEA7055683, study PRJEB34461) | soil metagenome | biome: terrestrial ecosystem; feature: Peninsula; material: soil | place: Antarctica | collected 2016 | reverse complement strand
GCTGTGCAACACGGGCCTGGTGGTGCTGGCCGGCGAGATCACGACCAACGCACACGTTGACTACATCCAGGTCGCGCGCGACACCATCAAGCGCATCGGCTACGACAACACCGACTATGGCATCGACTATCGTGGCTGCGCCGTGCTGGTCGCCTACGACAAGCAGAGCAACGACATCGCCCAGGGCGTTGATCGCGCCAGCGACGACCACCTGAACACCGGCGCCGGCGATCAGGGCCTGATGTTTGGCTACGCCTGCAACGAAACCCCCGAGCTGATGCCTGCGCCGATCTACTACGCACACCGCCTGGTCGAGCGTCAGGCGCAATTGCGCAAGGACGGCCGCCTGCCCTTTTTGCGGCCCGACGCCAAGAGTCAGGTGACCATGCGCTATGTGGACGGCAAGCCGCACAGCATCGACACCGTGGTGCTATCGACCCAGCACAGTCCCGACCAGAGCGAGACGCCGACGAAGATGAAGGCTTCCTTCGTTGAGGCCATCATCGAGGAGATCATCAAGCCGGTGCTGCCCAAGGAGTGGCTCAAGGAGACCCGTTACCTGGTGAACCCGACCGGCCGCTTCGTGACCGGCGGCCCGCAGGGCGATTGCGGCCTGACCGGGCGCAAGATCATCGTCGACACCTACGGCGGCGCCTGCCCGCACGGCGGCGGCGCCTTCTCCGGCAAGGACCCGACGAAGGTCGACCGCTCGGCCGCTTACGCTGCGCGCTACGTGGCCAAGAACATCGTGGCGGCGGGCTTGGCGCGGCAATGCCAGATTCAGGTGGCCTACGCGATCGGAGTGGCAAAACCCATGAACGTGACCGTGTACACCGAAGGCACTGGCGTGATCTCCGACGAGAAAATCGCCGCGTTAATCAGTCAGCATTTCGACCTGCGCCCCAAGGGCATCATCCAGATGCTCGACCTGCTGCGTCCAATCTACGAGAAAACCGCCGCCTACGGCCACTTCGGCCGCGAAGAACCGGAATTCACGTGGGAACGGACCGACAAGGTTGCCGCACTGCGTGCGGCGGCCGGGCTGTAAAGCCGGGCAAGCCGTCCTCCGGAGCGGCTTGCTTCACTTCGAACGGCGTTGGCCCTTTAGATCCAACTTTGTCGGCTTATCCCCGATAAATCAGGGCGTTGCGAGAATGGATTGGCAGGGGAACTGGGGGGCAAGTCACTTCGTCAAGCTATCGTGCCCAGCGCAGGACCAGCGGATCGAGCCGGCGGGCTGTCTCGATCAGTCCCGAGCGGGTATCGGGGTGCATCGCTGGCAGCGGATGTCGCGGCGCCTCGCAGGCGATCACGCCACCCTCCCTCATCAGCGCCTTGCAAGCCAGCAGGCCGGATTGCCGGTTTTCATAGTTGATCAGTGGCAGCCATTGTTGATAGAGGGCGAAGGCCTTGTCGCGGTCGCCCGCGCGGTGTGCTTCGATGATCGGGCGGATGCCGTCAGGATAGCCGCCGCCCGTCATCGAGCCGGTCGCGCCAGCGTCGAGATCGGGCATCAGCGTGATCGCTTCCTCACCATCCCACGGACCCTCCACGGCGTCGCCGCCCAAGCGGATCAACTCACGCAGCTTCGCGGCTGCACCGGTGGTCTCGATCTTGAAATATGCGACATGTTCAATTTCTTGTGCCATACGCGCGAGGAAAGACGCCGAGAGTAACGTGCCGCTGGCCGGTGCGTCCTGAATCATGACGGGAATGCCAACCGCGTCCGACAGACGCGCGTAGAAGTCGAATATCTGTGCCTCGGGCACACGGAAGGTCGCGCCGTGGTACGGCGGCATCACCATCACCATGGCCGCGCCCAGATCCTGCGCACGACGGCTTCGTTCGGCACACACCTTGGTGCTGAAGTGGGTCGTGGTCACGACCACTGGCACGCGACCTGCGACATGTTCGAGAATCGCGCAGGTCAGCACGTCGCGCTCGTCGTCCGAGAGCACGAACTGTTCCGAGAAGTTGGCGAGAATGCACAGACCGTCGGAGCCCGCATCTATCATGAAATCGACGCAGCGCTTCTGGCTTTCGAGGTCGAGTGTCCCCTGTTCGGTAAAAGTGGTGGGCACCACCGGGAAGATGCCGCGGTATCTGGGGATCATGGTCATAGCCTGTTCCTGATCAATGCGAATGGCGCGGCACGGTGGCACCGCGGCAACCAATCAGGAAATCGAAATCGCAGCCTTCGTCAGCCTGCAGCACATGGTCGCCATAAAGGCGTACGTAGCCTCAGGCGACCGGCCTGGCAGTCGAGCTCGATCCAGTCGCCGTCGCGCACCACCGCGAGAGGACCGCCATCGGCCGCCTCGGGCGCCACATGCAGTACCACCGTGCCATAGGCGGTGCCGCTCATACGCGCATCGGAGATACGCACCATATCCTTGATGCCGCGCCGCAGCAGCTTCGGCGGCAGCCCCATGTTGCCTACCTCGGCCATGCCCGGGTAGCCCTTGGGGCCACAGTTCTTCAGCACAAGCACCGAACTCTCATCGACGTCGAGATCTTCGTCAACGATGCGCGTCTTGTAGTGATCCAGGTCCTCGAACACCACGGCACGCCCACGGTGCTGGAGGGCGGATGACCTCGTCGTTGAAGTTGGGCGCCTCGCGCACGTTGTCCCAGAGCGACTTTCCGTTCACCGTAAGTGCCTGCGGATGCGGCAGCAGGCCGTTCTCGCCCAGGCGGCGCAGCACCGCCGGTAGCCCCCCCGCGTAGTAGAACTCTTCCATCAGGAAGCGGCCCGATGGCATCAGGTCGACGATCGTGGGCGTGCCACGGCCGATGCGCGTCCAGTCCTCCAGCTCAAGCTCGACGCCGATGCGCCCGGCGATGGCTTTCAGGTGAATCACCGCGTTGGTCGATCCGCCAATCGCCGCGTTGGTGCGGATCGCGTTCTCGAACGCTTCGCGCGTCAGGATTTTCGACAGCGTGAGTCCCTCGCGCGCCATTTCCACCGCACGCATGCCCGACATCTGCGCCAGCACGTAGCGCCGCGCATCCACGGCCGGGATAGCCGCGTTGTGCGGCAACGAGGTGCCGAGCACCTCAGCCATGCAAGCCATGGTGGAGGCCGTACCCATCGTATTGCAGGTGCCGGCCGAGCGCGACATGCCGGCTTCGGCCGACAGGAACTGGTGCAGGTTGATTTCACCGGCCTTGAGCGACTCGTGCAGCCGCCAAACGGCGGTGCCCGAGCCAATATCGCGGCCATCGAGCTTGCCGTTGAGCATAGGGCCACCGGTCACCACAATGGCCGGGATGTCGCAGCTCGCGGCGCCCATCAGCAATGCGGGGGTGGTCTTGTCGCATCCGGTCAGCAGCACAACCGCATCGATCGGGTTGCCGCGGATCGCCTCTTCTACGTCCATGCTCGCGAGATTGCGCGTCAACATCGCGGTGGGGCGCAGATTCGATTCGCCGTTGGAGAATACCGGGAACTCCACCGGGAAGCCGCCAGCCTCGGAGACACCGCGCTTCACATGCTCGGCGATCTTGCGGAAGTGCGCATTGCAGGGCGTGAGCTCGCTCCAGGTGTTGCAGATGCCGATGATCGGCCGACCGTCGAACTCATGGTCCGGGATACCCTGGTTCTTCATCCAGCTGCGGTACATGAAACCGTTCTTGTCGGCGGCGCCGAACCACTCCGTGGAGCGCAGTCGGCGTACGCGATGTAAAGAAGCGTTGCAGCAGGCAGAAGACGAACAGCAGCAAACCAATCACGATACGTGTCCACCACGAGCTCAGCGTTCCATCGAACTCGATCAGTGTCTGGATGATTCCGAGGATCAGCACGCCGAACAGGGTTCCCACCACCGAGCCCACGCCACCGGTCAGCAGCGTGCCGCCAATTACGACAGCGGCGATCGAGTCGAGTTCGAGGCCGGTCGCGTGCAACGCATAGCCGGAGAGCATGTAGAAAGTGAAAATCACCCCGGCCAGGGCGGAGCAGAATCCCGACAGGGCGTAGACGCCGATCAGCGTCGACCGCACTGGCAGCCCCATCAACACGGCCGACTGTTCGCTGCCGCCAATGGCATACACCGCGCGGCCAAAGGACGTGTAATGCGCGATGAACACGCCGGCCAGCACCACGACGATCGCAATCACGGCGCTGACTGACAGTGAGGCGGCGCCCCAGACCGGTATCCGGATTTGAGAGATATCCGAGTAGAACGGGTTAGTGATGCTGATCGAGTCAATGCTGATGACGTAGCACAAGCCGCGCGCCAGGAACATGCCGGCCAACGTCACTATGAATGGCTGCAGCCGGAAACGCTCGATCAGCACACCCATGAAGGCGCCGAAGGCCGAGCCCATAAGGAGCACCAGCGGGATCACCACCGCCGGGCTCCAGCCGTGCTTCTCGATCAGCGCGGCGGACACCATGGTGGTGAGCGCGATGACGGACCCGACCGACAGGTCGATGCCGCCCGTGATAATCACAAAAGTCATGCCGACAGACACGACGATGAGGAACGCGTTGTCAATCAGCAAGTTGAGGAACACTTGCGCAGAGAAGAAGCCGACGTACCGCACCGAGCCCAGAGTGGCCATCAACACGAAAAGCGAGACAGTGGCGGCCAGCGGCAGATACTTGGGATTGACCCGCGAGCGACGCGGAACAGCTACCGGTACCGCAACCGCGCCCTTTTCGCCCGGCTCGGGCATCACCGCACTCATGGTCGCACCTCGCCAGGTGCTGCGCGCCGCACCAAGCCACCCACCGCTGCGCGAAATTCTGGCGACTGCAACAGCATCACCAGGAATACGACCACCGCCTTGACCACCAGATTGATCTCGGGCGGCACGCCCAGCGAATAGATCGAATACGTCAGTGTCTGGATGATTAGCGCGCCGATCACGCTGCCGACCAGACTGAAGCGCCCACCCATGAGCGACGTGCCCCCCAGCGTCACCGCGAGGATGGCGTCAAGTTCCAGAAGCTGGCCGGCGTTGTTGCCGTCGGCACTCTTCACATTCGAGCAGATTAGCAGGCCCGCGATGCCGGCACATAGACCGCAGAAGCCGTAGGCGCCGACGATCAGACGACGTGCCTGGATGCCCGCCCCCCGCGCCGCTGACGGGTTGATGCCGACCGCCTGAATGAAGAGTCCAAGCGCCGTACGAGTGATCGCGAGGTATAGCAACGCGAACACGGCAGCCAACACAAAAAGGGAGAATGGCAATCCGGCCAGATAGCCGTTGCCCAAGAAGAAGAAGGGCCTGTAGTAAATTGTGATGATCTGCCCTCCAGTGACGAGTTGTGCGATGCCGCGTCCTGCCACCATGAGAATCAGTGTCGCAACAATCGGCTGCATCCCGACCCAGCCGACAAGCAGCCCGTTCCACAGACCGCAAAGCAGTGCAGCGGCGACAGCAGCGAGAATCGCGACCGGCATCGGGAAACGACTTACGTTGCCCAAGACCGCTCCTCCGATCATCCAGGCCGCAACCGCCCCAGCGATCGCCACTATTGCGCCCACTGAGATGTCGATGCCGCGCGTGGCTATCACCAAAGTCATACCGAGCGACACTAGTGCCAGCGGCGCTGCGCGGTTAAGAATATCCACAAGGCTGCCGTACAAGTGCCCGCCGCGCCACTCGACGTGCAGGAAGTTCCCATTGAATAAGGCGTTGACCATCAGTAACAGCAGTAGCGTCACGAGCGGCCAGGCGAGGCGATGTCGCATGACAGTTGCAAGGGGATGAAGAGAGGTTTCAGGCATGCTCGGCAGCGATCATGTCGTACACGTCGTCCTCGCTACTGCCGCCGGGCAGTTCGCCGACCTTGCGGCGGTCGCGCAGCACCACGATGCGATGCGCCACCCGCACCACTTCGCTCATCTCAGAGGAAATGAAGATGACCGCCATACCCGCCTGCGCGAGACGCAGGATTTGTTCCATAATTTCCTGCTTCGCCGCGACGTCGATGCCACGTGTCGGCTCGTCGAGAATCAGAAGCCGCGGCTCGGTCGCAAGCCAGCGCGCGATCATCGCCTTCTGCTGGTTACCGCCCGACAGCAGCCCGATTGGCGTCTCGATACTCGCAGTCTTGATGCCCAGCGCGGCGACGAAGCGCTCGGCCAATGCCGTCTGCTCGGCGTGCGAGAGATACCTGCGCATACCGAGGCGAGCCTGCAGGGCAAGTGCGATGTTTTCGCGCAACGAGAGTTCAGCCACAATGCCGTCGGTCTTACGCTCTTCGGGGCACAACGCCAGTGCGTGCCGTATCGCATCAGCTGGGGCGGAAAAGCGGACCGCCTGCCCGTCGATTCGTAGCACCCCGCGGTCCGGCGACTCGATACCAAACAACAGGCGAGCGAGCTCGGTGCGGCCGGCGCCGAGCAGGCCCGCCAGGCCCACGATCTCGCCCGCGCGCACACGCAAGTCGACCGGCTGAAGCTGACCCGTCTGCCCCAGTCCTTCGGCCTGCAGCAAGGCGGAAGTCGCTTCGTCGAAGGCCTGCAACGGTGCGGGCCGGTCCGACTGCGCCGCCAGTTCGCGCCCCAGCATCGCGGCGATCAACGCCTGCGGGCCGAGCTCGCTGGCGCGCCATTCACCGACCCAGTGGCCGTTGCGCAGCACCGTGATGCGGTCCGACACCGCATAAACCTGATTCAGGAAATGAGTGACAAAGACGATCGCGAGGCCCTGGTCACGCAGCCGACGCAGCACCTCGAACAGCTTGTTCACTTCCTCATCGTCGAGGCTGGACGTCGGCTCATCGAGAATCAGTACCTTCGATGAAACGCCCAGCGCGCGCGCGATGGCCACCAACTGCTGCACGGCCACCGAATAGCTCGACAGCAGCAGCGTGACGTCGATGTCGAGGCCGATGCGCGCCAGCAATTCGCGAGCTCCACGATTCACTCCGGCCCAGTCAATTCGGTACCCCTGCGCGATGCCACAGCGCGGATAGCGGCCGGCGAACACGTTCTCGGCCACCGAAAGGTTGGGACAAAGGTTGACCTCCTGGTACACCGTGCTGATGCCCAGTTTCTGAGCCTCCAGCGGCGACGCCGGACAGATCGATTCGCCCCCCAGCCGCATCTCACCGCGGCTGGACGCGAACACACCCGTCAACACCTTGATCAGGGTCGACTTTCCCGCTCCGTTCTGTCCCATGAGTGCGTGAATTTCACCGGGATAAAGGCGCAGTTGTACGTCCGACAACACATTGACGCCCGAAAAGGACTTGTGGATGCCCACAAGCTCCAGCACGGGCGTGGCGTCGGGCGCGCGCATGTTCACTTGTTCTTGTTATAGACGTCGATGAACACGGCAGCCAGCAGGACGAGACCCTTGATGACTTGTTGGTACTCTATGCCAACGCCAAGGATCGACATGCCGTTGTTCATCACGCCCATGATGAAGGCGCCGATCACCGCGCCCATAACCTTGCCGACGCCGCCGTAAGCGGAGGCCCCGCCAATGAAGCAGGCCGCGATCACATCCAGTTCGAAGCCCAGACCCGCCTTGGGAGTCGCAGTATTGAGCCGCGCGGCGAAAACCAGCCCCGCGAGCGCGGCCAGCACCCCCATATTGACGAAGGTGAGGAAGGCCAGCCGCTGCGTCTTGACGCCCGATAACCGCGCGGCTTTCTCATTCCCACCGAGCGCGTAGATACGTCGGCCCACCGTGGTGCGGCTGGTTACGAAGTCGTAGGCGACGATCAGCACGGCCATCACAATCAGCACGTTCGGCAGTCCTTTGTAGGTCGAGAGCAGGTAGCTAAGCAGCAGGATGATCGCGGCGAAGAACAGAGTCTTGACGAGAAAGAAGGCGTAGGGTTCTTGCGCCATGCCGTGCTTCGCGAGCTTGGCGCGGCCACGCAGCTTGAAGAATGCCAGCGCCACTGCCGCCAGTGCGCCAAGAAGGAGCGAGATCACGTGCAGATGCGTGTCGCCAGTCAGATCGGGAACGAAGCCCGTGCTGAGCTTCTGGAAGCTGTCCGGAAACGGGCCGACAGATTGCCCCGCGAGTAGAGCCAGCGCCAGCCCCTTGAAGACCAGCATTCCAGCCAGGGTAACGATGAACGATGGGATACGGAAGGCGGCCACGAACCATCCCTGCACCGCGCCAATCAGGCCACCGACGATCAGACAGACAATGCAAGCGGGCACTGGATTCCAGTTGTACTGCACCATCAGCACCGCCGACAACGCCCCAATGAAGCCAACGACCGAACCGACCGACAGATCGATGTGACCAGCCACAATCACGAGCAGCATGCCGAGTGCCATGATCACGATATAGCTGTTCTGCAACAGCAGGTTGGTGAGGTTGAGCGGCCGCATCAGTGTGCCGTCGGTCAGCACCTCAAACAGCGCCATGATCGCGACCAGAGAGATCAGCATGCCGTATTCGCGCAGGTTGTTCTTGATGAACCCTGCGTGTTCGCGAGGCGTCGCCAGCACGGGCTCAGCCGTCTGCGCAAGGGGCGCGGTCGACTTCATGGTGTTGACTTCAGGCGACATGGACACTGCTCCCCGAGGTCACGATGGCGCGCATGATTTTTTCCTGCGACGCCTCGGAGGCTGCAAACTCGGTCACGAAACGCCCCTCGTTCATCACGTAAATGCGGTCGCACATGCCCAAAAGCTCCGACAGTTCGGAAGAAATCATGAGGATGCCCTTGGCTTCGCCCGCGAGCTGGTTGATGATGGAATAAATTTCGTACTTGGCACCGACGTCGATGCCGCGCGTGGGCTCGTCAAGGATCAGTAGCTCCGGCTTCGCGAACAGCCACTTGCTCAACACAACTTTCTGCTGGTTTCCGCCCGACAGATTGACCACACTCTGGCCGACGCCAGAACAGCGAATGTTCAATGCGTTGCGGTACTCGTTGGCGACCTGGAACTCACGACCATCGTCGATAACGCCACGTGCCGAAACAGCCGGCAGATTGGCCAGTGTCACGTTCTTGCAGATGTCCTCCTCCAGCACCAGGCCCAGGCTCTTGCGATCTTCAGTAACGTAGGCGATGCCATGGGCAATCGCGCGGCCGATGGTGCTCACATCAACCTCCTTGCCGTGCATGAAGACCTGCCCGCGGATGCGCTGGCCGTAGGAGCGTCCAAACACACTCATTGCGAACTCGGTGCGGCCCGCGCCCATCAGCCCCGCGATTCCGACGATCTCGCCACGTCGCACATGCAGATTCACGCCCTTGATTTGCTCGCGATCGGCATGCACCTCGTGATGGACGTGCCAGTCGCGCACCTCGAATACGGTGTCGCCGATCCGCGGCGTCCGCTGCGGATAGCGATGCGCCATATCTCGCCCCACCATACCGCGGATGATGCGGTCCTCGCTGATCGGGGTATCGCGGCAGTCCATGGTCTCGACGGTCGCTCCGTCGCGCAGCACCGTAATCGAGTCTGCCACCTTGGCGATCTCGTTGAGCTTATGGGAAATCAGGATCGACCCGATGCCCTGCGCCTTGAGGTCAAGCAGTAGCGACAGCAACGCGCCGCTGTCGCTTTCATTAAGGCTCGAAGTCGGCTCGTCGAGAATCAGCAGCTTCACCCGTTTCGCCAGCGCCTTGGCGATCTCGACCAACTGCTGCTTGCCGACGCCAAGGTTGGTGACGAGCGCCGTCGGCAGCTCCTTGAGGCCCACCTTGGCGAGCAATTCACGCGTTTTCGCGTAGGCGGCAAACCAGTCGATCACTCCGCCTCGCGCCGTCTCGTTGCCGAGAAAGATATTCTCGGCGATCGATAGCAGTGGTACCAGCGCGAGCTCCTGATGGATGATGATGATACCGAGCCTCTCACTATCGGCGATGTTTCGGAAGCGGCGCGCCTCGCCCTCAAAGTAGATCTCGCCTGTGTAGCTGTCGCACGGATAGACGCCACTGAGCACATTCATCAGCGTGGATTTCCCCGCCCCGTTTTCGCCCACTACAGCGTGAATCTCGCCGGCCCGAACCTTGAGGTTGACATTGTCCAGCGCATTCACTCCAGGAAAGGTCTTGGTGATGCCCCGCATCTCCAGAATGACATCGTTCACGCCGCCTCCTTATCGGACCTGGCTTTCCTTGTAGTAGCCGCTATCGACGAGTACTTGCTTCCAGTTCGCTGCATCGACGATCACCGGCTTGAGCAGGTACGAGGGTACAACCTTGACACCATTGTTGTAGGTCTTGGTGTCGTTCACCACGGGCTGCTTTCCCGCCAACATGGCGTCCGCCATGGCAACAGTGACCTTGGCAAGCTCCCGCGTGTCCTTGAACACGGTCGAAGTCTGCTCTTTCTTCAGGATCGACTTGACGGA
>CAJDVC010000079.1_pt1 | contig 10300 bp, 7 predicted proteins | sample 7391211 | NCBI WGS metagenome assembly CAJDVC01 (sample SAMEA7055683, study PRJEB34461) | soil metagenome | biome: terrestrial ecosystem; feature: Peninsula; material: soil | place: Antarctica | collected 2016 | reverse complement strand
TTACATGCCTCTGGCTCTTCTCGGTTGCGAGGGGCGTACAGAGATCGAGGGATTCGAGATCGCTGACACCAGCTACAACGTCCGCACGAAGGAATTAGTTTCCCGGCATCCGGCGGCGCTTCGCGCGGTTGCGCTTGAACGGGTCGGGCGCGATCGTGAGGATGCTGAACGGAGCCTTGCAGAAGCATGGTGCGTTGATGACGCAGAGCCGCTTTTCGTGGATGGCGGCATCAGTGGCAGTCCGCGGGTTGCTGCGTCGCACTGCGCGATTGGTGTCATAAAGAGTCACCAAACGCTATTCGCCGACGGAGACGCGCTGGACGTCGTGATGTCGCTCAAGTGCGGGGAGCGCAGTTCAGTATTCGCGCCGCCGTCACACATGCGGAGCCCGGTCGCGAGCTGGTATCTCAGGTTGCGCGACCCGCGAGGACACGATGCGATGTTCGGGCTTGTGCGCATCGAAGTCACAATGGGCGACGATCTGGCCGCGCGCGCCAACGAAGTGTCGCGCTGGGTGCTGGCCGAGTCATCGCCCGTGGCGTTGCCCGATAGTCGCTGGGATCGGATGGCCTATGGGATTCGCGACTGCGAACAATTCCTGAGGTCGATCGCATGAGAATGGCGCTCGGGCGGGTTGTCGCGACGGAAAGAAGGCCGAACACACCGCACGAGTTTCATTTCTGGACGGCTCTTGATTCGCCGGTCGGTATCGGTACGATTGTACGTGTGGATGGGAATCGGCCTGTCGATGGCCGGATTCCGCACATCTACGGTGTCGTAACAGAAGGACTCAGCTATACTGATCTTCTGACGCCGATGCATGACGTACTCAGTCATGACGGATCGCCGGAGCGTGCAGGCTTTGCTTCGGCGGAGCGTGCCGAGATTCGTCTGTACAGTGCGGCAGTGCTGAGGCAGGTTCCTGAAGAGCCGTTGCAGCCGGTGCCAATGGGCGACGTTTTTCTTGCGCAGGAGGAAGACGTCAACGTTGCACTGCGCATGGACGGGTATCTGCGCGATGGCAGCAACACAGGTATTCCGATCGGCGTGTACAGAGCGGGCGGGACGGACGCGACGATCTATCTCGATGCGGATTTTCTGGTCGGACCGGAGGCTGCACATCTTAACATCACCGGAGTGTCGGGCCTGGCGACCAAGACCAGCGCGGTCGAGTGGCTACTCGCGTCGCTATTCGCCCACTTTCCCGAGAGTCGTGGTTCGATTGCGGCAGTCTGTTTCAACGTAAAGGGGCCCGACCTGTGTTTCCTGGATCTGCCCGGCAAGCTGGACGATTCTGATCGCGCGTTGTACGAGAAGATGGATGTTCCGGCGAGGCCGTTCGAGAATGTCAATTACTTCGCGCCGTACGCGGCGCGCGGGTATGCGCTGAACACTCTGAGATCGAATGAGGCACTGGCGCACAACGTTACCCCGCTCACGTGGGGATTGCGTGAGGTGCTGCAGTATGCGGAGGTGTTGTTGAATCGGGATGACATTGATGCGAAAGCAGATGCGTTGATTGATTTCATAACGCGTAGCGTGATCGATCAACCGTTCACGGATGCGATGCTTACACGATCGCACGTCGTGCAATCGTTTGCTGATCTGGAAGACTGGTTCAAGGACGTGTTGCGAGGTCTGGAGAACGGCAACAAGGAGAGTTGGCGCACACACCACGTCGCGACAATTCGAAAGGTAAGAAATCGTTTGTCGAATATTTCGGTCCGGTGTGCGGGACTCGTTACTGATTCAGGCCCGGTGAGTGATTTGCCGTTTGGCGAATTCGAGGATCGCGCAACGTATGTTGTGGATGTTGCGAACCTCGAGGAAGATGCACAGGACCTGATCTTCGCCCGGATTGTCTCGAAGTTGCGAGAGCACCTGGAGCGCCGTGATCTGGGCGTTAAGCATGTGGTTGTATTTGTCGATGAGCTGAACAAGTATGCGCCGTCAGACGGCCCAGATACGTATGTCCGCAAGATGTTGCTCGACATCGCCGAGCGCGGTCGCTATCTCGGACTGGTGCTTTTCAGCGCGCAGCAGTTCCGGTCGCAGGTACACAAGCGCGTCGTCGGAAACTCCGGGACCTCAGTGTTCGGGCGGATGGATGCCGACGAGTTGGCTGCGCCGGGTTATGCCGTGCTATCGCCGGCGACTCGGACGAAGCTCGCGACGTTGGAAAAGGGGCAGCTGATGATCCGACATCCGCATTTCACGCAGCCGATCTTTGTGCGGTTTCCGCGGCCTGCAGTGATGACGGGGCGTATGGGAGCGGAGCAGTTTCCCCAGGGAGGGGAAGTTTCATTGGAGACGGCGGTGTATCGTTCTCTGCGTGCGCAGGATTCTTCTGTGACTATGCAGGCTGTTGAGGATGCGATCGGCTTGCACGACGAGGGCGATGTGTTGCGAGCGCTGACGCTCACACTCAAGGAGCGGTCTGGTGACGCGATGGCGACATTTCGCAGTCGTCTGCCGAGGCGCGTTACGCAGTCTCTCAAGCCGCGACCGCAGACGGCCGTATTGCGCGGTACGCCGGGGGACGATCCTTATGGGATCTGAGTCGTGACTTTCCCACGAGCGAGCGTGATCGTACTGCTTGTTGGCTGCGCCATGGCGGCGTCGACGGCCGCGGCTCAGCGCGTGAGTCTCAGGATCGCGCCACCTGAGGGTGACACCCTCCGCATGCAGATGAACCAGCGGTTCGACGTGCAATCGGGCGAGTCGGCGGACGTGATTTCGGGAGAGATGCGTGTCTGGACTCACGCCATCGTCATGCACCGATTGCGCGGATTTACGGACCTTGTATCGGTGACCGACTCGGTACGCGTATTTCCGGAGGGCTCGACGCTGACCCCGTTGCGCGAAGCCCAGCGTGCTCTCGAGGGCAGAACTGTGCGGCTGCGGGTCGATGACAACGGCGGGATCATGGTAGGGAGCGGTCCGGATGCGCCATTCGGCGTCGGGACAGCGATGCCATCGATGCTCCCGGAACAACCAGTATCGGTTGGAGAGTCATGGACTCGTGATCTGAGTATTCCGCTAAGTGCAACCGGATCAAGTACTGCGAGCGTTCGGACGCGATTTCGGCTGGATTCGCTGACGAACCATGGAGCGGTGGCTTACATATCGTTTCGTGGAGCGGTAACACATGATCATGCACAGGATGGCGGCGGTACCACCGGCCGCACAACCGGTACCCTGGCAGGTAGCATGGAAGTTGATAGGCGCCTGATGTGGATCACCGATTCGGAAATGACCGTCAACGTCATCTCCAACGTGCAGCCGGTGGGACGGCCGGCAGTGCACTCGCGGATACGCATCACGCAATCACTCCGGGCGCTGGTCGGGAACTGAGCCGTATGCGACTGGTTCATCTTTCGGATCTCCACATAGGCTACCGGCAGTATCAGAAGTCGACGCCTGCGGGCATCAATCAGCGCGAGGCAGATGTTGCTGCGACGTTCAAACGCGCAATCGACAAGACGATCCAGTTGGAGCCCGAGTTCGTGCTGATTGCGGGGGATGTATTTCATTCTGTTCGACCGTCGAATCCGGCGATTCTGCATGCGTTTCAGCAATTCTCACGACTCGTATCGGCGCTGCCGAAGTCGCATATCGTGATGATCGCAGGCAATCACGACACAGCACGCACGGCCGAAACTGGTTGCATACTGCATCTGTTCAAGCCACTCGGCATTACCGTAGTTGATGGTGATGCAAAACGGCTGGAATTTGCCGCTGAGGGTGTATCGATCCTGGCTGTCCCGGACATGCCACAGGGAATTCCCGCGCTCACCCCGGATCCAGCGGCGACCAGGAATATTCTGTTGCTGCACGGTGAGGTCGAGGGGGTGCTTCCGGAACACGCGCGGCGAATGGAGCGTGCAGTTGAGGAGATTTCGCGTGACGAGATCGGCGCGTCCCGGTGGGACTATGTTGCGCTCGGTCACTACCATGTGCACCGGGATGTTGCACCGAACGCTTACTACGCCGGCTCGATCGACTACACGAGTTCGAATCCTTGGGGGGAGTTGCGCGAGGAACGGGAGGCGGGCATCTACGACGCGATGCGCGGTGGCAAGGGAATCATCGAGTGGGATCTCGACTCGGCGACACACACCTTTCATCCGCTTCCCGTTGCACGACCGCTGATCGATCTTCCACGCGTGGACGGAGAGGGGATGACAAGCGATGAGCTGGATGCCGCAGTGCTGCAGCGCGTCCAGTCAACTCGAGTTGCCATCGATGACCACGTCGTTCGCCTGGTAATCACTAATGTTCCGCGCCATATCGCCAGACAGATGGACGCCAAGGCGATTCGGGATCTGAAGCGCCGCGCGCTGCATTTCAATCTGGATGTGCGGCGACCGGAGACAGTTCGGCGCACGGCGAGTGGCGCTCCTGGTCGCAGGGCATCGCTCGCCGAAGTGCTCCGTGACAAACTCGAAACGCGACCCGTATCAGCCGAGATTGATCGTGTCGGTTTCGTGACGCTTGGGCTGGAATATCTGAACCAGGCAGATGTTGCGCTGGCTGCAGTGTCGGGGAGTGAAAGTCCTTGAAAATTCATCGTCTTCGAATGGTGAATTTCCGGCAGCACGCGCACACCGAGATGACGTTCGATCGCGGAATCACGGCGATTATTGGCCCGAACGGTTCCGGCAAGACGACCGTGCTCGAGGCGATAGCGTGGGCACTCTATGGGCAGCCGGCGATTCGCGGGCAGCGCGATGGAATCCGATTTCTCGGAGCGGGGCCGCGCGCTGCGGTTGAAGTCGAACTGGAGTTCGAGTTGGGAGGACATCAGTATCGTGTGAAGCGCGGATTGACGACCGCGGCAGTCTATCTGGATGGATCGGATAGCGCGGTCGCAAACTCTATCAGTGCGGTAAACGAGCTGATTGCGCGGCGGATGGGGATGTCGCGCACCGAGTTTTTCAACACGTACTTCACGGGTCAGAAGGATCTCGCCGTCATGTCGGCGATGGGGACTACTGAGCGGGCACAGTTTCTGTCCCGGGTCCTCGGCTATGAACGGCTGCGTGCTGCCCAGGAAATCGCCCGTGAAACGCGTCGTCGGATCGGTGCGGAGATTGTGGGATTGCGGTCGGCGCTTCCGGAGCAGGACACGATCTCCAACGCGCTTGTTCAAGCGCACGCGAACCTCCAGGCAGCTATAGCCAAGTCCAATGAGGCGGGGACGCGCCACGCCGTTGCGCTGAGCGACTTGCGCCGCGTAACGCCGATCTGGGAACAGAAGCAGCGTGAGCGTGAGCAATGGCAGCGGTTGCTCGCCGAGATAACGATCGTCGAGCGTGAGATCGCCGATCTGACGCGCGACGGTGAAAAGCTGTCAGGAGAGTTGCTGGCCATCGCGACTGTGCACGAGGAGCTCCTGCGCCTCCGGACTGACGTCGCTCCGCTACCCAGATTTCGAGCTGAGTTGGTTGCACTCGACGAGTTGTTTCGGCAGCAAGGTCGACGTGTTGCGCTGATGGAGAACGAGCGCGCGTTGACCGACGAGATTGGACAGTTGAACGAACGGTTGACCCGAATCGAGACAGCGCCAGCACTTGAGGAGGAAGTTACGCTCGAGCTGGAAGCGGCGCGCACTCATCTCGAGGAAACGTCGCATGCGCTGGAGGCGGCTCGTACCGAATGGGTTCGCGACAAACAGGAAGCCGAAACGAAATTGCAGGAGCTTCGTCGGCAGTACTCCGACGTAAAACAGCAGCGCGACAAGATTGTCGAGCTTGGGGCCGAAGGTGTGTGCCCGACATGCAATCGCGTCCTTGGTACAAATTTCCGCGGCGTTGTCAGCCAGCTGGGCGAGCAACTTGAAACACTCAGAGTGGACGGCAACTATTATCGGGACCGCGAAGAGCAGCTTGCGGCGACCCCGGCGGCGATTGGCAGTCTGGAGGAGCAGCGTCGTACACTCGCGACTTCCCTCGCGGGACTGGAGCGCAAGCTGGCAAAGGTGCAGGCCGCAGTGCACGAGCTACCATCAGTGACGCGTGATCTGGCCGTAAAGACGGAAAGGCGCGACGAGATGTTGACCGAGATCAACGTGCTCAGCACAGCCTATGATGCCGAGCGGCATTCATACGTACGCGCGGAAATCGAACGTCTGGGACCGCTTGATCTGCGAGCGGCGCGGCTCGAAGCAGCTGTCGAGCGTGCGCCGGCGGCGCAGGTTGAGCGCGCGCGGCTTGATGCAGCACTTGCTGTGGCGAAGCAGAAGCGCGACACTCTCCGGAAAGCGGGCGCCACGCGGGAGTTTTCTCAGGAGGCCCACGATAGTACCCGCGCAGATTTCGAGCGGTTGACGGAGGCAGCGCGTGCAACTGAGCTGACCGTCGTCGCCGCGCAGGGTGACGTTCGTGCTACCCAGCAGCTTCTCGACAGTGCTGAGGCAGCGCAGCGCGAGTATGATAGGGGTGCTGACCGGCTCCGGCTTCTGAATGCGCAGCGGTTGGTGCATGATGAACTGGATAACGCTTTCAGGGATTTGCGTGGCGATCTGAACGATGCGCTGCGGCCCGAGCTGTCGGAAATCGCGAGTTCGTTCCTTGGAACGCTCACGGATGAACGATACAACCAGCTCGAGCTGGATGATCGTTATGATGTGATTATTCTCGAGGACGGTGTCGCGAAGCCGGTGATTTCAGGTGGCGAGGAGGACATCGCCAACCTGGTTCTCCGACTCGCCATCTCGCAGATGATTGCGGACCGGTCGGGGCAGCCATTTTCGCTACTGGTTCTGGACGAGGTATTCGGCTCGCTCGACGCTTCGAGGCGCGACCATGTGCTTGAGCTGCTACATCGTCTGGAGGATCGCTTCGAGCAGGTAATCCTGATCACGCATATCGAGAGCGTTCGGGAAGGCGTCGATCGGGTCATCATGGTTCGTTATGACGAGGAAACTGGCGCGTCAATTGTCGATAACGGCGAAGCCGGCGGCCGGGGAGGATCGTCAGACGAAGACCTGCAGGAATCGGAGCTCGAGATGGATGCGGACGTAGTGTCACCGATGCAAGGAGCCTGAGTGTCAGTCGGAATCGCGAAACATCTCAAGCGTCCCGGAAATGTTTCGGGCCCCCATCCAGCGACAATTCGTGATGTTGTGAGCCTGAATGCGGTTTTCAGCGGAGCGTTCACCGACCGCTACCGCAAGGATGGTTTGATCGGCGTTCACGTTCCGAATCTCAGCTCTTCGATCTGGCGCTTTGCGATCGAGGACGCAGACGGTGGTGCCATGCTATGGCGCGGTGACCGGGACGAAATCGTTGCGTTCAATATGTGCCACCTTTCGGGAGCGGAGGGGTGGATGGGGCCGCTCGCCGTAACGCCGGGATTACAAGGCTATGGCGTTGGGAAGTCGGTCGTGCTCGAAGGGACCCGATGGTTACAGGCGCAAGGCGCTACTGTAATTGGTCTTGAGACGATGCCGCGCACGGTGGACAATATCGGGTTTTATTCGAGTCTCGGTTTTGAGCCGGGTCACCTGACAATAACGATTACAGTCGAATCGGAGTACGCCGACCACCGAATCATTCAGCTGGGGCGGATGGCTGAGAATGAACGAGCGGATATTGTGACGCGCTGTGCAAAGCTGACGCACAGTATCGCGCCTGGCTACGACTTCAGCCGTGAGATCAATCTCACGCAGAATCTCGCGCTTGGAGATACGCTCGTGCTCGAACGGGGAGGTGACATCGATGGTTTTGCACTATGTCACACGGCTCCCCTTGTCGAAGGTCGGGGGCGGGATGAGCTGCGCGTACTCAAGCTGGTAGCCCGTACCGAGTCGGATGTCGACACTCTCGTGACACAGCTTGCGGACTACGCGCGGCGCTCCGGAACAAGGCGCGTCGCGATGAGGATGCAGGGCGAATACTCCCGCCTGTACGGGAATCTCATCAAGCGCGGCGCGCGCGTACGCTGGACCGATCTGCGGATGACGCTATCGGGTTATCCGGAGCCGTCGAGGGCAGACGCCGTAGTTCTGTCGAACTGGGAAATCTGAGTGCCGTTCGGGGATGTGTTTCTTCCCAATCAGGCTGACGTTCGGCAGGAAGTGTTGGACGCGATGCTGCGACGACCGATCTCGCATCGGTCGGCCGAGTTTCACAGGCTGTTCGCGAATATTCAGACGGGACTTCGTGGGCTATTCGGCACAGAGCGACCCGTATACGTCGCGACATCGTCAGGAACGGGTATGATGGAGGCGGCGGTTCGTTGCGCACCACGCGGTCGCATCCTTGCGCTCGTGAATGGGGCATTTGGTGAACGGTTTGCGAGGATAGCAGTGGCGTGCGACCGCGAAGTCGATCGGTATGAAATACCTCTGGGTCAGGTGCCGGAACCTTCGGAGGTCGCGGAACTGCTTTCGCGAAGCTCGTACTCGACGGTGACCATGGTGCACAGCGAGACATCAACCGGCGCCCTGGCAGACGTTCGTGGTATCGCAGTCGTTTGTCGATCGGCCCGCGCTGTTACGATCGTGGACAGCGTGAGCGGCATCGGTGGAGCACCGTTCCACTTTGACGAGTGGGGGGTGGATTGCGCTGTCTCTGCGTCACAGAAGGCGATAGGACTGCCACCGGGGCTTGGCTTTGCTGTCGCTTCCAGAGATTTCATTCGTAACGCGGCTGGCGTGAGCGACCGCGGAGTTTATCTGGACCTCGTGAGCTTCGACGCACACGCGCACAACAATGAGACGCCCACGACGCCAGCGGTGTCACTGCTGTTCGCGCTGGAGGCCGAAATCGCCGAGGTTGCGCGGGAAGGAGTCGAAGCGCGCTGGGCTCGGCATGACGCAATGCGTGCGCTCGTTGAGCTCTGGTCGGGTCAGTTGCAACGTGATACCGGTTTGGAAGTCCGGATACTGGCCAGAGCCGGAGCGCGATCCCCTACAGTGACTGTGTTGCAACTTTCGGATGTCGTACGACCCGAGGTGCTGATCGCTGACCTCGCTGCACGAGGATATCTGATTGGGTCGGGGTACGGTGAACTGGCCACGACGTCGGTACGGCTGGGGCACATGGCTGATCGCACTGTCGGGGAGCTTGCCGGTTGTCTGTCGACTATGGAGGAATCGCTCCGTGCGATTGCGCTTGTCGGTTAGCTCCTGAAGAGCGATCGCAATGCCTCGCCTGACGTGATTCGGCGAAGATAGAGAAGTTCTTCTGGTGCCAGTGGAGTGGGCTTGATGCCAAAGGTCGTCGAAACCGTGTTCAGCGGTACTGTGTTGTCAAGCGCGAGTGTGTCGAGGAGCTCGGTTGTCACCGGTGGTTTCGAGACGACATGCCAGAGCATGGCAACAAACGGGCGGAGTACGGCAGTTGGGACACCCACTATGAGGCGATGTGCATTCATCGCTACGAGTATGCGCTCGGCGATCTGGCGCAGCGTTAATTCTGCGGGTCCCCCGAGTGGATAGAGATGTTGGCGCGTTGCATCATCCGCGAGCGCGCGCACGATGACAGCCGCGACGTCATCTACCGCGATAGGTTGAAAGCGTGACTCTCCGTGGCCCGGCAGAGGCAGTACGAATGGAGTGAGTCGTACAAGCCGGGCGAGTACGTTCACGAACTCATCTTCCTGGCCGAAAATCACAGACGGGCGAAGGACGGTCCAGTCGAGGCCGCTGTCGGTGACGAGATCCTGTGCGACGCCCTTGCTGCGCAGGAACCGGAATGGGGACGCGCTATCCGACCCGTTCTGCGACATGTAGATGAGCCGCGGCACGTTTGCCGCGAGTGCGGCGTCGATTACCGAGCGGGTAACACCCACGTTAACGGCGTCGTACGTGTCGTCGTTCCGTTCGATGGCGACGGCAGCCAGATGCACGATCGCGTTGGCACCGTCGATAGACGAACGCAGGTAGACTGCATCCAGGAGGTCGCCAACGCGGATATCCAGCCGCAGATGGGCGAGGCGTTCAGCCGCTTTGGCAGCGTTGCGAACCAGAGCGAGTACGTGCCAACCGCTGGCGGCGAGAGCTCGGCATGCATGTGACCCAACGAATCCAGCGGCCCCGGTGACTACTACACGCCGGTCACGCCCTGGCAGTTCATCGGGAAGGGGGAGAGTCTGCTCGGCGACTGCGCCGCGACCAGAATTCGGCGCGGTCGGATTGAACATTCGCTACCGTTTGGGCGAGCCGGGGTAGCCCGGAGTTCCGCGCACGACAATGCGATAGAACAGCAGGAAAACGCCCAGTGTGAGAAGGATATGTGCCCAGCCCGGGGCGTTCAGTGCGAACGTCCAGACGCCCCAGACTGCGAGCATTGCG
>CAJDVC010000095.1_pt1 | contig 10325 bp, 9 predicted proteins | sample 7391211 | NCBI WGS metagenome assembly CAJDVC01 (sample SAMEA7055683, study PRJEB34461) | soil metagenome | biome: terrestrial ecosystem; feature: Peninsula; material: soil | place: Antarctica | collected 2016 | reverse complement strand
GCGAAATGCCCTGTCAGCGCGAGGTCGGAGTTTGTGCTGCCGACAAACTTCGTGGAAGGCGGTGTTGCCGACATCAACTGCATATTCCACGCTGCCTGACCTGCGTCGTAAACGCCGGATTTGAGCCCGATACGCGGATCGGGATTCGGGGCGCCGGGCGCCCTGTTGGACTGTTCGGACTGAGCGCCTGCCGCGGCTGCCGCGGCTGCCGAGAGGCTGACTGCGACCGCGAGCTTGAGCACGGAAGTGACGGCGGATCGAGTTCGAGAACCGAAGGGCTTGTGCAGATGCGACATTGCGGGTTCCTGGAGTGGAGTGGCGTTGGGCAAAACTCTGGTGGACAACGGGTCGATCACTGAGATCCGTTCGTGAACAGCATTGCAACCAGCATCCGCTTCATCCGTGCGATCTCGGTGATCTGATCCACGTTGACGTCCGAAGCGTACTTGAACATGTACTGATCCTGTGCGGCCCCGTAGGAGTCGAACAGGGTTCTCACCATGGTAAGAGCGCCGGTATGGTGCTGGATCATGAATGTGAGAAAGAGTCGATCGAAATCGGGACCGCGGGCGGCATCGAGCTGTTTGAGCTGGGCCGATGTGAGCATGCCGGGCATCAGGCCCGCATGGGACGTGTCGCTCATGTCCATGTTCATATCGGCGCCAGCCATGTCCATTTTCATGGGAGAATGACCGTCCGGAGCAGGTTGATTCCGGTCCACCAGCCACTGCTGCATGGTGCGAATTTCGGCCTGTTGTGCATTCTTGATGCGCTCGGCGAGTGTGAGCACCGAAGGGCTGGCGCCGTGCGTAGGAGCCATGTCGGCCATGACGATGGCCTGGGAATGGTGGCCGATCATGCCCGTCATGAAGTCGATGTCGGCTTTGGTGTAGGGGTAGCGGGCGCTATCGGTGCGCGCCTTGGCGCGCGCGGCAGCCTCGCCCGGCATGTCTGCGGACGGGATGGCGGTGGTCTGTGCCGCAGCCGGACGGGCAGTGCTGAGGGCGGCGAGGGCGACGGTGGCCAGTACCGAGGCGATCCCGGCTATTCGCGAAGGGGTCATTTGATCACTCTCCCGGGACGAAAAAGGCGATCGTCCCACCGTGAAAGCATGCTTCGAACGATACCAATACTAGCACCTGGGAATGAGGTAATGAAGCTGGTGCCAAGGCGCAGTCTGTAAACGTTTCGTGTACGTCCACTGCTGGTGAGAGTATGGCGACCCTGATGGAGAGTGATACGATTCTCCTATGGACCATTTGGAGCGTTATATGGTTGCCGCCGGCCGGCACCGGGCCGAACAGTCGATCCAGCGGAGCCGGTTCATATGCACTCTGGAGCGCGTGAGAGATGCTGGCGAGGCGCAGGCGTTCGTGCGGGCGATGAACGTGGAGTTTTCCGATGCGACACATAACTGCTGGGCATATGTGGCGGGAGCGCCGGGGAGCACGAATGTAGTCGGGATGAGCGATGACGGGGAGCCGCACGGTACTGCCGGTCGCCCCATGCTGACCGTACTTCTGCATAGCGGCATCGGTGAGATCGCGGCGGTAGTAACGCGCTACTACGGTGGGACGAAGCTGGGGACCGGGGGGTTGGTGAAGGCGTACGGCGGTACCGTGCAGCTCGCGCTCGAGAGTGTTCCGCAGGTCGAGCGGGTGGACTACGTGAATGTTTCGGTTTCGATTGCGTATCCGAGTATCACCGCGATCCAGCAGGCGATAGCGGAACTAGGGGCAGACGTCGTGGAAGAGAACTACGGTGTTGACGTTTGCTATCGGCTTCGGGTCCCCCGCAGTCGCGTGGATGAGCTCTCCGTAATTGTGGCGAACGCGACGCGTGGCGAGGGGACATTCAGACTTGAGTAAGAATTCAATTACCCTATCCGGCCGCGAATCGAAGGGGTAGTTTCTCCGAAAGTTGGCCCCTTTTGCAGGAGCACTTCATGGCGTCTGAAGTGGTTCAGTTGACGCGCCGCGGTTGGGGAGAGACAATGCGGCGTGATGTGTGGTGGCTTCAACCGCTCACGGTCTTCGTGATACTGAGCGCGTTCCTGGTGTACGCCACATGGGCGGCGTTTCAGAATGCCCATTACGAATTCGGTCCCTATCTCTCGCCGTTCTATTCGCCATTGTTGTTCGCGAATTCGCCTCACGCGTTGATACATGGTTCGCGGCCGTCGTGGATTCCGGGCTTCATACCGTTCACACCGGCTCTGCTGATCCTGCCGCTTCCTGCTGGATTCAGGCTCACGTGCTACTACTATCGCGGCGCGTACTACAAGGCGTTCTGGGCGGACCCTTCGAATTGTGCAGTTGGGGAACCGCGAGGCAGCTACCGCGGTGAGCGGCGGTTTCCGCTCATACTGCAAAACGTGCATCGCTACTTCATGTACTTCGCGCTGGGGTTCATCGTGATTCTGGCGCACGACGCGTATGTCGCGATGTGGTTCCCGGATCCCGCGACGGGAGCGATGCACTTTGGTATTGGCGTCGGTACGCTGGTACTCGTGCTGAATGTGATCCTTCTGGGCGGCTACACATTCGGATGCCACACCTTGCGCCATTTCGTGGGAGGATATCTGGACCGCATGTCAGGCGCTCCCGTTCGCAGGAAATGCTACGATTGCGTGAGTTGCCTCAATCGCGGGCACATGCGTTGGGCATGGATGAGCCTTTTCTGGGTGGCGTTCACGGATCTTTACGTGAGACTGTGTTCGATGGGAATCCTGCACGACGTGAGGTTCTTCTAGATGGCGGAGTACGAAACGCATAGCTACGACGTACTCGTGATCGGGGCCGGCGGCGCCGGCTTGCGAGCCGCGATCGAGGCAGCAAATGCGGGAGTGTCCGTCGGGCTTGTCTGCAAATCTCTGCTGGGCAAGGCACATACGGTGATGGCCGAAGGAGGAGTTGCGGCCGCGCTGGCAAATACTGACGAGCGCGATTCCTGGCAGACTCACTTCGCCGACACCATGCGCGGTGGACAGTATCTCAGCAACTGGCGCATGGTGGAGCATCATGCGCGCGAGGCACCAGCCAGGGTGCGCGAGCTGGAAGCGTGGGGAGCGGTATTCGATCGGACTCCGGATGGTCGCATTCTGCAGCGCAATTTCGGTGGTCACAAGTACCCGCGGCTCGCGCACGTCGGTGATCGTACGGGGCTGGAGATTATCCGGACACTGCAGGACCATGTGATCTTTCAGCAGGTCGACGTGAACATGGAATGCACGGTGGTGTCATTGCTGCGGGACGGAGATCGCGTCACAGGTGCGCTGGCGTACGACAGGGAACGCGGGCGGTTCAGGATGTTCTCAGCGGGCGCCGTTGTACTCGCAACCGGCGGGACGGGGCGAGCCTATCGCATTACCAGCAACAGTTGGGAATACACTGGCGACGGACAGTCGCTCGCATACAATGCCGGTGCCGCGTTGCAGGACATGGAATTCGTGCAGTTTCACCCGACGGGGATGGTGTGGCCGCCGAGTGTTCGCGGAATACTTGTTACGGAAGGAGTGAGAGGAGAAGGTGGAATTCTCGTGAATAATCAGGGACATCGTTTCATGTTCGATGACATCCCCGAGAATTATCGAAGTCAGACCGCCGATAACGAGGAAGAGGGTTGGCGCTACACGCAAGGTGACAAGAACTCCCGGCGTCCGCCGGAATTACTTACACGCGATCATGTTGCGCGCTGCATCATGCGCGAAGTGCGTGAGGGACGCGGCAGTCCGCATGGCGGGGTTTTCCTTGATATATCATGGACCAGATCAAAACTTCCAGATGCGGAAGCGCACATCAAGCGAAAGCTCCCGAGCATGTATCATCAGTTCAAGCAACTGGCGGATATCGACATCACGAAGGAGCCAATGGAGGTTGGCCCGACGACCCACTACGCGATGGGCGGAATTCGCGTGGACGGCGACACGCAGATGACCACGGTACCGGGTCTGTTTGCTGCAGGGGAGTGCGCCGCGGGGCTGCACGGCGCGAACAGGCTTGGCGGCAATTCACTGTCGGATCTGCTCGTGTTCGGAAAACGCGCTGGCGAGCACGCCGCCATTTTCGCGAAACAGAATCCGGCAGTAGCCGCGAAGCAGGAAGCAGTTGATGCCGTCGTCAAGTACGCGCTGGAGCCATTCGGCAGAAACGCCGATAACACCGAGGGACCGTACCAGATTCAGCACGATCTGCAGGGGATGATGCAAGACAATGTTGGAATCGTTCGTCGCGAGGCGGAGATGCAACATGCGCTTGAAGGGCTTGTCGGGTTGCGTAGGCGGGCGGCAAGCGTAGCGGTCCCGGGCAATCGTGAGTTCAATCCCGGATGGCATACGGCGCTCGACCTGGCCAACCTCCTCACAATCTCGGAGGCCATCACGCGTTCAGCACTGGAGCGGAAGGAGAGCCGGGGTGGCCATTTTCGTGACGACTATCCCACCAAGGATGAAGCGTTCGCCCACTTCAATATCGTTGTGAGTCGCGGCGCGAATGGTGCGATGAATGTGAGCCGCGTTGCGTTGCCCGAAATTCGTGACGACCTAAAGCAGATCATCGAGGAGGAGAAGTAGTGGCTTCAGAAACGCTCGCTCGAGATGTCGCTGGCAGTGGTGCAAGGGCTGCCGCGCGGAGCAATCAAAGTGCCGGGAGCACTGCCAGCAGCCTCACGTTCAGAATATGGCGCGGCGACGCAACGGCCGGTCATTTCGAAGACTACCACACACAAGTTTCTGACGGCATGGTGGTGTTGGACGCCATCCATCAGATCCAGTCTGAAAGTGCGAACGATCTTGCGGTTCGCTGGAATTGCAAGGCTGGCAAGTGCGGCTCCTGCTCCGCCGAGATAAACGGGATGCCTCGCCTGATGTGCATGACGCGTCTCAACCAACTGGATCATGCGAAGCCGATCACGGTGGAACCCATGCGTGCATTTCCACTGATGCGCGATCTGGTTACGGATGTCTCGTCCAACTTCCGGCAGAAAAAGAACATTCGGCCATTTACCCCGCGGCCACCGGATGCTCCGGACGGCACATGGCGCATGGCACAGATCGACGTCGACAGGGTACAGGAATTTCGCAAGTGCATCGAGTGCTTTCTGTGCCAGGATGTCTGTCACGTATTGCGCGACCACCATCTGCACGACGAGTTCGTGGGACCGAGACTGCTCGTGCATGCCGCGCAGCTCGAGATGCATCCGCTGGATGTGATCGATCGCACAGAGGACCTCAAGGACAAGCACAACATCGGCTACTGCAATATCACGAAGTGCTGCACCAAAGTATGCCCGGAGAATATCACGATTACCGACAATGCGATCATTCCGTTGAAGGAACGAGTCGTGGACCAGCATTATGATCCACTGCACATGCTCGTGAAACTTTTCCGTCACAAGAAACAAGGGAGTGCAGAGTCATGAGCGACAAGTTTGAGCTGAAGCCAATCTCCCGCGGAGCGATTCCGCAGGCGATCAAGAAGGCAGAACACTACAGGTTGCTCAACCAGTCGTGGGCGGCTGAGAGCATCTGTATGGATGTTTTGGCCATCGAGCCTGACAATCAGCAGGTGCTCATAATGCTCGTGCTGTCGCTGTCGGACCAGCTTGCATCAGGTCACAAGCGCATAATGCGTGAAGCACACGAGGTTCTGTCCCGGATATCCGACCCGTATCAGCGCGCATATTATAATGGTATCGTTTCAGAGCGGCACGGGCAGGATTTACTGCATCGCGCCGCGATGGGGAGCAGCACAATGGCATATGATGCATTTCGCGAGGCGATGGACTGGTACGAAAAAGCCGAAGCGATACGTCCACATGATAACGACGAAGCTATCCTGCGCTGGAACACATGCGTGCGAATACTCGCGCGTGAAAGTCACTTGCGTCCAGCTGTGGCGGGTGAATATGAACCGGTAATTGGAGATTGAGGCGAGATGTTGTACTTGTTGGCTTTTTGCACTTTGACACTCATAGCATGCGGCGGCGCACCAACCGTACGCCAGACGGCTTCGGTATCGGATTCGACAGTGACAACCGCGCCGCCGCCGCCGCCCGCCGCTCAGGACTGGACGCAATTCGGATTTGATGTCGGACGTTCGAGCGACAACCCGGCAGCTACCGGCATCACTGCGAGCAACGTCGCGTCGCTGAAGCGCCAGCAGGTTGCGATTGACGGAACTGTGGATGCATCGGCTCTATATTTTCGAGATGCGCAGGTAACCGGCGCAAAACACAACGTATTTGTTGTGACGACGACGTACGGAAAGACCATCGCGATAGACGCCGACAGCGGCAAGGTGCTCTGGGAGTACATACCCGCGGGCTACAGCGGCTGGGTTGGAACGGCTCAGATAACCACGGCCACGCCAGTTGCTTCAGGCGATCATAATTTCATCTTCGCTGCGTCTCCGGATGGACATATCCAGGAGCTCGCGCTGGCAGATGGAAAGGTGGTATGGAACACCGCGATCACGCTTCTCCCATCGCGCGAGAAGATTGCTTCGTCGCTCAACTACTTCAACGGAAACGTTGTTGCGACGACTGGCGGCTATATCGGCGATGCGCCGCCGTACCAAGGGCACGTAGTGATCCTCGACGGAGCTAACGGAAAACTGCTGCACGTATGGAACTCGTTGTGCAGCGATCAGCAGAAGTTGATAACGCCTGCAAGCTGTCCCGAGAGTGACTCTGCGATCTGGGGTCGAGCTGGAGCGGTTATCGACGCAACCACCGGTAACATCTACGTCGCTACCGGCAATGCCAGATGGGATGGTGCGACGTACTGGGGTGACGCGACAATCGAGTTGGACCCAACAGCTACCAGAATACTCGGCAATTATACGCCGACCAACACCGATGAATTGAACGCGGACGATGCCGATGTAGGATCGACATCGCCAGTTCTGCTCGGCGGCGGCTTCGTCGCACAGGGCGGCAAGGATGGAACGATCCGGCTTCTTGATCCGCAGGTCATGGGAGGCTCCACGCCACACAAGGGCGCCGAGCTGCAGGTCGTAGCGACACCATCAAGCGGCCGGCTATTCACCGCACCGGCGGTGGTGCACAACGGCTCGGCAACCGTGATGTACGTTGCCGATGGTAATGGAACAGAAGCGTGGTCGCTGGCCGATAGCCAGCTGCGATCCATATGGAAAAACAGTAATCCAGGTACCAGCCCTGTCGTATCTGGCGGATTGCTGTACGTGTACAATCCAAAGGGAGGACTACTCGTTTATAATCCGGCCACTGGTGAGCAGGTCGCGAATCTTGCAACCGGTCCGGGTCACTGGAACAGCCCCATCATCGTGGACGGCAGGATCGCGCTTCCTGAGGGAAATGCAAACGATCACGCGACGAGTGGAATACTGGACATCTGGCGGATCCAGTGACTAGTTGCCTACGGCTTGCTCGAAGTCCGAAGTCCGCGCCCCTCGAGCATCGGTTCGATCTGCGGATCGCGGCCGCGGAATTCACGATACATCGTTGCGAAATCCGCGGTATTGCCACGCGAAAGGATCGTTGCACGGAAGTGATCACCATTCGCGCGTGTCAGGCCACCGTGCTCCTTGAACCACTCGTAGGCATCGGCGTCCAGCATTTCGGCCCACAGGTACGCGTAGTACGCAGCCGAATAGCCATTGGACCAGATGTGTTGAAAGTAGCTGGAGCGGTAGCGTGGCGGGACAGTGCGTAAGGCGACGCCGTTATCAGCCAGCGCCTGCTTTTCGAACGCATCCACATCCAGAAGCGGCCCACCGGCGGGAAGCGTATGCCACGCCATGTCCAGTAACGCAGCCGCGAGTACTTCGGTGAGCCGATAACCCTGGTTGAACTTATCGGCCTCGCGAATTCGGTCGGCGAGAGCTTGAGGCATCGGCGCACCGGTCGAGTGGTGGCGCGCGTAATTCGCGAATACGGTTGGCTCAGTTGCCCAGTGCTCGTTGAACTGCGATGGCAACTCCACGAAATCACGCGCAACGCTAGTGCCGGACAGACTGGGGTACTGCTGACTGGCGAAGAGTCCATGCAATGCGTGACCAAACTCGTGAAACATGGTAGTAACGTCGTCAACGCTTAGAAGCGCAGGCTGTCCAGGGGCTGGTTTGCTGAAGTTGGCGACATTATAGATGACCGGCTTCGTGCCGAGCAATTTCGATTGCGTGACTAGATTGTCCATCCACGCGCCGCCAATCTTGTTTTCTCGCGAAAAGAAATCACAGTAGAAAAGCGCTAGCGGACTACCGTCTGAATCGGTTACTTCGAATACGCGCACATCCGGGTGATAAACCGGGATATCGTGGCGTTCCGTAAATGTGATGCCGTAAAGTGCGGTGGCAGCGTAGAAGACGCCATTCACAAGAACGCTGTTCAGCTCAAGGTATTGCTTGATCTGTTCCTCGTCGAGATCGTACCGCGCCTTGCGAACTTTCTCAGCGTAGTGGTCCCAGTCCCACGGTTCCAGTTCGAACGTTTCGCCACAAGCTGTGATCATCTTCCGAATTTCATCAGCCTCCGCACGTGCGTTTGCCATCGCCGCTGGTACAAGGTCGCGGACGAATTTGAGCGCTGCAGCCGGAGTCTTCGCCATCTGATCACGCGCGACGATCTGACGAGTGTCATTGGCGTCGCCCTTTTCGGTGCGGTTCCACGACGCCTCAAAGAGCTGACGTCGCACTTCGCGATCGGTCAGAGAAACCAGGAGTGGTTGCTGTGTGGTGTTGTGAATTGGAATCACCCATGTGTCACTACCGTCCGTACCATCCGCAGCTGGTCGATGTGCGGCCGCGATCTCACCATCGCTCAGGCCCGCGAGCCTGGCGCTGTCGTGGAGCACCAACGCACCTGACTTGCTCGCTGCGAGCAACTTGTTGGTGAAGAGGGCGCTCAGTGTTGATTCCTCCTCGTTCAACTTTCAGTGCGGCCTTGTCGTGTTCGGCGAGGCGGGCACCCTTGCGCACGAACTCGTCGTAGTACCAGACGAGAAGGTGTCGAGATTCACCGTCGAGTTCGAGCGACTCGCGCTGGTTGTACACGGCTTCGATGCGTGCAAAGAGTCGTGCATCAAGATGGATCGCGTCGTCGTGCGCAGCCAGCCTCGGCGCTTCGTATTCCTGGACTCGCTGCAGCGTTTCGCTTGTATTCGCGCCCGTCAGAGCGCTGAAGGCGGGAAGAACGCGAGTCAGTAGCGCTCCGGACTTCTCGAGCGCGACAAGAGTGTTCTCGAATGTTGGCGCGGCGGGGTCAGCTATGATAGACCCGACTTCGGCTAGTTGCTGCTTCATCCCTTCATCGATCGCTGGCTGAAAATCGTCTTCCTTTATCAGGTCGAAGCGGGGTGCCTGGAAGGGGAGCGAGTTTATTGTGAGAAAGGGATTGGTGGACGAAGAGGAATTAGTCATATGTCTTCTTAATTTATCATTGATTGGCTGTCTCGTAGATTCACTCGCGACGGACTCAGTAGAAGGCTATGATTGGCTCCCATGCATCGTTCACCCGTGGACTCAATGAACTCGTCACTTTGTTGCAGACTGCCAGCGGCTCTCCTGGCTCTGGCGATGGTCGCTGTCGGGACCGCGACAGCACAGTACACCACTCAGGCGCAGGCTGGGGCTGACTTCCGAGCCGCTGCTGCCGTTGCGTCGTGGCTCGCGTTCGATGCGCCGCCAGGAGAGGAGTTCCACATCACGACCCCTATCATGGCCACAGACTCGCGATGGCACCGGGATGCGATCGGGAACCTCGTCATGACAGTGGGGACAGGGCATCCGAGGCGACTTGTCGCGTGTGGTCTGGACCACGTCGGATATGTCGTAAGTGAGATCACAGAAGCTGGGTACTTGCGATTGCATCGTGCGGGCAATGCGCGCACGCATCCGCTATGGGATCAATTCCACGAGGCGCAACAAATAAACGTACTGACCCAAACTGGAGACGTTCCCGGAGTTGTTGCTGTCACCAACGTGCACTTCAGCCGAATGCACCTGGGCGACACAACGGTAGTCAACGTGAATGAACTCTGGGTCGATATCGGTGCTCACTCAAAAAAGGAAGCAACGCACCTGGGGGTTCGCATGCTCGACCCGGTGGCGCGCCGAGTGAAACCGTGGCAGTACAGCGACTACGTAGCAGGGGCGGACGCGAGCGGGCGCGCCGGGTGCGCCGCGATCGCAAGTGTCGCGCACTCTACGAAAACCATTCCGAGCGGAGGACAGACCGTCTTCGTCCTTTCCGTGCAGAAGAGTTTCGGATGGCGCGGACTACAGGCTGCCGTAGCAGAACTTGGCTCGTTCGACCAAGGAACGATCGTCACGTCGTCAGGAGAGGAG
>CAJDVC010000082.1_pt1 | contig 10449 bp, 10 predicted proteins | sample 7391211 | NCBI WGS metagenome assembly CAJDVC01 (sample SAMEA7055683, study PRJEB34461) | soil metagenome | biome: terrestrial ecosystem; feature: Peninsula; material: soil | place: Antarctica | collected 2016 | reverse complement strand
AACGCGCGCTAGGAGGCCGCGGCTTCGAGCAATTCGCGTGCGTGTGCGCGGCTCATCTTGCTGTCGGGATCTCCACCAAGCATTCGCGCGATTTCTGTAACGCGATCTGCCGCTGACAGAACGCTGATATCGGCCGTCGTCACGCCGTCGCGCGCGCCCTTGGCAACAACGATGTGATGATGTGCTCGTGCCGCAATCTGCGGCAGGTGCGATATCGCGAAGACCTGGTGCTGTTCCGCGACGCGTCGCATGGTGTCACCGACCTGGAGGCCGACACGACCGCCGATTCCCGCATCCACCTCATCGAATACGAGAGTCGGCACGTGATCCACAGCGGCGAGCACCGTCTTGAGGGCGAGCATCACGCGGGCGAGTTCGCCGCCCGATGCAACTCGTGCGAGCGGTCTGGGATCGTAGCCCTTGTTCAGCGTGACGCGGAACTCAACGTCCTCGGCGCCTTCGGGTGCGATGTTGTCACGCGGCGTCAGCGCAACCGTAAACCGCCCGGAGTCCATGCCCAATTGCGGCAACTCGCCAGTAACCGCCTTTCCAATCGCGGTCGCCGCCCGCTTTCGGAGCGCAGTAAGTCTCGCTGCAGCGGTCTGCAATCGGGCGTCGGCTTCCGACTCCTGCTTTCGCAGCTGCGCGACGTCGAACTCCGCCGAATCGACGAGGTCGAGTTCGGCCTGCGCTGCCGCGCCAGCGGTGATCACATCGTTGAGGGTGCCACCGTATTTCTTGCTGAGACGAAAGATCAACTCCCGGCGTACACGAACAGTGGCGAGCCGCTCCGGATCGAGCTCGACTGACGTCGCGTAATCCGATGCAGCCCGCGCAAGTTCGTCGAGTGCGTAGAAGCCAGCATCGTACAGTTCCTGAAACCGGGAGCCGCTCGGATCGATGCGCGAAATCTGACCCAGAGCCCGGTGGACAACCGCAAGCCGAGCAAGAGCGCCATCCTCGTCATCGGACAGAACAGCTGAAATACTCTGGGCGAGTGTCCGTAATTCATCGGCATTTTCCAGAACGCGCGCATCGTCTTCGAGGGTGGTGTCTTCACCCGCGACGAGGTGCGCGTCCCCAATCTCGCGCGCGACATGCCGCAAGTAATCCGCGCGGCGCTCGGCGTCTGTTCGACGCTTGGTAATCTCGTCTATCCGGCGTCGTATGGATGCGAGTGCGGCGTATTCGTCGCGCACCTGACTGGTAATCGCACCAGCGTCAGCAAAGGCATCGAGTATATGGCGCTGGGATTCCTCATCAAGCAACGTCTGCGCTTCGTGCTGCCCGTGCAGATTGACCAGGGATCGGCCAATCTCAGCCAGCACAGTCGCGGTCACAGGCGTCCCATTTACCCATGCTCGACCGCGGCCCGATGCTGCTATCTCGCGTTTGAGAACAAGAGTCTCGCTATCGGTATCGATCCCTCGTTCGTCCGCCAGTGCGATAAGATTCGCACGGCCTTCGAGGTCGAACACTCCCTCGACCGTCGCGCGTTCGGCACCGGGACGAACCAGATCAGCACTGCCTCGCTCGCCGAGCAGCAGCCCGAGGGCCCCGACAATGATCGATTTGCCTGCACCAGTTTCACCGGAGAGGACGTTCAATCCTCTCTCAAGAGGCAGTGTTACCGAATCGATGATTGCAAAATTTCGAATCCGGAGTTCAGTCAGCACTTGTTGGTTTGATCGCGTGTCGGAAGTCCACCCCAGCCGAGCTTGACGCGAAGTCGATCGAAGAAACTGTTGCCCGGAAAACGAACAATACGCACAGCCCGTGGAGCGCGGCGTACCGTTAAGCTGTCACCCGAACCCAATTGGGTACCTGCCTGCCCATCAACGGTGATCAGGACTTCTTCCGGTCCGTCGATCGACTCGAGTGTAACGGTCACATTCGGGGGCAAAACTATGGGACGAATGGCGAGCGCGTGGGCGGAGATCGGGGTGAGTATTATCGAATCAAGCGACGGTGTCACGAGCGGGCCGCCGGCTGACAGGCTGTACGCTGTGGAACCGGTCGGAGATGCAATCACAATTCCGTCGCAGTTATACGCACCCAATACCTCGGCATCGACGGCTACACGGACGGTCAGCATGCGCGCGAAGCCGCCCTTGTGCATGACAATGTCGTTCAAGGCCTGCCATTCTTCCGCTGGCGTGCCATCGGCATGCACAGCTTCCGCGCGAAGGGCCATACGCTCATCGACGTCGTAGTCACCAGCCGCGACCGAAGCGAGCGCCGGTTTGAGATCGGATGCGCTGCAGCTTGTCAGGAAACCAAGTCGGCCAAGATTGACACCGAGAATCGGCACCGCGGCACCATCGAGAAAGCGCGCAGTACGGAGCAGCGTTCCGTCACCGCCGAGTGACAGCGCGACGTGAATCTGTGACGGCGTCTTCAAGGGAGGGCGTTCGTCGTTATCGAGCAGTCCGGGTTCAAAGAAAAGGTTCGCGCCAATCGCGGTCGCCTCGCTTTCGAGGTCGGCCATGATCGAGGCGAGCTGGGGGTATCCTCGGTGACCGATTACCCCGATGTTGATCATCCCGCCACCGCTTCTGCGGCGCTGTCGTGGAGCGCGCGTACGCGATCCGCGATTCCCGCTGCGTCGAGTCCAGTCAACTGAAGTTGGCGCTTGCGCGAAGCCTGCTCGATGAAGCGATCGGCGACGCCGTGCGCCGATACACGTACGGTCGGGTCCAGACGACTGATCACCGAAATCATGTAAGCCCCGAATCCATTGACGACCGTTCCCTCTTCGACGACGAGAATCTGGTGGTGGTTTGCCAGCAGCGCGTTTAGCGTGACCTCATCGTGCGGCTTCAGGAATCTGCAGTTGACGACCGTCACTGCAAGTCCCTCCTCGCCCAGCAGGTCCGCAGCGGCGAGCGCCTGCTCCACCATGGTGCCAACCGCGAGTATGGCGAATTCGGAACCGCGGCGCACGACTTCCCAGGTACCGAACGGGACCGGGGGAATTTCGGCAATCGGAGGCACGATATCGGGTGCAACATCGCGAGGATAGCGCAGCGTAAATGGGCCATCCGAGTGCGCCATGGCAGTGCGGAGCAAGCCGAGCATCTCAGTGCCACTTCGCGGCGCAGTGACGGTAATGCCCGGAACGGCGAGCATGTACGCGATGTCGTACAGCCCCATGTGCGTTGGCCCGTCCTCACCGACCAGCCCTGCCCGATCCATCGCAAATACTACTGGCAGCCCCTGGAGGGCTACATCGTGAATGATGCTGTCGTAGCCCCGCTGCAGAAACGTCGAGTAAATGGCACAAACCGGCTTGACGCCGCGCGTGGCGAGACCAGCCGCAAACGTGACGGCGTGTCCCTCGGCGATGCCAACGTCAAAGAATCGATCAGGGTACGCCTTGGCCATGATGCCGGTTCCGGTACCGCTCGGCATTGCCGCAGTAATCGCGACAAGTCGTGGCTCGATCGCAGCAAGTTCGGCGAGTCCCTTGCCGAACACGGCGGTGTAGTTGGGATTCGCTGACGACGCCTTGACCAACTTGCCAGTTGCGGGATCGTGACCGGCGGGAAGAGCGTGCCATTTCTCGACGTTTTCACCAGCCGGGAATCCCTTGCCCTTCTTGGTGATTACATGAACGAGTCGCGGCCCATCCATCGCGCGGACCGCAGTAAAGGTGCTGACGAGAAGATCGATGTCGTGGCCGTCAATCGGCCCGAAATAGCGAAAGCCAAGTTCCTCGAACAGAACTCCGGGGGTGAGAAATGACTTCATGCTCTCTTCCCAGCGTCGAACGAGTGTGCTCACACCCTGCAATGGAGCAGGCATGCTATCCACCATCGTCCCGATCGCGGAGCGGAGCCTGTTGTAGATGGGGTTGCGCTGCACGGAATTGAGATACTTGGCCATGGCGCCAACGTTTGGCGCGATCGACATCTCATTGTCGTTGAGAACCACGATGAAGTCGCGACCCGAGGCGCCTGCGTTGTTGAGACCTTCGTACGACAAGCCCGATGTGAGTGCTCCATCGCCAAGCACCGACACGACCTTGAAAGATTCGCCGACCAGATCGCGGCCGACAGCCATGCCGAAGCCGGCGGATATTGCAGTAGCGGCGTGGCCGGCCCCAAACGAATCATAGGGGCTCTCCGAGCGCTTGAGGAAGCCGGATATTCCGTGCTCGATGCGCAGTGTGTCGAACTGACCGGCGCGACCTGTGAGCAGCTTGTGTGGGTAACCCTGGTGGCCTACGTCCCAGACCAGTTGATCCTTCGGCGTATCGAATGTCGCGTGGAGCGCGATAGCCAACTCGACGACGCCCAGGCCAGCACCGATGTGACCACCGGTCCGGGCGCAGGATTCTATGAGGAACGCTCGCATCTCATCCGCGAGCGCGCGCAGTTCATCGCGGGTAAGCGCTTTAACGTCCGCGGACGAAGTTATCCGATCGAGTATTGCCATCTTGTCCATCAGTGCGTACGGGTTATCACCAGATCAGCGAGATGTCGTAGCTCCCGGCTGAGGAGGTTGTGTGCGTGCAGCGTGTGGCATCCATGTCTGGCAAGTTCTACGGCTCTCGCCATTGCACCATCCACGCCTAATAGAGCGGGATAGGTACTTTTCCCCAATTCGGCATCGCGGCCAACCGACTTGCCCAGCGCCGTCGACGACGAAGTGACATCCAGCACGTCGTCCACGATCTGGAACGCGAGACCGATGTCGGCTCCAAAACTCCCCAGTGCGTCAACCGCGTCGCCGCTGCCGCCGGCGGCAATGCCTCCAACGCGCGCTGAGGCGGCGATCAGCGCGCCAGTCTTGGCGCGATGAATTCGTTCAAGCTTCTCCAGGGAATCCGTTTGCGTGCCCTCGGCGTTGAGATCCTGCAACTGACCTCCAATCATACCTCGGGCACCGGCGGCCTGCATCAGTGCCTCGATGACTGGCACCACCCGCGATGCTCCACGGTGAATGTTTCCGACAGAATCCGCCGCAGCGCGCATGGCGAGCGGGATCATCGCGGCACCGGCCGCGACGGTAACGGGTACACCGGATACGCGATGCGTTGTGGCGCGGCCTCGCCGCATGTCGTCATCATCCATGCACGGGAGATCGTCGTGCGCAAGCGAATACGCGTGGAGCATTTCGACCGCCGCGGCCAAACCTGAGACATCGCCGCCACCGCCTGCCGCGCGGTAAGAAGCACAGACGAGAATGCCGCGCATTCGCTTGCCGGGGCCACGCAGCGAGTAACAAATTGCATCACGCAGCCTGTCGTCCATAGGCGGGAACGCATCGCAAAGCGTCGCAATAGCGGCCTCGATGTCACTCCTGTCCGCACCGATATCGACCGCAGCGTCGTCGTCCATAAGCGATCTGTCAGTCATCTATCTCGCGAGTCTCAAAAACGCCCTCAACGCGTTCGATCAGCAGCTGAACGCGTCCCTCCGCAGTCGTCAGTTCGTCAGACGCGAGTCGGAGGATTTCGATTCCCTCTTCAAACAACTTGAGAGCGTTGTCGAGGGGCACTCCGTCCCCCTCAAGATCAGCTACGATTTCCTGAAGTCTGGCAACTCTCTTTTCGTAGCTCATGACGTCTCCGTAACGCGCGCGACGATATCCCCATCGCGCACAGTCAGTGTGAAAAGATCATCGGCATCGAAGTCCCTGGTGCTGGAGAGTGTCCTGCGATCGTCCTTGGCGCGCGCGACGGCATAGCCGCGCGCGAGCGTCGCGAGCGGGCTCAGTGCGTTCAACCGTCCCGCAGTTGCGCCAATTGCCGCTCGACGTCGTTCCGCATCAAGCTCAGCCGCGCGTTTGAGGGACGTAGCACCATTCTCGAGCCTGGAGCGAGCACGTGTTGCGAGGCCGGTCAACGACAAACTCAAGTCGTCGCCAAGTCCGCGCAGGGCGGCCAGCAAATCAGCACGCATGGGAACCGCCGCCTCAGCGGCCGCTGACGGAGTTGCCGCGCGATGATCAGCCACGAGATCCGCGATCGTGATATCGATCTCGTGACCGACACCCGATATCACGGGCACAGTGGCATCAGCAATCGCGCGTGCCACAGCTTCGTCGTTGAACGCCCACAAATCTTCGCGACCACCGCCGCCTCGACCTACTATGAGCACGTCTATCTCACCGAATCGACAGATGCGCTGAATCGCGGCGACAATCTCGGCCGGCGCATTAACGCCCTGCACAGTTGCCGCGCTCACGATCAGGCTCACATGCGGCGCACGCCGGCGAATCACGGAGATCACATCGCGCAGCGCAGCACCGTCGGGACTCGTCACCATCCCGACACGCGTTGGCGCGTACGGGAGTGCGCGCTTCCGAGCAGCCGCAAGCAAGCCGTCCCGGTCGAGGCGGAGCCGAGTTTCTTCCATCGCCTTGCGCCAGAGGCCGTCACCGACCGCGTCCATCGCCGTGACGTTCAGGTGCATTTCACCCCGAGCGGCATAGACGGTCAATTGTCCGTATGCCGTTACTTCCATGCCTTCATCCGGCGACGTGGGGATGCCCCGCTGACTGCGGGACCAGACCACGCAACGAACCTGCGCAGATGCATCCCGCAGACAGAAATACCAGTGACCATTTCTGTGTCGCTTGAAGTCGCTGACCTCACCGCGCACCCACAGTGGCGAGAACGATCCTTCGATCACTGCACGCGCCGTCTCGGTAATCGATGCGACGGGGATCGCAGTTTCGGGCGTCGATCCCGGGGTAGCTGGGGCAACCACCCGCGACGTTCCTGAAGAGCCGAACAAATCGGACTCCACGCCAGGACGCTCGATGCTGGTCCTGTACGATCGCCTCAACGGAACGACCTCACGCAACCGCCAGACGTTCTGCGGCGCGAACAGTATTGCGCAGCAGCATTGCGATCGTCATCGGACCCACCCCGCCCGGAACGGGCGTGATCAGACCCGCGACCTCGCGAACAGCGTCGAAATCCACATCGCCGACGAGCCGTGTGCCGCTCTTGCGTGTCCGATCGGGAATGCGCGTAATCCCGACGTCGAGGACCGCCGCGCCTGGCTTCACCATGTCGGCCGTGATCAGACCGGGCCGGCCGACGGCGGTGATCAGGATATCAGCTCGCCGCGTATGCGCCGCCAGATCGCGCGTGTAGCGGTGGCAGATCGTAACCGTGCAATTCGCAACGGGTCCGTCTTGCATCATCAGAGCGGCCATCGGCTTACCAACAATGTTGCTGCGACCCACGACCACGCAGTCAAGTCCGTGCGTGGTGACGTTGGACGCACGCAACAACTCCTGGATCCCAGCAGGCGTGCACGGCACGAAGCCATCGCGCTCGCCAGTCATAAGCTTCCCCACGTTCACCGGATGGAAACCATCAACATCCTTCGCGGGATCAATCCGCCGGATGACAGCGCTGCAGTCGATCTGCGACGGGAACGGTGACTGCACAAGAATCCCGTGCACCGCAGCGTCGGCATTGAGCGAATCGAGCAGCTGCATGAGCTCGGATTGCGACGTGGTTGCCGGAAGCCGAATCGTCGATTCGGCCATGCCGACCTCTACGCACGCACGACCTTTTCCAGCGACGTAAACTGCGCTCGCAGGATCGTCGCCGACGAGCACGACAGCGAGCTTCGGAACGATGCCCCTCGCCTTGAGTGTCGCAACTTCCCCAGCAACTTCGGCGCGAACTCGCGCCGCGATGACCTTTCCGTCAATGATCTCAGCGGGCAATGCCTACAGCCCTCGTCTCACGGATCAGAACTACCTTGATCTGGCCAGGATACTGCAATTCGCGCTCGATTCGAAGCGCGATCTCCTCTGCGAGAGTCTCCATGCGTGGATCGTCGATCGTGTCAGGGGTTACAATCACTCGAACCTCACGACCAGCCTGGATCGCGAAGACCTTTTCCACGCCACGGTAGTCAGATGCAATCCGCTCGATACCCTCGAGCCGCTTGACGTAGGTCTCGAATGATTCCCTGCGGGCACCCGGCCGCGCGCCACTGATCGCGTCGGCTGCCTGTACAAGTACCGATATCTCGCTCTCGTGCGGAACATCGTCGTGGTGCGCCGCAATCGCATTCACTACTAACGGGTGTTCGCCGTACTTGGTCGCCATCTCGACGCCAAGTTGTACATGCGTGCCCTCGTGTTCGTGAGTGAGCACCTTGCCGATGTCGTGCAGCAGCGCGCCGCGACGCGCCATCGCCACATCGAGCCCGAGCTCGGCCGCCATGATGCCGGCGAGCCACGCCACTTCCTTGGAGTGATTGAGAATGTTCTGCCCGTAGCTCGTGCGCCACTTCATGCGACCGACGAGCTTCAGGAGTTCCGGATGTAGTCCGTGCACGCCGCTCTCGTACGCAGCGCGCTCGCCTGTTTCCAGAATCGCCTTGTCCACTTCCTCGCGAGCCTTTGCCACGACTTCTTCGATGCGGCCGGGGTGAATGCGACCGTCCGCGACAAGCTTCTCGAGCGACATGCGTGCGACCTCGCGCCGCATCGGCTCGAAACAGCTTACCACGACTGTATCCGGCGTATCATCAATGATGACATCGACACCCGTCGCGAGCTCGAACGCACGGATGTTGCGACCTTCGCGGCCGATGATCCTTCCCTTCATCTCGTCGTTCGGGAGCGCCACCGTCGACACCGTCGTCTCCACGGTCTGCTCTGCGGCAATGCGCTGGATCGCAAGCGCTATGATCTTCTTTGCCTCGCGCTCCGCGTTGCGGCGCGATTCTTCACGTATGACACGCAGCCGGTTCGCTGCATCGGCGTGGGCTTCTTCTTCGAGCCGCTTGATCAGCTCATTTTTGGCGTCGGCCGCCGACATTCCTGCGAGCGATTCGAGATGGCGTCGTTCATCCGCGATCAGCTTGTCGAGTTCAGTCTGCCGATCCACGATGCTTCTTTCGCGAGTTGCGACATCCGTCGCGGAGCGTTTGACGTCGCGCTCCCGCTGGTCGAGCACGTCTGCCTTCCGTTCGATGGTTGCAGTGCGTTCCTGCAACCGTCGCTCATCGCCTTCGACGTCCTCGCGGCGCTTTCGCGCCTCGGCCTCCCATTCCTCGCGTAGTCGGATCAGCTCTTCCTTACCCTCAAGGACAGCCGTCTTCCGGAGAGACTGAGCGTCCCGCTCAGCGTCTCCAACGATGCGCTTCGCTGTTTGTTCGGCCGTGGCGCCGGCAACACGTTGCCGTTCTTCCTCGCCCTTCGTCCCAGCCCTACGCCCAACTATGAAAAAAAGGCCGCAGCCGGCGACCAGCACAAGAATCGCGCCCGCGGCCCAGATAGCCGTGAAGTCCATTCTTTGAAGCTAATCGTAACGCTTGGCCGGTGGCAGCCACGGCCGGATCTCCTGACTCAACGCTGTCATCCTGCTCGCCAGCTCGGCGGCCTCCATCTGCGCTTGTGCCAGTTCTCCAGCCATCCGGAGGCAGGCCAGAATGGCCGCCTTGTGGGTCTCCACAACGAGGCCGGACGACATGATCTCGCGAATCGACAGATCGACCTGTTTCGCGATCGCCTGAGTTTCCTCCACCGACGTAGCGGACCGAAGCGTGTACTCGTCGCCAAGAATCGTTACTCGAACGCTCGTTTTGGCTTTCGTCATGACGCACCGTCCCGCTGTTGTTTGAGGAAACGGACCCGGGCAAGCATCTTTTCCGATCGAGCCCGGGCGACGGTCAACCGTCGATTCAAATCAGCGTTTTCGCGTTCGAGCTCGAGGACGCGCCTGGGTGACGTTCCGGCAACGCGAGCCGCGTCTTCCTCCAGACCGCGAAGTTTTGCCTCCGCGCTGAGGGCACGCTTTCGATAGCCGGCCAATTCCTCACCAAGTCTGGTGACAAGGCGGTTTAGCTGGGCGAACTGCGGACCGAGCTCCTCGTCTAGTGCGCGCAGGATTCGCGCGCGGCGACCTTCAATTTCCTTGTCGCGTAGGGTGCGCTCCGGATGCCTGAACGTCAAGCGCCAGGCGATACTCCGATACCCATCAGGCACGCCCGCCCCGCGGAATTCATCGAACGGAACCAGCGATTCAAGGGTTTCACCCGCCGTGGCTGTGATTACTCTGGCAATGTCAGCGGCCATCGTGCCGCCAGGTACCAACAGGGCCACGTCGAACTCGGCCGCCGGTGTCACTGGCAGGGCTCTGGCGACCACAGACGGCCGCTCGATTCCGAAAGAACCCGTCAGGTCAACCTCAATGGCAAACACCGGAGAAGCCCACACCGGGGCATCGACGGCGATCCGCGCAATCGTTCCGATCCGGTCATCACCCCTCACGATGTTCCAGCCGGAAGACTCCGGGTTAGGCTCGAGCCTTGTGGCGCTATCGCCGAACGCAACCGCAACGACACGTTCGCCTAACCACTTTGCATCCCAGATATCGATCTGACCGGGCCGGGGCTCGGTGAAGTGTGCGGGATTCCGGTCTCCTGATATCACCGCACCGGCGACGGTGCGCTCGATGGGGATCCCTTC
>CAJDVC010000074.1_pt1 | contig 11002 bp, 7 predicted proteins | sample 7391211 | NCBI WGS metagenome assembly CAJDVC01 (sample SAMEA7055683, study PRJEB34461) | soil metagenome | biome: terrestrial ecosystem; feature: Peninsula; material: soil | place: Antarctica | collected 2016 | reverse complement strand
CTGGACGAACGCACTCGCATGATGCAGGCATGGGCCGACTACCTGGACGGCCTGCGCGCGGGCGGCGAAGTGATACCGTTCAAGCGCAAGGCAAGTTAACTGCATCGTTTGACGCCGCGCCTATCCGAAGCCGACGCGCGCGCTGGGCGACCGCATCACCTGCTGGAGCGTGGCTGACATTCAAGCGCTGATAGAGCAGGTGGCAGCATGAATCTGGCCCGACCGGTTCCCCTAACGCTTCCGTAAGACACTTCCCGTCAATTCCAGCTGCATGACGCTTTTGCCCTGAGCTTTCGGGCCACTGCTGGTCGAGGTGTTGTCCTGATGTTGCGTACTGCGTGTCAGTGCTGCACGTGTACAACGAATGTCAGACTGCATTTCCGTAACCGGTTTTGTTGAGTCGATATGGATGACTCGGACCTGTGTATAAACCGCACTCGAAGACCTCTTTCGTTCATCGGACTGTCCGGTGCTCGGAGATCGACCCACACACCGTGTGGACGTCCATCTGGCTAGTCGGGTTCTCTCCGGGGTGGTCTGACCTGTTGTCTACCGCTTCGCGCTGACGATGAGTTAAAACCTGCTTTCAGGCCGCACTGTTCGGGTGTGGCCTTCTCTGTCGCGACCGCCTTGGCGCGCTGCAGGCTGCTGCGCGCGCCATGGATAAGTAACGTGCGCAGGTACGCATCGCCACGGCAGCTGAGCTGGCTCAATCGCGCATGCCCACCGCTGGAGTGCTGGGTCGGCACCAGGCCCAGCCAAGCCGACATCTTCCGCCCGTGCTTGAACTCGCGCGCGTTGCCCACGGTGCCGACCTGGCCGCAGGGTTTGGAGCGGCGGACCTGCCGTGTGCGCTGGCGCGCAAGTATCCGTCGGCAGCACGCGACTTCGGCTGGCAGTACGTGTTTCAGTCCCTACGGCGGCCGGTCAATCCAATCGACGAGATCGAGCGGCGGCATAACGTCGACGATGCCATCCTGGCGCGTGGATTGAAGACGGCGCGCCGTCGTACCGGTATTGTCAAGCAACGGAGTGCGCACACGCTGCGGCATTCGTTCGCGACCCACCTGCTCGAAATGGGCTACGACATCCGTACCGTCCAAAAGCTGCTCGGGCACAGGGAGGTCGCCACGACCCAAATCTATACGCACGTGCTCAATCGCAACGCTAGCGGAGTGCTAAGTCCACTGGATCGGTGAGTGGCTGGTTCTAGCGACCAAGCCAGAGCACCGGACGCGCTGCCTGGGACCCGTGCCGGCGGGTTCGGGATGCGCGACTGCCGCATCGGATCTGCTCGTATAGCCATCATGTTGCCGTCACTCTCGGCAAAGTCAGCTCCCTCAAAGCGGACGCTCGCCAACGGCAGCAAGGGGTGGCGGCTCAAGGTCGCAGGCCGGAACCGCCAGCTTGCGCGGACGCCACCAAGTGCGTTCGGGTGGCTGCGGCGGCTCCGGCGCTGCGCGCCTTGAGTCGCCCTATACGCGGCAGCCTTGAGCCACGCCAGGTCTTCGCCAGCACAGCGGCGGAAGCAACACCAATTGGGGGTCTTTCTTCGCGTAGCGGGCGAGGGTGGGTAGCGTGGTTCAAGGCCTGATGTTCGAGCTGAGGGGGCGACTGTCGTTGGATCTCGCCTTGATCGAGTGGTGCCGGTTGAGCGACATTGACTGACGCAGACAACTTTGAGGAGATTTTTGAAGCTATTCAATACTTTCCGTAATTGTCGGTGTCACCGCGAAGAATTCCTCACAGTTGGGTGTTGACGGAGCTGGCCGAACCGGATAGTTTCCGCAGACCGCAAGATATTACGCATCTAGAAGCGGCAAGGGGGGCAGATTCCGATTGCTTGTTTCGAGCCTCAAAAGGCCTCGTAAACGGCTTTCGAATGGTCTTCAACCGACAGTACCCGTGGATCGCAACAAGTTCGTAGGTTAGTGAGTCATCGAGAAACGCAAAAAATTACGATTGATTGGTCGTCGACACGCCGCTACAGAGGAGTGCCGTAAATGTCGGATGAAGAATCGCCTACACGTCGCCGATTGCTCAGATTTGGCGCCGCTGTGCCACTGATTGCTCTGGCGCCCCTGATGCGGCTGGTTGACGCAAATGCCGTGCAGTTGCCGACGACTTCGCGAACGTCTGGTACGGACCTGATAGCCGGACAACCACTGAAGGTACCGGTGGTCTTTGACGCGTTAGGTGAGATTCGAACTATCTACACCATGGACCTGGTGGATCAGATTTTGGCAGGCGGCACCCGCGCGATTTCGATCACGTTGACCGACCCAAAGGTAACCCCGATCAACGCCTTCGACCTCATGATGAAGGACCTCGCGGATTACAACCTGTATTTCAGAGAGCACCATTCGCACTTCCAGGTCGCCCGTAGCGTCGTGGATATCGAGACCGCGCGGAGGGAGAACAAGCTTGCTGTCTTCTACAACATCCAGAACTCCACGCCGATCGAAAGAGACCTGGACAGGGTCGCGCTGCTCAAGAGGCTAGGGCTGACCGCTGTCCAGTTGACCTACAACGACCACAACCATGCGGGTACAGGCTGCCTCACCGAGGGCGACACGGGGCTTACTCCATTCGGCCGCGAGCTCATTGAGCAGATGGCGAGCGACCGTATGCTGGTGGACCTTTCACACGCTGGCATGAAAACAATGGCTGGCGCCATTGCCGCGTCGCCTCGCCCGGTGATCATCTCCCATACCGCATGCAAGGCACTGCGAGACCATCCCCGTAACACCACGGACGAGAATATCCGCGCGCTGGCCGACCGTGGCGGCGTCATGGGTATGGCGCAGATGCGGACCTTCATGACCGACGCCAAGACCAACAATCTGGACGTCTATTTCGATCACATCCAGTACGCAGTGAAGGTTGCGGGAGTCGATCACGTGGGTATCGGCAGCGACCGGGATCATCGCGTCATCCCTCACACCGATGAGGAGATTGCGGCCCTGCTGAGAGAGGAGGGGGCCCAGTTCAAACCTTCTGACTGGCCACTTTATCTCGAGAAGCTCAACGGGCCACGGCGTATGGAAGTGGTTCGCGATGGGTTAAGTAAACGAAAACTGCCGCAATCGGCAATAGATAAGATTATGGGTATGAATGTCCACCGTATTTACCAGAGCGTGGTTGGTTGACGCCACACATCAGATATTTGGAGAGCAATACATGAAGCTAAGAAGTGCTTTTTTTGCGTTGACGGTGGGAGCGTTGGTGGCCTGCTCCGGGTTCGCTGCTGCGGCGACCGAAGGTCCGGGTGTCCTTGAAGGCAAGAGCCTCCTTGGTAAACCGCTATACACCAAGAGCAACAACCCGGTGAACGTTGCATCAGTCGACGCGTTGCAGCGTGCTACCGCAGAGGCCAAGGCTGCGTACGACAGCCAGCTAACTGTTGATTCAGCGACTTGGTATGGTCGCCTGCTGGCTTATCAGGGACTCATGCGTGAGTCCATTGCGGTCTACTCAACGGCGCTCAAGACATTTCCGAATTCGGGGAAATTACTACGGCATCGTGCCCACCGCTATTTCAACTTGCGTGAATTCGACAGCTCACTCAAGGATGCCGTCCGTGCCGTGGCCATCTACGATGGTAAGCCACTTGAGCGTGAGAAGCTCGGCCCAAAATATTTCCCGAGCACGCCAGATGTCGTTCAATTTTACCTCTACTACCACCTTGGCCAGGCTTATTTCGCGACGCACCAGTATAACAAGGCGGCGGAAGCTTTCGATAAATCCCACCAAATTGGAATCGGCGTAAACGATGCCAGCAGTATTACGGCAGCAACTTATTGGAGATATCTTTCATTGGCGCGCGGTCAGCGTTACGCAGATGCGGCACACTTTCTTAGTGAGTATGATCTGACCCTACTCGACCTGGAGAGTAACATCGAGGCAAACTACTACTTCGATGGCATCCAGCTGTTCAAGAACCTACGTGACCCGACATCATTCTACGATAACAAGGATTCCGGAAAGGCCTTCAGCACTGCCGATGGGATGGGCGCGAGTACGGCTTACACCCTGGCAAATTACTACTTGTTGCAGGGTGATTCAGCAAAGGCGAAGGAGTTTCTATGGAAATCGGCGAACGTAGATACCTGGAGCTACTTCGCTGTTGTCCAGGGGGAAGCCGACTGGGCTTTACTTTATCCAGGCGAAGCGCTTTGAACGTATCGCGCCTGATTTCGATGGCTTGACGTTGTCGCCATTGGGAATAAGTAGTACGGATGGAGCGGACCCCCGCTCCCGTCTGTGAAGAGCGGACTCCCGTTCGAGCACACCTGATCCACCTTTTCCGCGCGAGGCTCGTGGCACATAGCTGCGCGGCTGACTTCGGGTTTCGACTTTGACGGATAGCCGCACCATTTGAGGGACCAGCAATTGGGGTCGCCGGATCCACCGGGGCCCTCCACTGATCAAGCACTCAACCGTTTCCGGGAAGCCCAATAATGAACTTGAAGCCGCAACGCAAGAATCTTCTTGCACATGCAGTGATGACGTCACTGTTCTTCGCTGTCCCTCAGCTCGCGTTTTCGCAGGTAGCCGACGTGACGGCTGGTGAGGAGACCGGCCAGGATGAGAAAGCCAAGGCAGCAACGAAAGTCAAGGATCTCGGCGGGGTCATGGTGACTGGCTCCCACATCAATAGCCGAGAAGCTCTAAGCACCACACCAGTGGTCACGGTGAGCGCCGAGAGCTTGAAGTTGAGCGGCACACTGTCCGTTGAGGACTACCTGAACACCCTGCCGCAACTGACGGCTGGCAATACCAAGTCGAGCAACGTTTTCGGTGACTCAGACGGAACCTCGACCCTTAATTTGCGCGGGCTAGGCCCGCAGCGAACCCTTGTGCTGGTGAATGGCCGGCGCTTGATCGGTGCAGGACCTAACGGCGTCGTCGATCTCAACAATATTCCCGCGACGATGATCGATCGGGTCGAAATCATCACCGGCGGTGGTTCTGCCGTGTACGGTTCGGACGCGATGGCAGGTGTCGTCAACTTCATACTCAAGGATGACTTCGAGGGCCTGACGCTCGATGCGCAGTACGGCATTTCCGGGCAGGGCGATGCGGGCGTCCGAAGTGTATCCGCAACCTTGGGAGGTGCGGGTGATCGTACCACTGGGTGGCTGAGCATTACGCACGAAGAACGCGATTTATTGCGTGGTAACAAGCGCGACTTGTCGCGCTATGCGTTGACTGACTCCAATGGAACGTTTGTCCGCACGGGCTCAGCGAGCCGTCGGGGCGGTACGCTTCTGGCCATACCGACGCCTAACGGAAGGGGTGGTTACAGCAATCGGGATTATGCGCTGGACAATCTCGTACCCCATCCTTACGTCGCAGCCCAAGATGCGTTTTTCGATGCGACCGGCGACTACGCAGTACAGACGCCGATGAAGCGAACGAACATTTTTGGACGTTCGACGTTCAATGTCAGCGATTCCACCAAGGCATATCTGGAAGCAGGTTTCAACCACATTGTGTCGTCGTCGGCGCTGTCGCCGAGCGCGCCAAATATTCGGCAAACCAACAACGCTCCACCAATGCCGGCGAATGCGTCTTGGGTCTCTCCGGAGATTCGGGCATTGCTTGATGCACGCCCAGATCCCAACGCGCCGTTCTCGGTACGATTTCTGGTGCCCGATTCCTTTCCGAAGCGACAGATTGAGTATGTCCGCGACACGGTCCGGGCTGTTGGTGGGATCAAAGGAGAGTTCAGCCCCAGCTGGCAGTGGGATGTGAACTACCAATTCAGTCATCTGAGCGCAACCGACGTGCAGCGAGCGGACGTCTCGCGGCGCATGGTCGTTGAGGCATCCACGCCCGACCCGTTGAATCCGACGCGGTGTGCCAACGGAAACCCCGCATGCTCTCCGCTGACGAGCTTGACCACTTGGACGCCGGAGCAGATTGCTTATCTGCGCGCAGACAATCTCAGCGTCACAACCGGCACGCAGAAGATCTTTTCTGCACTGGTCACCGGCGACGTGGTTGAGCTTCCCGCGGGCAATCTGGCTACCGCGTTTGGTGGTGAGTACCGAACGGAGTCAAGCAAGGACGACCCCGCTCCGATTTTGCGTGACTTCATCTCGGCAGGGTATGGCGAACGTGGCGCGACGGCTGGTAAATACGACGTCAGCGAGGTATTCGGGGAAGCCATGATTCCTCTCCTTTCCAAGAAACCCTATGCCCAGTACGTCGGCATCGAGGTGGCTGGCCGGTACTCGGATTACTCGCTTGCGGGCAAGGTGAGTACCTACAAGGTGGGCGGGGAATGGCAGGTCAATCCGTCCATACGTTTCCGCAGTGAATATCAACGTGCTGCGCGTGCACCAAATATTCATGAGCTTTTTGGTGGAACCGCTCAGTCGTTTCCGCAGGTCGTCGAGCCGTGTTCGGCCTCCGCCAAGCCCACGGGTGCTGTTGCCGCGCTGTGTATCGCTCAAGGTATCCCGGCGGATCAAATCGGCATATACCAGCAGAATGGTGCCGCCATTACAGGTCTATTGGTACCAAACCCGAACCTCGAACCGGAGCAGTCGAGTACCGTCACTGCAGGCTTTGTCTATTCACCAAGGTGGATGGCCGGCCTGAACGTGAATGTGGATTACTATGACATCAAGATAAAAAATGCCGTTGCGCGGCTAGGTGGTGGTGCGCTAGGTACACTGAATTCCTGCTTCGCCAGCCTCAATCTCAGTAGCGAGTTCTGCAGGTCATTTAGCCGGTCCCCGGGCAACTACGAGATCGAAAATTTTCGGATCCCTCTGGCCAACGTCGGCGCGTTGCGCTCTTCGGGCGTAGACATGTCTGCAGATTATCGGTGGAACGTCGATGGGTTCGGATTGAATGGCAAAGGCTCCCAGTTGGGCCTGTTGGTACTGGCCAACTGGACGAATAGGAATACTTTCCAGGCGAACCCTAGTGCCCCGGTTATTGAGCGGGTTGGAACTGTGGGTGGCGATACGGTTGCCATTCCTGAGTGGCGCGCGAATGCGCAGCTGACCTGGGCCAGCGACGGCCTGAAGCTGATCTGGGGGACGCAATATCTGTCTTCCGTCAAGGATCGGAAATACGCGAACGCGCTGGTCGCTGGCAAGACCGAACCACGGGCGGGTATTGCCCATCCGACCGTATCCTCATATCTCTACCATAACCTGAGTGCCTCATATACCACTGGCAAGCTGACCTTTTCGGGCGGTGTGCGGAACGTGTTTGATAAGGGAGCGCCGCTGCTGTCGTCGCCGATCGAGGGGAACACGGATGCCAATACATATGACGTGATTGGGCGGTTTTTCTACACCGGTGTCTCGCTGGCACTCTGATCGAACGCAGGGCATCACGCGCATTGGACTCCTCTCCATGGTGCGCGTGGTGTCTCTGTTACCGGTTGCCTGAAAGTTGCAGGACGAGATGATTCTGGTCGCGGTGAGTTGCCAGTGTTTCAGCGTTCGGTGATGTGGGGTCGAGTGGTTGCAGCGGCGTGGGCAGATCCGGGATTTTCCGGACTCCGGTCACGCCGGCCCAGCGAGCTCGCTCGTGGCACAAGTCATTGAGCGGGTTCGATGGTCGGTCCGACCCATAGTTGTTCCTTCGGCAGCACGTGCGTGCTGCGACGTCTTTGCGAAGAAGATCCCGGAAATAGCCCATGAGTTTGTTTGCCAAGCTGGTTCGTAACAAATCCATCGAGATGCTCCAGATGGAGCTTGGTCAACGCCACGACTTCCCGCGAACCTTGGGGTTGTGGCAGCTGACGAGTATCGGTTTAGGCGGCATCATCGGCGTCGGCATTTTTGTTCTGGCCGGTCAGCAGGCAGCTGCCAACGCAGGACCAGCGGTAGTCCTGGCGTTCCTAATCGCAGGTATTGCGAGCGCGGCCGCGGCTCTGTGCTACGCAGAATTTGCCAGCATGATCCCGGTGACGGGAAGCTCCTATACCTACAGCTATGCCGTTCTGGGCGAGTTCGCCGCGTGGCTTATCGGCTGGGACCTTTTGCTGGAGTATTCCTTGATCGTCGCAGCGGTGGCGAGCGGCTGGTCGGGCTATCTGCAGAGTTTGTTGGCGACCGTCGGTATCGTGCTCCCGACGTGGGCGCAGGGTGCCGCAGGGACGGGCGAAGGCAGGGTTTTCAATGTATTCGCTGCGCTCATGGCACTCGGCGTTGCCGGCATGTTGACCCTGCGTACGGTGTGGGGTGCCAGGTTCAATACGATCATTGTTACGGTGAAGGTTCTCGGCGTCGTGCTGATCATCGGCGTTGGCGCGTTTTACGTTGATATCGCCAATTGGTCCCCATTCATTCCTGCGGAAGTCATCGATGCGAGCGGCGAAAGCCATTTCGGCTGGTCCGGCGTTGTCACAGCCGCCGCCGTCGTGTTCTTCGCCGTGTTTGGCTATGACACGCTGACTACTGCGGCAGAAGAATCGAAGAATCCGCAACGCGACCTGCCGCGGGCTATCGTGTTGTCGGTGGGTCTATCGATGCTGCTGTACTTGGCCATTTCGCTGGTGCTCACTGGAGTCACCCATTATTCGACGCTAGGCAATGATGCGCCCGTCGCGAACGCGTTCTCGGCGCTGGGCCTTCACTGGGTGAGTGCGGCCATTGCGGTTTCCGCGGTGCTGGGCATTGTCAGCGTGGTGTTTGCGTTCATGCTTGGCGCAGCGCGTATCTGGTTTTCTCTGGCACGTGACGGCTTGTTGCCATCGTGGTTTGCGAAAATCCACCCGGTCAACGGGACGCCGTACCGTCCCACGCTGATCATTGGAGTTGTCACTGCGATCGCCACGGGTTTCCTGTCGCTCGACGACCTAGCCAAACTGGTCAACATCGGTGCTCTTTCGGCCTTTGTGGTTATCTGCTCGTCGGTTATGGTTTTGCGCTACCGCCGTCCTGATTTACTGCGAACGTTCCGTACCCCGTGGGTCCCCTTTGTACCATTGCTCGGTATCGGGTTTTCTATTTGGCTGCTGTCCAATCTGCCGTGGGTGACGTGGGAACGTTTTCTCGCCTGGATGGCGCTCGGGCTCGTTCTCTATTTCTCTTATGGCATTCAGCATAGCCGACTCGCGAAGTGACGCGGTGTAGAGACGGATTCTTGTCCGGCCACCTGTTCGACCGTTCGTAGGCGGAACACCGTCGTCGAAATCCGTGCGGGCTATCCCGGAAACGGGCGTGACTTGGTGCGGGTATCAATGGATGCATGTATTCATCCGCCGAAATTCTTTCCTCGCCACTCAGGCGGGCTCTTATTGGAGTGAGGCAACCATGTACAAAAATCCGTTAGGCCTTTCACTGTGCCGTGGGGCCACGTTATCACGTGCGTTGTGGATGTCGTCTGGTGCGCTTGCCGTATTCCTGATCTGCGGCATTGTTCAGAATACGCATGCAGCGAAAGTGGGGACGCAGCCGAAGTCGCTGCTGAATACACCACTGCGGGATCCGGACTGGAGCGATAGCACCAAGGCCTATTTAGAAAAGGATATTGCGATAGCACGCGAGGTATTGAAGATTGCGCCAGAGCGTGAGGATTCTTATATCTGGCTCGGCAGGCGCCTGACCTACATGAACCGTTTTGCCGAGGCCATTGAGGCGTACACAGCAGGCATTCAGCGGTTCCCTCTCAGTTATAAGCTGCGGCGCTTCCGCGGCCGAAGCTTTGCACGTACGCGTCAGTTTGAAGAGGCAATTGCTGATTATACGAAGGGATTGGCACTGATGGAAGGCGTTCAGGACAGTTATGAACCTGACGGCGCACCCAATGTCCGCAATCAGTTCCTCGGTTCGTACCGGGGCAATTTGCTTTACTATCGCGCCCAGACCAGCTGGGCCGTAGGTGATTATGAGTCGACTTTGGCCGGCATGCGTCTGTCGGGTCAGCAGGAACTCGTGCAGAACGTCGATCATCAAGTCGCGGTCAAGTACTGGAGCTATCTGGCGCTGCGAAAGCTGGGAAGACATGATGAGGCGCGCCGGCTGGTGGCGGATGTTCCGGACCATCTTGAACTGCTGGAAAACGGTGACTACCATCGCGGCGTCCGAGTCATGAAGGGAACCTTGCGGCAGGCCGATTTCGCTTCCGCCACCGACTCTGTCGGCCTCTTTGCGATGGCCATGGAATATTTATTTCGGGGAGATCGGACGCGCGCCGAGTCGTTGCTGGAATCGATCGTTCTTGCCGCCCCCCAAGGGTTTTGGCCGGCTGAAACTGAGCTGATAAAGCTGAGGAGTGGTCAGTCCCCAGGGGAGAGGAACGCAGTGGACGTCCGCTGATTTTGATTGCCGCAGTCCTTTGCCGTACGGTCGCTGTCGGCCAAAACGAGACAGTTGCCACCTCACTCAAGCCGCCCGAAAGCTGCCGTTGAAAGCTTGCCAAACACCACACTTTGTCGTGCGTAAACCCACCGCAGGCAGGCTGGCGCCGGCCGCGAAAACGACCGGCGCCATGGATTCAACTACAGGTGGTCAAGCGGGCTTGTCGCATGACGCACCGCTTGGTCAACGTGGGTATAGATCATCGTTGTCTGCAAGCTGCGGTGCCCAAGCAATAACTGGATGGTTCGAATATCCGTCCCTTGCCCGCGTTGCCTTCGTCATATCGTTCTCCTTGCGTGGATTGACTCACACGGCAAGGGATACGTTTCTCGGGGGCAAGGTCAAGCTTCCCGTCGCCGCATATGCAAGTTGAAGTTGGTCCGCATGCAATTCGTTTCTTCCCCGAATGTTTTTGGCAAGCGCACAGCGACGTAATTTCAGATGCGATGGAAAACCCGACGGGAAAGCTGGTCGGCTGACGTTGCACCAACCGCCGGCTGCGCTGCGCGGTCAAAAAAAGTGATTTGAGGGCGTGGTGAGTAGGCGCAGCTCATTTTGATGTGCGTGCGCGTGACCCGCGCACGTGAGTGCGTTCAGTGGCCGCATGTGCCACGGGTCCCGTGGGTTGTCTGGGAACGTTTCCTTCGATGTCGCTGCGCCTGCCTGACACG
>CAJDVC010000073.1_pt1 | contig 11009 bp, 9 predicted proteins | sample 7391211 | NCBI WGS metagenome assembly CAJDVC01 (sample SAMEA7055683, study PRJEB34461) | soil metagenome | biome: terrestrial ecosystem; feature: Peninsula; material: soil | place: Antarctica | collected 2016 | reverse complement strand
TATCGACTTCGAGCAAGCGCGCTTCACCACCTTCGTGCGCGACTTCGTGTGCGGCGGCAAGGACAGCCTTGTGCTCGATCGGAGACGTAACCACTGCGTTCCTGCCGCTGTCGTGCAACAAACGCCAGACGCAAAGCACTGCAGTATTGTCGCCTTCAGTTCCACACGAGTTGAACGAAACCTCATCCGGATGCGCGCCGAAACACGCCGCGAGTCGCTCGCGAGCCTCATCCAGCGCGACGCGTGCCTCGCGTCCAAACCGATGCACCGAGGATGGGTTGCCAAACTTTGGGCCAAAGAAGGGCAGCATCGCCTCGAGCACTTCTTCTCTGACTGGGGTGGTCGCTGCGTTATCGAGATAGATGGGTGGATGAGACATTTCTTATAACCTAATAAAATTCGGCACGGATCGCCCAGAGATCGGGGAAGAACCGGTTGCCCAGGGTGTCGCGGAGAGCCTTGGCGCCAAGCGAGCCGCCAGTGCCGGGAGTGCTGGGCCCGATCACGCGCTCGATGGCCTCAACGTGAAGGAATCGCCACATCCCGAATTCCTGCTCATACGACATCAGACCCTCGGCCAGAAGTCGGAGATCCCTGTCGGAGTCACGCGTATAAACCTGCCGCAGTTGTACACCGCGTGTTATGAGGAGCGACGCGAAGGCCTCAGGAAGGCCGGGCTCGTTTAGCGCCTCCTCAACCATAGGGTCGAGCGGCTGCTGGGACCGAAGGTAGGCGACATACTCCGGATCACGAAGTCCGGAAATGAGTTCGATGGACCGGAACTGCGCACTCTGCCCACCGGTGGACGTACCAAGATTTCCACGAAACTGTGAGAATCCGTGCGGCGACAATGTGTCGAGTGCGTGCAACTGCGCCGTCACGATTCGCATGAGCCCAGTTACGCGACCGACCGACTCTACCGCTTCAAGGACGAGTGCGTTGGACATCAAATCACGAAGCCTCCTCAATTCATGCAGGATCAGCTTGAACCATAGCTCGCTGGATTGATGCACGGTAATAAAGAGCAGCTCATCCGGGTGCTCTGGCGAGCTGCGTGGGCACTGCAGTGCCAGAAGTTCCTTGAGCTTGAGATACGTCGGGTACGTGGGTTCGTCTTCGATCAAAACGTGTTTACCTCGAGCGTCGCGACATCATCCACGCGCATGGTCTCGGTCGTATAGAATGGCTCGCCGAAGCGCGCGCGAATGAGCGAGCCATAGTGTGCGGACTGATGCCGTACGACGTCGTATAGCGGTTCACCGGTGGGGTAGACTTCGCCAGCCTGTGTGGCCCCATCGAATTGCGAAGCGTAGCACTGGACTGCGCGCAACTTGTCCTCGAACACATCGCTGATGTCGACGACGAATGTGGGTTTTATGTAGTCCTCACGAAAGGCGAGTGCGTGAAGAATCTTGCGTGGCCTGAATGCGGGCACTTCGGGGACAATCTTAGCGAGCCCTGCGACGAAACATGCATCGCGAATCAGCTGCGCCGCGATGATGTGGTCCGGATGCCGCCCCTTGAGTGGTGGTGCAATTACAATTTTGGGACGAAGTCTGCGAATCACGACCGCGAGCAGTGCCCGCGTCTCCGGAGTATTCAGCAGCCCGGCGTCTGGAAGGCCCAGATTGACACGTTCACGGACTCCAAGAATCTTCGACGCCGCATCGGACTCTCGGCCGCGCAGTTCGGCAGAGCCGCGTGTCCCGGTCTCGCCTGCAGTAAGATCGATGATCGCAGTTGTGCGACCCAATCGCCCGGACTTTATCAGAGTACCACCGCAGGTGAGCTCTACGTCGTCCCGGTGAGCCGCGATGGCCAGAATATCCACGTCTGTCATGCGCTGGAACTTACGGTGCCCCGTACGAATGTGTCATTCGGGCTATGCTCGGGGTGGGTGACTGCGTCAGCCACGCCCAATATAGCCGTGGTCGTCACTCGTAGCGGAGAGCTTCGACGGGGTCGAGGCGGGAGGCTTTGAGCGCAGGCATCATTCCGAAGACGATTCCGGTCACCACGCTCGCCCCAACCGCTGTTCCGATGGACCAGAGGGGGATACTCGCCGCGAGCGGAGTGAACGCGCGAAGCGCCAGCGTGCCGATCCAACCGACAAACATCCCGACAAAAGCTCCGATGCCGGTGAGCGTCACCGCCTCCACCAGGAACTGCCAGAGAATGGTCTTGCGCGTGGCGCCGAGCGCCTTGCGCACACCGATTTCACGGGTGCGTTCTGTGACGCTGATCATCATGATTGCGATGACACCAACACCACCAACGAGCGTGCCCACCGCCGACAGTGCAATCATGACGATGAAGAACATCCCGAAGATCTTGTTGTACGTCTCGAACAGCTTGTCCTGCGTGATGATTGCAAATGTGTTATCAGCGCCAGGTTTGAGACCACGTTGACCGCGAAGCGCAGCGGTTACTGCATCGATGGCATCGTCGCGCTCGACGCCCGCGGCAGGCTTCACAGTCAACTGAATTCCGCGCTGGCCGGTACCGAGGTGCCGAAATGCTGCTTCAAGCGGTACGATCGCCTTCGCGCCTTTTCCGCCGCTCAGGAAACTGGCGATATAATGATAGACGCCGATGACCTGAAACGGATTGCCCTTGATCGAGATCTGCTTGCCGATCGGATCCACTTCACCAAATAAGGCCTTGGCCATGTCATCGTTGATCAGCACAACCTGTGCGCCGGATGCATTTTCAGCAGTCGTAAACGTGCGGCCGGGAGAAATATCGCTCCCATCGACCTCGGTCCAATTGGCGGTGTACGCAGTAATACTCGGCGATGGAATGTTCTGTTGCCGGTACGTCACCGGTCCCTGATCATTGGCGCGCGCCGCGACCGTTGCAATTCCAGGCAACCGGGAAAGCGTCTGAATCTCCTCCTTGGTTATCGGAGGATTGCGTAGCCACTTGCAGGTGTCATCGGTACCGTCACACGCCTCAAACGTGATCGGGTAGCGCGAGACGTAGAAAGTTGATGGACCCGCCTTCTCGAAGTCTGCGGCAACACTCTGGTTGATCCCGTGGATCGCGCCGGAGATCAGGACGACGACGAACACGCCGACGGCAACGCCAAGGATCGTGAGTGCCGCGCGAACGCGGTTGGCACGCAACGCGTCGATCGCGATGGTAACGCCTTCCAGTACAGAGAAAATGCGAGTGGAAAGACTCATCTTACTCGGCTCTGAGCGCGGTTATGGGATCGAGCCTGGAAGCCCGGCTCGCCGGATACACACCGGCAACAATTCCTACACCTGCACCAAGGATTACCGCAACGACCACCGACCAGGCCGCAACATGCGTTGGCAGCGGCGTCAAATACGCGATCAGTGCAGAGAGACCGACTCCGATAAGGACACCGACGATCGCTCCGAACGTGCTCAGGGTCGCCGACTCAACCAGAAACTGCGAAAGGATATCACTCCTCCGCGCCCCAAGCGCCTTTCGCACACCAATCTCTGCCGTTCGCTCCGACACCGACACCAGCATGATGTTCATGATGACGATCGCGCCGACGATCACTCCGATCATAGGGAGGGCAATCCCCGCGACTACGAGATAGCCCTTGATCTTGTCCCAGAACTCCAGATCCTGATCGGATGTCTCGAGTACGAAGTTGTCCTTGACTTCCGGCATCAGCTTCCGCCGCGAGCGCATCACAGACCGCACCGCGTCTTCCGCGATGATCATCGTTTGTGCATCTGGCGACTGGATCATGATCTGGTCGATCACGCCGTGTCGGTTTGTCAGCGCCTTCAGCGGTGAATTGAGTGGAGCAACGATGAATTTGTCAAGCGACTGTCCGAAAATGCTCCCCTGGGTCTCGGCAATACCGATTACCGTGTAAGGAAGGTGCCCAATCTTGAGCTCGCGACCGATGGGGTCAACACCCGGGAAAAAATAGGTTGCAACATCCAGTCCGATTACGACTACGGGCGAACCGAGCGCGTCTTCCTGCTGCGTGAAGACACGCCCCTCAGTCACGCCCAGTTTCTTGATTGTGAAGTACTGATAGGTGACGTTGGATGCATCGACCTGCTTCGGCTTGGCTACATACTTCGACTCAACCCAGAGCTGATCCTCGCTTATTACAGCCGCTGTTGTGCCTGGCGGGAGCGCAGCCATGACAGGTGCGACGTCTTCGTCCTTGATTCGGGGACGCCTGTTCCATTCCTGCCAGGTAGTCCGGTCGGTGCCACCGAGCGTTACTTCCGGCTTCTGACGAAGGTTGAACGTATTGATGGGGATGATTTTCCCCATGATGTCGTCCTGCATGTACTTGCCCATGCCTTCTACAATCGAGACGACGGCTATGAGAAACATGACACCGATCATCACGCCGAGCAGAGTGAAGAAGCTTTTAAGCTTCTGCACTCTGATCTGCGAAAGCGCCAGCCGTACCGCCTCGAGAAAATTCATGCGTTATCCGACCACGGACGATCCGAACGCGCTGAGACGCTCGTGGAAGTTTTCGCGGCGCTCATCTGTCTCCACGATTCCATCGCGCAGCACAATCACCCGACGTGCATGCGCTGCGATATCCGGTTCGTGGGTAACCATGATGACCGTCTGACCATGATCGGACAGACCGCTGAAGACACGCATGATGTCTTCTGACGTGCGTGAGTCGAGGTTTCCTGTCGGCTCGTCAGCGAGCAGAATGGCTGGCCGGTTTACGAGTGCACGCGCGATGGCAACACGCTGACGCTGACCGCCAGAGAGTTCGTTCGGACGGTGGTCGAGCCGTGATCCAAGCTCGACTTGCTTGAGCGCTTCGGTCGCGCGCTGACGGCGTTCCTCTCCCGACACTCCGGCATACACAAGTGGAAGCTCGACGTTCTGCAACGCCGTGGAGCGGGGAAGCAGGTTGAATGTCTGGAAGACGAAGCCGATTTCCTTGTTGCGTACGTGCGCCAATGCGTCGTCGCTCATGCCGGAGACGAGCGTGCCGTTGAGCCAGTACTCGCCGGCATCAGGCGTGTCGAGGCAGCCGATGAGATTCATCAGTGTCGATTTTCCCGATCCGGACGGTCCCATGATCGCGACGTACTCGTTGCGTCGCACGGCCAGGTCAACGCCGCGCAGTGCGCGCACGATTTCACCACCCATGTCGTATTCGCGCTTGAGTCCGCGCGCGACAATCGCCCATTCCTGACCAGGTGTAGCCCCGCTGACTGATGTGACCGCTCTGCGTTCTGCTGTGGTACTGAGCGGTGCTTCGTCTATTTCATTCGTCATGATGATTTCGTTGAATCGACCTTCTTCGCGACTTTCGTCGCGCGCACGACAGTGCCGTCCTTTAGGTCGCGGATAGCCTGGTACGTGCCAGTCACGATTTTCTCGCCTGGCTTGAGGCCACTGAGCACCTCGAAGTACTGCTCTCCCGCTATACCTACCTTTACGGGGCGGAACGTTACCTTGTTGTCCGCTCCGACGACAAATACACCGTCTGCGTCCTTCTTGCCCACATTCTTGAGTTGTGGCTTCCCGACCGCTGCGGCCGAATCGCCGCCGACGACCGGGGCATTCTCCCGGATGGTCAGCGCTATGATCGGGATGGCCAGTGCCTGCTTCCGGGTGTCGGTGACGATCTTGGCCGTGGCCGAGAAGTCCGGCCGCGTCTGCGGTGGCGGGTTCAGGAGGCGAACCGTCACGTAGTAGTCCACCGCCTGGTCAGTCTGTGTCGAGGCGGTCGTGGTTGGCGTCAGGGAGCTGTTTGAGATCTCGGTCACCTGGCCGCGGAACGTCGTGTCCGGGAAAGCGTCGATCTGGACGAGCGCCGAGTCGCCGACTTTGACGTGCGCAACGTCGGTCTCATTGACCTTGACCTTGGTCTCGAGATTGGACATGTCGCTGACGGTGAGGAGCGTCGCCGCGTCCTTGTTCAGAGTGCCCTGGATCGCGGTTTCGCCAGCTTCGACGTTCAGGCGAGTAATCTGACCGTCGATCGGGGAAACGATCGTTGTCTTGTTGAGGGAACTCTGCGCATCCCGAAGGGCTGCCTCGGCCTGAGCGACGCCGTGCGTGGCGTTGTCCAGCATCGCCTCGTTCACCTTTACAGCGGTCGCAAGCTGATCGATCTGGTCCGCGGAAACGAGCGCTGGATTGATCTTCTTCAGGTCGGCGGTACGCTTGTACGTGTTCTTGGCCTGCGCGAGGTTCGCTTGGGCCTGCGCGACCTGAGCACGGCTACTTGCCACCGCGGCTTCGTTTCTACCGACGGCGGCCTGGTACTGCGATGCATCGATCTCGAGGAGGAACTGTCCCTTCTTCACGATGTCGCCTTCCTTGACCGCGAGGCGCGTAATACGGCCCGACACGTCGGACGCCACATTCACCTTGGTGTGTGAAGCTACCTGACCACTGGCAGTTACCGAGGCAACGAGGTCGCGATTCCCGACGGGCTCGATCTTGACCTCGACAGCCTTGTCGCCGCCCTTTTTGTAGGCGACGAAGCCCACCGCTATGATTGCGATCAGTACCACCACGCCAACGATTGATTTCGTACGCTTCTGCATGTGTTTATCCGTTAACGTAGAGGCCGGCCAACCGCGCTCTCCAGCGCGGCGACAGCCTTGTGATAGTTGTAGCTGGCATTGATGCGGTCGTTCTCCGCCTGCGCGTATGCTGCGCGCGACGTCGTAAGATCCGTGAACGTCGCGAGACCAACGCCGTATTGATCCTGAACGAATCCGAGTTCCTGCTTCGCCTTGGCGGAGTTCTCCTGCTGCAGCGCTACAGTCTGCTTCGCAGTCTGCAGGGAAAGATAGGCGGCAGTGACGTCCGCCTTGAGCGCAAGTTCACGGGACTTGACGTTGTACCGTGCATCCTCGCGCGCAACCGACGCTTCCTGGACCCGCTGTTCGCGCGCGAAGCCATCAAACAACGGTAGAGATATCTGCGCGCTGATGCTGCGCGGCGACGGCGTAAACGAAAACGGAAACTGGGAATTCTGATCGCGCAGCGCATTGCCCATCGCCGGCGTGAAGACGATGTTGGCGCATTCCGCGAGCGTGTTTGGCAGCCCGACCGCCTGACGAACTTCCTGAGTCGCCACGCAGGATTTCTGTGCGCCCATCGTCTGCACCGTTGCCTGATTTACCAGGAAGTTCGGGTCGCGGTACTGGTATGTGTATCCGCCGATTCCGGTCGTTATGGAAAGCGTCGGAGTGTACTCCGTGCGTTCCTTCTTCACATTGAGATCGGCAAGATTCTCGCGCGAGCGCAGCGCGACAATCGCGGGGTTCTGGCGCCGCGCCATCGCGAGCAGTTCGTCCACCGTCGGGAGCGGCTGATTGACATCGAAAGTGGATACGAGCTCGACGTTGGCCGGCTGATCGACCCCCATCTGCTGGAACAATCTGAGCTTGTCAACTTCGTGCTGGTTACGCGCTTGCAGCAGTGCCACCTGTTGCTGGCTGAGCGCGACCTCGGCACGGCTGACGTCGAGCAATGTACCTGTGCCGACCTGCGCCTTCGCTTTCGCCAACTCCAGTTGTGCCTTGGCGTTTGCAACCAAAGAGTCGTTCAACTGGGCCAGGGCGAGACTCTGCAGCGCCGTTATGTAATCCTGCTTGACGGTAAAGGCGAGCGCCTCACTTGCGCCAGCGATGTCCGCGTCAACCGCAGCGGCATTCGCACGCTGAACCTTCGGCGCTATGAACGTACCGGCGTTGATCCGGTAGTTCAGCCCGATGCTGTACTGTGATTGCATCGCGTCACTGTTTGAGCTGAGTGAAACGCCGCTGAAGAATTGCTGACCACCCTGCTGATACTGTCCGGAAAGACTCGCGTTCAGCGTGGGCAGCAGTCCGCCGTATGCACTTCTCAATTCCAGTGACGCGTTCCGCGCATTATTACGTGTGGATTGAAAATCAGGATTATTGTGCCTGGCGAGCGCCACAGCCTGCTCGATTGTGAGTGCCGTCGGCGAAGCATCCGGCAGCGCAGTGCGTCCTGCCGCCGTTTGTGCGAGTGCAGTTTGACCGTTTGCGACGAGACAGGCGCATGCGGCTACAAGCCAAATCAGTCCGCGCTTCATTTATCAGTGCGTGAGGGATGTGTGGTGTCGTACAACGCCACTGGGGTGACGTCTTTTATTGTGTGTTCTAGTGTATCGGTTTACTAATACACTATATCTGATGCTTCTCTCTGTCAACCATTTTCTACCAGCTATTCAGCGGGTACGGGAGCGAGGAAGATTCGTTCGCTGATCCTGTCGCGAATCCGCTCGTATAGGGCCCGGCCCTGTTCGGCCGATGCACCTTCCGGGACGCCTTCGAGCTTGATGACAGACGGGGCGAGGTATAACAGTAGCGACGCGTAGACACCCCCTCGATCATCATCGCTCCGTCTGACACCGATCAAATCCGAAAGGTTTACAGCGAACAGATCGACCACTCTCACCCGGGCGCGGGCCGTGCCAACCGTGGAAATCGCCTCCAGATGAGGGTCGTAGCCATGGGCAGTAAGGAGCACGAATTCGTTGACCCCGTTGAGCTCCCAGGTGCTGAGCAGGTCGTTGAGCAGCCGATGGAGCGTCTTTTTCCTGAGTGTGGCACTCCCCGGGCATTCTTCCTTCGTCACCTTGTTAACGCCGTACTCGACTGTCGGGGCTCGCAGCACCCTGAATTCCGCTGAGAGGGCATCCGCCACATGCTCCACGATGATGGTTGACGCGCTCATCGGAAGCTCGGGATGCGTCCTTGTGACGGTCCCAATGGGGAGAATGAGTCTCGGATCGTGAGATAGCGTGTCGGCTACCTCTGCGGGGGTCATTCCCTTCAGCAGTCGAGGGAGGGGCTGTGGGTCAGGGTTTGCCAAAACGTCGATCAAATAGGAATGCTCTTCTGGTTGGGGCAGTTCTATATTAACAACAACCTGATGACTGCGCCCGCCCCTCGCTCTAGTGCCCGACAGCGTCGTGTGACGCGCACATTGCCGCCACATATGGCCGCATGGCAGCTCCCGCCCGGATGGCGATGGGGGGCGGAGGGAATCGCCGGCGACTACCGTCACTATCAGGAAGTGATCGACGGACTCGGCCGAGCCCTGGCGCTGGTCACCGCACCTGACCCGGGACATCACAGGTGGCTTCACGCGGAGGCCATCGGGCTCGCGCATCGAAGTCATCCGTCAATCCCGGCCACCTATCACTACTGGACGAATCAGCGCGACAGGGGGCCGGGATACCTGCGTCGCTGGGTGTCCGGCGAAAGCGTTGGCGCGAAGTTCGAGGGGCAAGGTGCTGCGGATTTGCCGTACGTGCTGCGGCTGCTGCGTGATGCTGGATCGACGCTTGCCTACCTGCACACGACTGGCGCCGTGCACGGTTCGCTGAGCGCCGATGCATTGTGGACGACGCCGACGGGCAGGTTCTGGATGCTGGAATGGCAGTGGGCGACGCCGCGCGAAGACATTCCGGCGGGTTTGCAACCGCCGCTCGATCAGGCACCCATCCCTCCGGAGTGGGCGGACGGTATCTGGCGCCCGACGCCTGAAAGTGATCAGTGGCAACTCGCAGCGACGTGCTTCGCACTTCTTACGGGGGAAGCAGCACCCGGCCGTGACACACCACCAGTCAAACTTCTCCGGCCGGAGACTCCCGAATCGGTTGCCGTGGCGATCGATCGCGCATTATTGAGCGATCCAGCGCACCGGTTTGAGTCGATGGGCGCCATGATTCGGGCAGCGGAGCGCGGTTATGGCGGTGGGGAGCGAGGCGGCACGCTCACTGACCGGAACAAGGGTGTTCCGAACAATGACGACGCCAACGAGCGCGCAGTTCGTGATGCGGTCGGTTACGACTACGAGATCCTTTCCAAGCTGGGTGCCGGCGGCTTCGGGACTGTGTGGCGCGCCCGCGATCTCGCGCTCGAGCGGGAGATCGCGCTCAAGGTGCTGCACCCGCACATCGCGCGTGATTCAGAGGCTGTTAGCGCGTTCTGGCAGGAGGCCAGGCTCGCTGCGCAGCTCGCTCACCCGGCCATTGTTCCGATCTATGACTGGGATGGCCGCAACGGCCTGTCCTGGTATACCATGGAGCTGGCGGAGGGCGGGTCCGTGGCGCAGCTAATAGCGCGGCGCGGCGCCAGAGCGCTTGAGGACATCGCCCCGCATGTCGATCTGATACTCGACGGACTCAGCGCCGCGCACTCGATCGGAGTGGTTCACCGTGACCTCAAGCCCGAAAACGTCCTCATCGACCGGTATCATCGATGGCGGTTGTCAGACTTCGGAATAGCCCATGTAACGGGTGATGAAACGGTCTTGTCTGGCGGAACGCTGGAGTTTGCAGCGCCAGAGCAATTGCTCGGCGAGCCGCAGGGGGCGAGCGCGGATTGCTTCTCGGTCGCAGCCGTGGTCGCATTCGCCCTTACGGGCGTGCTGCCATTTCAAGGAAACGACGCTAAGACCATTCTGGCTCAGCAGTTAGGTGAGCGCACCGACCTTTCTGGACTGGCGACACCGATCGTAGACTGGCTGCGCAAGGGAATGGCACCGCGGCCCGTTGACAGGTTCAGCGACGCGAGTGCCATGCGGCTGGCATGGAGGGCGGCGGCGGCGGCGGCTATCAAGCGAGAAAGAGCGCTCCGATGGTGGCGCAAACTCGTCCCGTTCGCTGGCTAATACCGAGAGAGCTTTTATTGGAGCAGCCGTGGCGTCAGAATTGCAATCGTCCCGCCGTATAACGCACGACGTTTAGCCAGGATCAAAAGCCAACTGTTTATTAAGGCCTATTACGAGGCTGAGGGTAGCATTCGGACAGATGATCAGCCAAATTGAGCGCGTTATGAGCGGGTTTCGGTCGGACTCGCGCGTGGCGTCCACATGGGACGGCATGCATCCTGCCGGGTAGGTCGCGCGATGAGCAAATCCGGCTCTCCGACACAGGGTCATTCCTCCATCCCAAGGAGATTCAAGATGTTTTCTAAGCGTTGGTCCGTCTGCGCTGCGGCGGCCTTGCTTTACGGAGGTGTCGCGGCTGCTCAGCAGCC
>CAJDVC010000072.1_pt1 | contig 11098 bp, 11 predicted proteins | sample 7391211 | NCBI WGS metagenome assembly CAJDVC01 (sample SAMEA7055683, study PRJEB34461) | soil metagenome | biome: terrestrial ecosystem; feature: Peninsula; material: soil | place: Antarctica | collected 2016 | reverse complement strand
GAAGTTCGAGATTGGTCTGATGACGGACTGGCAGACTCACTCGGCACAAGGCTATTGCTGGCTACAAGCATCCGCCTACAGCATCCAGGTCAAGGACGCGGCGGGGAACTGGCTACCCTCATATACAGCAACCTATGCTGCAAACTGGCCAACGCTAACCGACCTTGCGTGCAACTCATCGGCCATGCTCGAAGAACTCAGCAAATTGCGGAAGAAACCGGCGTTAGCCGGCGAAATGTCCGGCTACGCCTACTCCAACACCGGCTACCCGGCCAATTTCCAGATCGGCGTTGCGGCTGCCGCAGACAGTCGCTTGCCGAACGCACAGGCGGCGTGGACCCTGTTTGACTCCCGGAGCATCAAGCCTTCGGGCGATCACGCATATAACAATTATCCCAATTTCGCGGTCTCGCCGCGCTCAGTGCCACCCTGAGGAGCTGTTTGCGTGTGTTACGCAACGTTTCGACTATTATCATCCGCTCCTTATGTATGGCTTTGGCGGCTTGTAATGACGGCCCAAGGACAAGACCTACGCTCGATGCCAGCATCAATTTCCCCCGCTCAGCCGTTTAGCTGGTCCTTTCCCGAATGAGCCTACGACATGATGTTCTTCATTCGCTGAAGTGGTTGGCTGGCGCGCGTTTCGCTGGTCAACTTATTGCGTGGGCGATAACACTGGTAGTAATTCGAATCCTCAAGCCGTCCGACTATGGCTTGATGGCAATCGCTGAAGTATTTATCGGATTCGCCGCGCTGTTTCAGGAGCTCGGCCTCTACTCAGCCATGGTCCAGAAGCGCGACCTGACAGAGCGCCAGGTTGAGCAGGCATTTGGCTTCCTCCTAATCGTGAACACCGGAATCTTCGCTTTGGTGTTCGCGATCGCACCGCTACTAGCATTGTTTTTCAACGACCCACGACTGACAAGTATCGTACGCGTACTAGGCATCCAATTCCCGCTGGCGGCGATTGGAGTCGTCCAGGATGCGACGCTCAGCCGCGGTATGCGCTTCAAACAAAAGTCACTTGCAAACCTTGCAATAACAATTTGCAACGGCGCTACAACACTAACCTTTGCCCTTTCGGGCGCAGGCGTTTGGGCCTTGGTATTTGGAAACATGGCGGGGTCGCTGATGCGCCCTGTTGCTCTTAGTATTGCTGCGCGGCATTGGTGTTGGCCGAGATTTTCCCGCAAGGGCTTGGGCGATATGCTGCACTTTGGCAGCTTCGTTACTGCTAGTCGATTGCTTTGGTATATATATTCGCAATCAGACGTCTTTATTATTGGTAAGCTTCTTGGGAAGGAAGTCCTTGGGTTCTATTCCATTGCAATGCAGTTAGCGTCACTGCCGATGCAGAAAGTTTCAGAAATGCTGGACCAAGTCGGCTTCGCCGCATATTCTACTATTCAAACTAATATCCCTGCGATTCAATCGCACTTTCTAAAAGTTATACGAATTCTTAGCTTTGTGTCATTTCCCGTCTTCTGGGGAATTGCCAGCATCTCCCCAGATTTGGTGATGGTCGTATTGGGTAGCCGCTGGGAACAAGCGATTGTTCCGCTACAGCTCCTCGGAATAGTGATGCCGATTCGCATGATCGGTCATGGTACCGGCTCAGTATTAACCGCTATTGGTAAACCACAAATCGGTACATTGAATCTCTTAATTGCTCTTGTAATTATGCCTCCAGCCTTCGTCATCGGAACGTACTATGGAGGTTTAATTGGCGTGTCACTCGCGTGGGTAATCGGGTACCCACTTGTTGTACTGATTCGCCTGCGCTTTTCGCTACCGCCTCTGGGCTTAGCTGCACGACATTATTTCGGTGCTATGGCCGGTTCTGCCGCAGGGGGGGCTGTCATGTCCGTAAGCGTTATGCTCGTCCGGCACGCGATCGCGACGTCTCAAGTTGGGCCTCTTCTTAGTGTGGTATTAATGGTGCTTATCGGGACGTTGGTTTATGCTGTATTCATGTGGATGTTCTGGAGAAGGAATTGCTTGGAAGCTATCGACTTGGTTAAAAGAAGATGAGATGAATAAAGATCCTATTCGATTCGCGTTTGTAGGCGATGTATGTCTGAGTTTCTTTGATCGCATACAAGCTGGCGTCCCACAATTCCCAAATTGGCTCGAAATTGAGGGGGAAATAGGGGGCCATGATTTTCTAGTTGGAAATTTGGAGTGCTGTCTCGTAGATGAGACTTGTGCCGAAGCGGCTTGGGACCAGAAGATGGCGGTGCCGGCCACAGCTTGCGAGTTTCTACGAAACCTTGGGTTTACGGATTTGTGTCTAGCAAATAATCACGCCCTCGATTGTGGACCTGGTGCCGTTGCGGTTACTCGCAGAGCGCTCGCTGCCTCCGGAATACGGGGATTCGGGCTCGGTTCCAATTTGCGCGAGGCCGAGGAACCTATATTTGTACAGCGTAATGGCTGCGAGGTTGCGTTTTTAGGTGCCTGTGACAGGAGTGACTATTACGCGTCTGATGGTAGTCCCGGTATCGCTCCACTAGAAAAAAGGCGGCTGGGAGAGCGGGTAAGGGCGGCTGCGGCACGGGCTGACCTAGTCGTGGTAACACTGCACTCCGATCTTGAATTCTGCGAAGTACCGGGTGCCTGGCGGCAACGCTTGTCGCGGTGGCTGGTCAACCAGGGTGCGCATTTGGTGATCCAGCACCATCCTCATGTGTTGCAAGGTATCGAGACATACCGCGGGGGCGTGATCGCATACTCGCTCGGCAATTTCATTTTCCGGCTTCGCGGTAATCAGTACCAGGAGCGTCACGCGGAGGTGTTTGACAGTTTTGTTCTGATAGTGGACGTTAATCGGACCGCTGGTTCGCTCCAGCTTTCGCACCGTGTAGTTCCGCTTCGCATTGGGGAGGATCATTTGCCGCGTCTTGTGACCGGGCCTTCACGTGAAGAGTCGCTACGCCGTGTAGCAGTGATTTCTTCGCTTGTTATTCAAAGGAAGGCACATCGAAGCGCTTGGTTTCGGCGGTGCCGGTCAGAAGCCAACGCACGCATTTCAAACATTTATTACGCGTTCCGGCGCAGAGGCATGGCAAATGGAAATAGTGCCATCTGGAACCTCCTTAGGTGTCGCGAAGATCGGCGGTGGATTCTTGGATTGCTATCGCTCGGCTATCTTTGACGATTGCGGTTGCACAAAACGATTCATTCATCTTCCTCTTACTTTAACGCAAGCGCATCTAAAGTATTCCGCCTCCCGCATGACCGTCAGGAAATTCCCGTTTGCATTTTCCCCCTCCCAGGATGGCGTGCAGAGATGACGTCGCATCAGAACGGCACCGCCGGCATTTGTGCTGGCGAGGTTAGTCATCTGTATTTCTTAGCCCGCACACGGGGCGAAAGCGTCGAGACGCTAGGTTGTCCAAGCGCGGCATTTGGTCATCAGTTACGTTCAATAATGCACGCCGCTGCGGACGGAATTTTTGCGAGTTGGAAATGGGACGGAAGACGCCTCGTGGTCAACAATGACCGATATGGTTTCCAGCCCATATTCTGGTTCGCTCCTCCCGGCGGCGGTGTATGCGTATCGGCTTCACTCATTACCCTGATCGAGAAGGGCGCGTCGACCGAGCTGGACATCGAAGCGCTTGCAGTGTTCTTTAGGCTGGGCTTCTTTGTGGGTGAAGACACGCCGTTTTCGGCAATCAAGGTGGTGCCGCCGAATGCCGTGTTCGAGTGGGAAAACGGAAAGCTCGAGTGCCACGGCAGATATCCTTCGGTCAGCAAGGCATCGGGATTTTCACGCAGTGAAGCGATTGATCGATACATCGACTTGTTTGCGAAGGCTATGGCGAAACGGCCGCCTGGTCTGGGTACGTTCGTCATTCCCATAAGCGGGGGCCGGGATTCGCGACACATCCTGCTAGAGTTGCACCGTACTGGATACAGGCCTACCACGTGTGTTTCGTTGAAGGACAACCCGCCAGATCCAAATCAGGACTTCAAGATTGCCGGCGATCTTTGTGCCGAACTCGGTGTTACATATAAGGTTGTGACGCAGAGCATGCCGCTGTTGCAAGCGCTCATGCGGAACAACCTCGAAACCAACTTCTGCGGTGGCGAGCCTGCGTGGTATTTCGGGTTGGCTGACTTTATGAATGGTCGATTCGATTGTGCCTATGATGGGATCGCAGGCGATGTTTTATCTCAAAGCTCATTCCTCAATTCCGATTTACATGGCGTATTCCTTCGTGGCAACGCGATAGAGGCGTCTCGTGCATTCCTTGCGAGATACGGCACTAATTCCTCATTTCTGCGTGCGCTTCTTCAGGGCAAGCTGGGTGGTGCGGCGTCCAAAGATGTTGCATTAGGGCGTCTTTCACGCGAAATGACCAGGCATCTGGGTTCGCCGAACCCAATCGCGTCGTTCGTGTTCTGGAACCGCACGCGCCGAAAAATCGCTCTTGCCCCGTTCACGCTACTGTCGAAAGTAGGGACGGTTTACGCTCCCTATCTCGATCACGCGTTGTTCGACTTCCTCTCTCAGCTTCCGGCGGAGAGCTTGCTTGATCGCAGCCTGCACACTGACGCAATTGCACGCGCTTACCCAAAATATGCGCATATTCCCTACGCGGACAAGTCAGCGCCCGGTTCTGACGATTCTGCGTTGCGCACGCGGTTTCAAAAGGACCTTCTTAGGAAGTTTGTTTTCAAGAAGCCGTCGAAGCTGATGAGCAATCTAGGTCCCAGAGCCAAAATGTTGCTTGGTAGCGCGTCCATGGGCCGTTTTCATCCGTGGATCTCGCCCTTGGTCGTGTATATCGATCAAATCGAATCCGTCGTCGGCAACCACAGGCTGCGCAACGAATAGGGACCGTTCTGCGTGCAGTTGGCGCAATTTGGTTCTGAGCGCCCACGATCTTCGTCGTTGTCGCCAGCGGATCGATGGGTTAGGCGAGGCCGCGAGCGCGTTTAATGCTCGCTACGCGGTTGAAAGGGCGCACTAATTGGCATGCAGCGTCGGATGGTCTATCCTCGCATCCCTCAGAGACGTGACAACGACACCTCGGACTGCGCCCGCGAGGGGCAACAAAGTGCGATTCCGGAGCTGTGGTTGGGTGAGATTAGTGGCTTCCAGTATGCCGGTTTGAAGAGCAGCTTGGTTGCGCATCATTGGCAGTCAACCTCGGCAGAGCGCAGTTCACGTGAGTCGGCCAGTCGTCTCCGTGATATTGGCTGCTCTGATAGGCAATCTCGGACACTCAGGATGAGTTAACACAAATTTGTGAGGAGATCTTGAATGTCTGTTGACGGTCCACTGCGAATCGTTCTTGTGGGTGCGGGCGCCATCGCCCAAGCAGCGCACATTCCAGCGATTCTCGCGTCCCGGGCTGCCGTACTTTCCGCCATCGTGGATTCGGACATCGACCGGGCCAATACGCTTTGTGCTGCATTTGGCCTGCAGATACCAGTTTTGCGGGATATCGACGCCATAGAAGATGGAGCGGACGCTGCAGTAGTTGCGACTCCCAATCACTTGCATGCAGAGCTTGCGAAGCGTTTGTTGATAAAGGGGTTACACGTACTGGTCGAGAAGCCGCTGGCTACGGACTTGTCGGACGCGTCAGAGGTTGTGGCATTGGCACAAGTTCGGGGCTTGACCCTGGCGGTTGGATTCCACACCCGACATAGTGGTGCTTGCCGCACGTTGAAACGATGCATAGAGTCAGAGCAATTCGGTAAGGCGTTGCGGTTCGCGCATCAGGATGGGTCGGTGGGAGGGTGGTCACCGATGTCCGCGTACAATCTCAACAGGCAGCAAGCGGGTGGCGGTGTACTCGTAACCACCGGCACGCACTTTCTTGATCGACTCATCTGGATTTTTAGCTACCCGAACGATTGTCAACTCCTTGATGACGCGACGGGAGGACCAGAGAGCCATTGTATAGCCAGATTTTCCCTTACTTATGCAGGCCGTGAAGTAAAGGGAAACGCTACTTTTTCGAAAATCATGACGCTTCCCGAGAACACAGTAGTGGAAACGGAGGAAGGTCTACTCGTCATGTCAAGCGATGTGGCGGACAACATTAATTTCATCCCGAACGAGGCTCCAGGCCTTCGATACGCCATTTCGATGAACGGTAGTGTCGATGACCCGCGCAGCGCCTATCAACGGCAACTTGAGGATTTTGTGCACGCGTGCCGAACCGGCGTCCCGCCACTCGCTTCAGGTAGTGATGGACAACAAGTCGTGAGGCTGGTTGAACAGTTGTACGGTCACCGCCAACCAATCACCGCTACTCAGGCAGATCCGGGAGTGAAAGAGTGAAATCCAGAATAGCCGTTATTGGGGCTTCGGGGTTTGTCGGAAGCACCCTCGTTGAATTGTTGGAAGGTAACTCGGAAATCGAGCTGGTGCCGTTTATACACCGCGCGGGATCTGCAGCCAGATTGGCGAGAGGGAATATCGCTTGGGAGACACTGGATATACTAGATGGCCGCGCGGTAGAACGGGCGCTCGCGTCTTTCGACGCCGTAGTCAACTGTTCGCGTGGCGGCGCGGACGTGATGCTGAAGGGCCTCGACAACTTGCTGCATGCAGTGCGGCGTCAGCAATCGTGTCGCTTCATTCATCTAAGCAGCGTCGCGATCTATGGCGATCCACCCCATCCAGACAGTATTCATGAGTCTGCTCCGGCGCGTCCGGCGCCGGGTACCTATGGTGCATTGAAGCTCCAGCAGGACGATATGGTCCAAAAGGCAGCTGCCGGCGGCCTGCAGGCTGTGATTCTGTGCCCACCTAATATCACGGGGCCGTATTCAAGCTATTTGACCGACCTGGTTGACAGTATTGAATTCAATCGGTTCCGCCTGCTTGACGATGGGAAATGGTCGGTCAGCACGGTTGATGTGCGTAATCTCTCGGAGGCAATTTTTTGCGCAGTGCAGGCGGACAAGTGGAGTGGCGAGCGCTACTTTGTCAGCGAGGACGAGCCCTTTACTTGGATGGAACTATGTTCAGAACTGGCTCCTCTTTGCCGTTCGGGCATTCCAGTGCCGTCTATTTCGTCTGCAAGGTTCAAGGATGAGTACGGAATTGGCAATGCACCAGCCACCGCACGCTCGCGTAGTGCACTGAAACACCTGATGTCCGACGAGGTACGCGCTGCACTTCGGCAGAACCCAAAGCTGGCCGCGATCGAGAAAAAAATGCGCCATGGAGCTGAACTGCTTGGAAAGCCGCTTGAGAGCCGTCTTCAGAGGGCGGTGAGCGGGCCGATAGTAGTTCAGAAGGCGTCGCTGAGGGATCCGCTGAACGTGCCCTTGGTTGCTCAGCAACTGAGAAACGTCAAGCATAGTTCGGCGAGGGCAAGGGCCGAGCTCGGATTTCAACCGAGGTATTCCATCCATCAAAGCTTCGCGGATTTCCGGTCTTGGTATGAGTCGATGTGCGATGGGAGATCTGAAGAATGGAAGTTGTTGGTGAATCGTTAGTTGAGGCATGATCCTCGCTCCATCCATGTCTGGGCATCCGGTTGACTATGCGGTCGCCTGGTCAGCCGCCAGAACCGTTCAGCCTTCTATAGCTTCACGCGACCTCTGGTTCTGGTTCGCTGGATTTCGCATTGGCAGGGTGGATTCAACTTCTCTGGTCACATCGGTCCAGGAGGCAATTGATTGTTCGATAGCAAAGGAGAACGCCAGGGTGCTTGCGGGTGGCAAGGAGTATTAAGCCGAGGATAATGGGATATGGAGTTAGCGATTCAGTTGGTAGTATTTGCGTTGCTGGCGTGGCTTGTTCTTGTCTGGGCGCGGCGTTTTCCTTACCCGACGGGTTGGCTGCGTCCATTACTGCGCCCCAAAGCTCGATGGCCAGAGCAGGAGATTCGCGGTTGGCTCCAGCACGGAAGATTTCATGCATCGTTTTTGCGGTTCTTCAACCGCGACCCGGATCGATTACCGCCAGCTGCAAAGGGGCTCATCGCGCCGGCCGATGGCGTGATCACCAGCGCCGAGGTACGCGGCGAGATACGATACTTGGTGATCGCCCTGAGTTTCTGGGATATGCACGTTCAGCGCAGCCCGGCTGCAGGGAGAGTTGTTGCGGTCGAGCCAAGCGGTGATGAATTCATGGATGGAGAGGGGCGCGATTTCTCCTTTCTTCGCGAGAAGCATTGTCCGGTGCAAACTCGTGTCGTCCTGGACACCCAACCCTACGGGCGGCTTGCGGTTCGATTGATCACCAGTGTCGCGGCCCGGCGGATAGAGGTCTGGCCGCGGGAAGGTGACAACATCGAACGTGGACAACGACTCGGCCGTATTTTGCTTGGAAGCACGGTGGTACTGGAGATGCCGGAGGTGTTTTCGCTGTGTGCAACGATTGGTCAGCGCGTGCGTGCCGGAGAAACCCTCGTCACCTCGGATGCGCCGTCATGACGTCATTTTTCTGGTCATCCGGTCATATGGGTTGGCCGTTCTTCAGTATCGTCGTGTTTTCGATTCTGTGTCTACTGGCCACAGATGCCGCATGGCGCGTAATTTCCACTTCCTCCCGTAAACTGTTGTCTGTGGCGGGCATGATTTGGGCGGTTGGAGTCACTGTCCTGATCGTGCTTTCGTACCCTTGATCGCGTTGAGCCGAGTGCAATGCTACGCCGGCGGATCAATGAAGCACTTTTTATCACTTGCCTCGGTGCTGTCAGTTTGGCCGCGTTATCCATAAAGACGATGAACCCCAACCCCGAGCATGATCGGGGGTGCGTTCCGATCCAGGAGGGCGTGTGCGCATATGAATGTCGTACCAGCAAACCATAGGGCGAACCAATTCGCGATTCAAATGGGTGGTGACGCCGGGGAGATGGACGCAATGTTGGCCCGGCAAAATCCGGCCAACCTGCCGGTCGGTCGACGCGCCTTGTCGGCTGGCATGCTCGGCTGTGTGGGTGCTGAGATTCCTTCGCGAGGGAACGTGCTGCTGTTTACCGGCGTGCCAATTAATGGCCCCGATATCACAGAGTTTGTTGATGCAGATGCTGCAGCGCGGCTTTTCACCCAGTATGACGGTGCCTTTGTCGGCATCTTCTGGGACTCGCAGAAGGAGGTGCTGGTTGTTGCCAGCGATTGTCTGGGCATGCAGCCACTCTACATGCGGCACGTCGATGGTGAGTTGATCTTGGTCTCCTCGACGAAGGCGGTTCGTGGCGAGCCGGATCTCGGCGCTTGGGGCGCTCTTATCTCGATTGGCCACCCGATCGGCGAGCGTAGCTTGATGCGCGGCCTGGTGCGTGTAGCGCCGGCAAGTATCCTGACGTATCACTGCGCGAAGCGCCAGCTAGGCATTCACCGCTATTGGCAATGGCCGGATCCGTCGGATGCTTGGCGCGGGTACGACTTTCTTGAGTCGCTTGAACGAGACATTCACGGCTGCGCTGCTTTCGGAAACCCCGGTACGCTGCTGCTCAGTGGCGGATTTGACTCGCGGTTGCTGCTGTTCCTGATCAAGCGGGTAGGCATCAAGGTGAATGCCCTGATCGTTGCACACGAGGATGAGCATGATGACGCCGATGGTCGGCTTGCAACGGACGTCGCAACCATGTTGGGCGTCCCGTTTCGCAAAGCGTACCCGCCCTCCGATTTCTTTTCTTCGACCGCGTATCTTGATTACCTGGGAGCAAGTGACGCCGGCTACCCGAGCCTGGATCTGTTCATCGCAAAGGTGGCGTCGCAGATCGCCGACACTGCGGTGTGGGATGGCCTGGTACCCGGATTCGTATTCATGCCGCTGCATCAGCCTGAAGGTGGTTTCGATGCATATCTGCGCCAGGAGATTCACGGCCCGGACAGCCCAATTTGGCGCGCAGCAAAGACGCTGTTCAAGCGCGAGGTTGCCCAAGCGATGCAGGAGGGGTTTGCGCAGGACCTTCGCGCCGAGGTAGCGCGCTTTCCACGGGATCAGTATGGTTTGGCCCGTTTCGTGATCGAGAATCGCAGTCGCAACCGTACTTCCATGAATCCGCTGAAGGTCTATGCCGACCGCGCAGAAGCGTTTACTCCCGGTCTGTCAAAGGACTTCATGAGCCATGCGGCAGTAATCCCGTTCGAGGAGAAGCGGGACGCCCGTTTCTACCGCCGTCTATTCGCGCGATTGGACCAGCGTTCTCTGAGCGTTCCGTTCCTGAGTGGCGGTGAACTGATGCGAGGGGATGGACGGAACCTGGCCTATTGCCGCGAACTCGCACGCAGCGTGTATTACAAGCAGCGCACGCGCCACCCCTCCCTTTTCCCCACCGCGCGGCGTGTCGCCACTGAACGCTCCGCGTTCCTCGACGAACGGCTGTTCGAAGACAGTGGTGGGTGGCTCCATCCGCAGCTGCGAGAGCGGATGAAGTCGGTGAACGCCAGCAACTACGCCGCATGGAAGCTTTTATTCCACTGGAAAGCTTGGCAATGGGTGCATGCGGACCACCCGAAGCAGGTGTGCGGTCCGACAGCAACCCGATAGGTGCCTATCGCCAATGCGTATATCGACTTGTTCATTGGTGTCATCGTCGCCTGACATCGTCGCCTGACTGTGCGGAGTTATACGCGGGCGCGAATAGACAACGGATCTTTGCCGCGACCTGCTAGTTACCCGCAGCACTACAGACCTCAATTCGGTGATCGCCGCCCCAACAGAGCCATTACAGCAAGGGCCACCCGTGCTTGAGACTCGCACCAATTGCAACGGGGCTCCAGAGGGTGCTGCGCCAACGCGATGCTGTGGCCGTTAGTTACTACCATCGCGTAACTACAGGTTCAACCAGATTCTACCCCGTTGTCGAATCTGTGGATGGTGCGACGAATATTGTTGGCTGCTGCAGGAGAGGTGCGACTGTGTGGCTGGAAATAGGCTTGTTTAGAAGCGAGTTACGAAAAAGTGGGTACCCTCATGACCTCAAAAAGGGTTGTTCGACGCGTTGATATTCTGGCAATCAGGAACTTACGTATGGACGTCCGTTCAAAGCTGCGCAAATCAGAGCATCCCTAAGGATGGTCTGAACTAGTCGTTGTCAATTGGACGTCCAGAACTTTGCGGTCATGTGCGGTGAATCAGCCAGGAATCTGCCGTATCAGTCGATTCACAGCT
>CAJDVC010000104.1_pt1 | contig 11105 bp, 6 predicted proteins | sample 7391211 | NCBI WGS metagenome assembly CAJDVC01 (sample SAMEA7055683, study PRJEB34461) | soil metagenome | biome: terrestrial ecosystem; feature: Peninsula; material: soil | place: Antarctica | collected 2016 | reverse complement strand
GTTATCGTCATCACGACCAAGCGCGGTACCGCAGGCAAGCCCCAGCTCAACTATTTCACCGAACAGGGTATTCATGTAGACAACAACACGTATCCAACGGCGTATACCGGATGGACAACGGGTACGACAGCGGCGAAGACGTCGACGGTATCAAACAGGGTGAACTGTTACCTGACGGCTGCCGCCTACGGAACCTGCACGCAGGACAGCGTCACAAGCTACAATCTGTACAATGATCCCGAATCCACGCCCAACGGTGCGGGTTACCGCCAGGCGCACGGCCTGCAACTCGGCGGCGGATCCGAGGCGGTCCGCTACTTCATGAGCGGCGAGTGGGAGAGCGAAAGCGGTGTCCTCAAGGTTCCGGAATTCGATCAGCGGTATCTGGCCGCGCGCGGCGAAAAGCTTCGCCCGGAAGAGAGCGATCCCAATCACCTGGGAAAGATCTCGACGCGCGCAAACTTCAACATGGCGCTAAGTCCCAGGTTCGACCTTGCCTTCAACACGGGCTACATCACGCAGAATGTGCGGCTGCCCACCAGTGATGACTCAGGGGTTGAGGGGGTTGCGGGTAACACTTACGCCGGCCCCGGATTCAAGTACAACATAAGTCCCACTGGTGATACGTTGTACGGCTGGCGGCAGATAACACCGCGAGACATTTACCAGGTGTACACGAATCAGGCGATTCAGCGCTTGATAACGGGGGCCAATTCCAACTGGCGCCCGACGGACTGGTTTACTGTCCGCAGCGATCTTGGACTGGACTACATCAACCGTACCGACACGCAACTCTGCCGCTTCGGCGAATGCCCCAATCTAGGCGGCGACAGTCGTCTCGGCTTCAAGATCGATAACCGCGCCAACTTCTACACGTACACAGCCAACCTGAATGGCACCGCGACTCACAAGGTCAACGACGCGATCGGAAGCACCACAACCGTCGGTGTCCAGTTTATCCGCAGCCTGTTCGACCGAAATGGAGCGCAGGGCGTCAACCTCTCACCAGGCGCCACGACCATATCGGGCGCCGGTACACTGACGGCTGACGAGTTGACGAATGAAACGCGCACGCTTGGTGCGTTCGTTGAGGAGCGCCTTGCGTTTGGCGAAACGTTCTTTCTTACTGGCGCGGTGCGATCGGACCGCAACAGCGCATTTGGCGCCAACTTCAAGACGGTGCTGTATCCAAAGATTTCCGCGTCGTGGGTGATTTCGGATCAATCGTTCTTCCCGAAATACAACTGGCTGAATCAACTGCGTCTGCGTTCGGCGTACGGCGCATCGGGCGTGGAGCCGGGCACTACGGATGCGCTGCAATATTACAGTGCGACATCGGCGCTCACGCCGACGGGAAATCAGCCAGCCCTGGTTTATTCCACGTTGGGAAATCAGAACCTCAAGCCTGAGCGCTCGTCCGAGTTCGAGCTTGGTGCCGATGGAACGTTCTTCGGCGGCAGGATCAGCACCGAAATCACGTATTACAACAAGCAGTCCAAGGACGCCCTTATCAGCCGGGTATTGCCGCCGTCTCTCGGTACGGGCGCGACCGCTCGTCTGGAGAACCTGGGGCAGGTGAGCAACAAGGGCTGGGAAGCACTCATCACAGTCGTACCAATCCAGCGAGTTAATTACGGCTGGGACATCACCGTCAATGGGTCATCCAACACCAACGAACTTGTGAGCCTCGGCGGAGTGCCACCGATCATCCTGAGTTCGACGTTGCAGGATCGTGAAGGCCGCCCGCTCAACGGTTGGTGGAGCAAGCCGATTCTGAGCTACAGCGACAAGAATGGCGATGGAGTGATTGAATTCAACACGAATCCGGCGCTGAGCGAAGTGGCTATCGGCGATACGGCGGTGTTTCTCGGCAACTCGATGCCGAAGTACCAGTTTGCGTTGACGAACGGCGTCGACTTCTTCCACCGACTGTTCCGATTGAGCGCCATGTTCGACTACAAGGGCGACTACAAGGTCTATAACAACACCGAGCGCATTCGTTGTGCGAGCCGCAATAACTGCTCGGGCCTCATCAACCCCAACTCATCTCTATTCGAGCAGGCACGCGTCGTCGCGGTCCGCGAGACGCCAAGTCGCACCGTTGCCGGTTTCATCGAGGACGGCGATTTCATCCGCTTTCGAGAGCTCAACCTGACGTACAACGCTCCTGACCGGTTCGCGAACAAAATTTTGCACAGTCAGAAGTTGGCAATCACGCTTGCGGCTCGTAACGTCGGCATGGTCTGGACCAAGTACACGGGTGTCGACCCGGAAGCGTTTGCAACCACGGGCAACGCACCTTCTGAGTTCCAGGCGTTCGGACCGCCGACGTATTATGTGCTCCGCTTCTCCCTCGGCTTCTAGGATGATACCTCGAATGACTTCCCCAATGACAACACATTCGCGCGGCTCCTGGTCGCGCTGGGCGGCGCCGCTTGCGATTGCTGCAACGTTGACACTTGCCGCATGCAATGTCTCCGATCTCCTCAAGGTCACGGATCCTGATGTCATCAATCCGAGCGATGTGCAGTCGGCAGCCGGTGCGTCGGCAATCCGACTCGGGGCAATCGCGCGGCTCAACTTTGCGACCAGCGGAGGCAGCGTTAACTCTGAAGGCTTGTTCCTTCTGAGTGGCCTTCTCACCGATGAATGGAACAACGGTGATTCCTTCATCGATCGACAGTCGGTCGATGAGAGAGTCATCATTCCATCCAACAGCTTCCTGACCGACGTTGATCGCATGCTGCATCGCGCGCGGCTGTCTGCCGCACAGGCGATTCTGCTGCTCAACCAGTACAGCCCGAACGGTCCACGATCAGATGTGGCAGAGATGTATTTCGTGCAAGCATACGTGGAGAACTCGGTCGGCGAGAGCTTCTGCAATGGTCTTATCCTGAGCACCGTTGTCGACGGTACCGAGCAGTACGGCTCGCCGATCTCGACGACTGCTGCCTTCACCCTGGCTCTGGCGCACGCGGATAGCGGACTGGCGCTCATCACCGGCACAACTGCGGCTGATGTACGGGTGCGCAACGCACTGATGGTAGTGCGCGGACGGATTTTTCTTAATCTGAACCAGCCGGCGGCTGCTGCGACCGCCGTTGCCGGTGTGCCGACCAGTTTCAAGTACCAGAACCTTCACTCGCAGTCAACGAGTGACAATCAGGTGTGGACCTACAACAACGTTGCGCGGCGCTACAGCGTCAGCACCAACGAGGGTACGAACGGTCTCAACTTCGCTACTGCAAACGATCCGCGTATCCCTGTCTGCAACGCTGGGGATCCAGTATGCGTTGCCAACGGTACGTCGATCAAGACCCGCGACGATGGTTCACTCCCGCTTTACATTCAGCTTGTCTGGCCGACGCGCGATGCTTCGGTGACGATCGCTGGCGGGATCGAAGCGCGCATGATCGAAGCGGAGGCGGCGTTCAGGGCGGGCGATCCCGTCGGGACTATTGCCAAGTTGAACCAGGCGCGCACTGAAGGGGGTGTCGCAGGGTTGCCTGCAACCCTCACCGATCCGGGTACCGACGCGGCACGCGTCGATCTCATCTTCCGCGAGCGGGCGTTCTGGCTCTTCTCCACTGGTCACCGACTTGGTGACATGCGGCGTCTCATCAAGTTTTATAACAGGTCCGCCGAGTCTGTTTTCCCGACTGGTGCGTGGATCAAGGGCGGTAACTACGGAACAGACGTGAACTTCCCTGTTCCGCAGGCAGAGCAGAATAATCCAAACCTGCCGTCTGCACAGACTTGTACCGATCGAAACGCCTGATCGGTGTCTACGATCCGGCAAAGTATGCGTTTGCTGTTCGTTGTACCCGTGCTTGTCTGCGCCTCCACGATTGTGGAGGCGCAGACGCCGCGGCAGGATTCCATCATCAAGCACGTCGATGTACGACGTACCGCGTACGGTGTGCCGCACATTCGTGCGGATAACATGGAAGCGGCAGGCTTCGGCCTCGGCTATGTCCAGATAGAAGATTACGGCGAGCGCGTCGCGATGGGGTTGTTGCGCGCGCGCGGCGAGATGGGCCGCTGGTTTGGGCGCGACAGCATCGAAGGCGACTTCAGTGCAAGACTCAACTACAAGACAGCCGTCAACGGCTATCCGTCGCTCGACGATGCTACGCGGGCCATCTACGATGGTTTCGCAGAGGGCGTGAATCGTTACATCGAACTGCATCCGGAGGAATTTCCACAAGGGTTCGCTCCGCGATTCACCGGATACGACGTTCTGGCGCACGAGGTATCCGACGCTTCGGAGCGAATGGCTGCGCGGTTCCTCAGCAGGATAGATCCCTCGGCTGCGCGGCGGAGGCGCGGTACGACAGATCAGGAGGTCGCGATGGAGCAGCCGATTGCTGGCGGCCAGGACCCTCCGGACGTGGGCTCCAACGCATGGGCATTCGGACCGAGCCGTACCAAATCAGGTCGCGCCATTCTGCTGCGGAATCCGCATCTCAACTGGAATTCCGGCTACTACGAAGCTCAGCTCACCGTGCCCGGTGTGATGGATTTCTATGGTGACTTCCGTGTCGGAAGCCCGTTCGGGGTGGTCGGTGGTTTCAATCACGATCTCGGATGGTCGACAACCAACAATGCACCACTCCTCTCGCAGATATATTCGCTTGACGTCGACTCCACGCGCATCGATCACTACCTGCTCGACGGTGCGTCAATACCGTTGCAGCGTCAGTTAACTACAGTCGAATTTCGCAATGGCGATGGGCTCTCGAGCGAGACTAGAGAAACGTGGCGAACCACGCTTGGGCCGGTCATCTATCGCGGGAACGGCAAGATTTACGTCTTGAAAGCAGCCGGCGACGGTGACGTTCGTGGAGGACAGCAGTTCCTGCGTATGATGCGCTCACACTCGCTCGCCGAGTGGAAGGACGCTATGCGCATGCGCGCACGCATCACTTCCAATTTCACGTATGCCGACCGCGCGGGGAATATCCTGTACGTCTGGAACGCGTCGATACCGGATCTTCCATTGCCAAGTGGAGGCGACACCGCCGCTGTACCGATAACACGGACTTCGGAGGCGTGGACCAGCTATGTGCCGTTCGACTCCTTGCCGCAGTTGCTGAATCCGAAGGGCGGCTATGTGGAGAATTCGAACGATCCACCGTACTTCACCAACCTGCAGCAGCCGCTCGACCGTTCCAGGTATCCGGCGTATTTCCCGGAACCGCGACTGGGCTTGCGGCAGCAACTCGCGCTGGATCTGATCAACAACGATCGCAAGCTCAATCTCCAGGACGTACTGGCGCTCAAGCACTCGTATCGGATGCTGCTCGCAGATCGCGTGCGGGACGATCTGGTGACGCAAGTGCGCGCATCTAATCCCTCGCCGGACGTCACAAAAGCGATCGACTTGATCGCCAGGTGGGACAAGACGGTCGCGCCTGAGAGTCGCGGCGGTGTTTTGTTCGAGATGTGGTGGCGCAAGTATATAGAACACACGCGGCCGGATACGATGTACGCCGTGCAGTGGAGCGCGCAGCATCCCGCATCGACACCTGTTGGAATTCGCTTTCCTGAGCGCTCCACGGAGGCGTTCAAGTGGGCTGTAACCGAAACGGTGCGCCGGTTCGGAGCTGCTGACGTCGCGTGGGGAGACGTGCACCGCGTTCGTATCGGCAAAGTCGACGTGCCAGTAGGCGGCTGCAATGGCGATATCGGTTGCTTCCGCGTTCTCTGGTACAAGGACGATCCGGATGGGAAGCGCGAGGCCAATGGTGGTGACGGCTGGATTCTGGCCGTTGAGTTCGACAAGGAGCCACAAGCTTATTCGATACTCGCCTATGGAGAAAGCTCGCGTGAAGATTCGCCGTTCCACAGCGATCAGGCAGAAATGTTTGCTCGTGAGCAAGTCAAGCGGGTCTATTGGCAGGACAAGGATGTCGATGCACAAACGATTCTCCGATACCATCCCGGAGCGAAACGCTAGTGAAAGCCAAGCGGCGGCATGCAGCTCCGCGTAGTCGCCTGGACGGTCGGCGTTGGGGAATAATCTTTACGAACCGGAGAGCCGCCAGTAGATGACAGAACCCGTTCGGCACGTCGACCCATTCCTCATGCGTGTTGGTCCGGTAACTCTGGAAGGGCGCCGTGTCCGCCTGCTGCCGATGACGCTAGACCACGTCGACGCATTGTTCAAGGCGGCTGATTTCTCTGAGATATGGGAGCACACCACTACGCAGCGCATGGAATCGATCGCAGACATCCGCAGCTACGTAAAAACTGCTCTCGCCGAGCAAGCGGAGGGGCGTACGATTCCGTTCGTCACGACGGACCCGACATCTGGTGAAGTGATTGGTGCGACGCGGTTCGCAGATATCAACATCAGTGATCGGTGTCTTGCGATCGGGTGGAGCTGGCTGCGGCCGGAGCGCCAGCGCACCGGCGTGAATGGCGAGGCGAAGGCGCTGATGCTTCAACAGGCATTCGACGTCTGGGGCGTTTTACGGGTCGAGATCAGAACCGACGTGCGGAATGTGAAATCCCGTGCTGCGATCGAGCGAATAGGCGGCACGCATGAGGGTACACTTCGGCAACACATGATCGTTGACGGTCGGCTTCGCGACACAGCGTACTACAGTATTATAGATCTTGACTGGCGGAATCCCAATCACCGCGCGTACAAGAATGCACTCTCGTACGGAATTACGCCTGATGCAGCACCAATCGGACTGCGGTGAACTGAAACACCCTCGCTCGGCGCTTCGTCGTGGACATCCGTTGGGTCCGAGCGAAGCCGCGACGGTCCCCTAGCCAGTACGGCGTTCCCGGGACTAGGATTCTCTCATGCGATCACACCTTCTTATTCCATTAGTCGCGGCCACAGTCGCGACGAGTCTCATGGGCGCCACCCCGGCCCGCGCTCAGGATAACCCCACTGGCGACCCCATCGTTCAGAAGATCTACGACGAGGGCATGCACCACTCGCAACTCGAGCGCCTGGCACAACCGCTCATGGACTCCATCGGCCCCCGCCTCACCGGCTCGGCGGCCAACCGTGCGGCCAATGACTATTTGCTCAAGACCTATAAATCGTGGGGCATCGACGCCCGGAACGAGAAGTACGGCACCTGGCGCGACTGGACACGCGGCAAGAGCACGCTCGAACTCGTATCACCCAGATATCGCGTGCTTGAGGCAACCATGCATGCGTGGAGCGCAACGACACCAGCCGCCGGCGTCACGGCCGACGTCATCATAATCCCACCGGCTAGCCAGACCAGAGACAGTGCGGGATTCGCACGCTGGCTGCAGACGGCGAAGGGCAAGCTCGTGTTGATCAGCGAACCGCAAACAACATGTCGCCCCAACGAGGACATCCGCACGTGGGCCGATTCCGCGACCTATCAGCACGCCCTCTTCCAGCGCGACAGCGCAGCTACCGAATGGCGCTCACGATTCAGCGGGGCCGGTGTCAATGCTCGTGCACTTCCCGCAATGTTCGCACGCGCTGGCGTAGCTGGCGTGCTCTCGAATAGCTGGTCGCGCGGCTGGGGTGTGGACAAGATTCAATCTTCGCGTGGCGGCGACGTTCCCTCGTTCGACGTTGCGTGCGAGGACTACTCGCTGCTCGCGCGGCTCGCCTCAAACGGGCAGGGTCCACGTGTCCACGCGATAGCCGAGGCCAAACTCGCGCCGACTGAATCGCCAGTGTTCAACACGATTGCGCAAATCACAGGCTCCGAAAAGCCGAATGAATACGTCATGCTCTCGGCGCACCTCGACTCCTGGGATTCCGGCAGCGGTGGAACGCGCACCATTCTCGTCGGCCACTGGAGCGGAGAGGAAGAGGGCGAGATCGGTTCGTCGGCCTTCGCAGCAGATCATCCGGAAGTGCTGAAAGGTCTGCAAGCATTGTTCAACCAGGACAACGGCACCGGCGAGATCGACACCGTACAGACAAACGGATTCATCGACGCCGCACCATCGCTTGCGCGCTGGATGTCGCGCATGCCGGTAGACATGATACACAACGTCACACTGATGCTCCCCGGAGTACCGCATGACGAGAGCACCGACAGCGATGCATTCGACTGCCACGGTGCGCCTGGATTTTTTCTGACGTCGTCCGACTGGTCGTATACCGATTACACGTGGCACACCAATCGGGACACGTACGACAAGATCAACTTCGACAACGTGAAGCGGAACGCGACTCTCGTCGCACTGTTTGCGTACGAAGCGTCGGAAGATCCGAATTTCGTCTCGCGTACACGCACGGCGTTGAAACCCAGGTTGCACACGAAGTACCGGTGACATTGTCCGGGGGTAGCTCGTCGGAATTGATGGAATCCGAGACCGACGCCTCCCCAATCACCGGTACTCAGCGCCGCTGGCGCCAGGCACTGACGGTGGCGCTCGCCATCTACGGTGCCTGGTGCGTGGCAATGCCCGATCAGTTTCGCTTCCTCGATGGGCTCGACCTCCCAATTCACGAAACCGGCCACATGGTCTTCGCATGGGGTGGTGAGGTGATCACGGCTCTGGGTGGCACGATGTTTCAGTTGATCGTGCCGCTCCTGTTCGTGATCTACTTCTGGCGCCGAGGCGATCGCCATGCCGCCACGATACCACTATGGTGGGTGGGGCAGAACTGCTGGAACATCGCGCGCTATGTAGCTGACGCGCGCGCGATGGACCTGCCGCTGGTAGGCGGTGGCGAGCACGACTGGAACTTCCTGCTCGGCGTCTGGGGCGTACTGCCGAAAGACACTTTGATCGCTCGCGACATCCGCGCCATCGGCACGCTGATCGTTGCAGCCTCGGTCTGCATCGGATGGTGGGCGCTCACCGACAGTTCCCAACTGCGAACAGTCGAGCAGCCGTCATCAAGCTAGGACAGCGTGATGCCAAACCTGACAGTACGACCGGGCTGTGGCAATCCGCATTGATCGTAGATTCCCGCATCAGCGACGTTGGACATTCCCAGTGATGTGCGAACCTTCGACCACACGCCGGAAATGCTGCGGCTGAGCGCGAAGTCGCGATTGACACCTACATCCGCGCGCGTGGATCCATTCAATCGGTCAAGCGTTCCCGTGCCCGAGTTCAGACAATATTGTCTGCCCGTGAAATCGATACCCGTCCCACCACGAACACCCCATGCAAGCGACCTTGTCACATCTATGCCCGAGCGAAACTCGGGCATGTGCTCGGCGCGATGCCTCACTGTGCCTGCGGTCCTGTCAGTTACTCGTACGCGCTGCAACTGAAGGTCGGCGACGATGTTTGTTTCGCGACCCGACCAACCTGCAAGTAGCTCAATCCCTGTACTGGCGATCTGATCACGATTGATTCGTTTGAACTTCCGGTCCGGTTGCGTCACGCGAACTACTGCATCATCGAGATCGTTGTGGAACACCACCGCCTGCAACTGGAAATTCGATCGCAGCATCGTCGCACCAACTTCGGCTCCTACAAGCCGCTCGGGCCTGAGTTCCGGATTGGGTTCGAAGCGACCGAGTGCTCCGGAGTACAATTCACGCAACGCCGGGAATCGTGCGCGCCGACTCACGGACGCGTGCAATCGCGTAGATGAGCCAAGTGTCATCGTGCTGAGGCCCATGCGCCATCCCAGTTGTGTGAGCGCGCCAAGCGACTCCTTGCCGCCCGTCATCGGCGTGGTCGCGCCATCGAGTGCAAGTCCCGCGCTTCCGCGGAGCGATCCCATGATTGGCTGCTCCACTTCTGTTGCAACACTCCACAGACGCTGCTCATATTCGCTGATCGGAGCCGCATCAAGCTGCTCCTTGTAATTGACAGATGCCATTGTGAGCGCCGTATGCAACTCACCGCGGCGCAGTGAATGATTCGCAAGCAAACGGGCTGTAAGTGTCATTTCGTCTCCGGTTTCAGTACCGGCGACAGCGCTGTAGTCGACTGTTTCAAAGCTTTCGATTTTTGTTTGAGCCAGATTGGCGCCAAGTATCAACTTCGCGTCACCCGTGCCCCATGGAGTGGCTAGTCGACCTGTTCCACCAGATGCAACGGCGAGCATGCGTGATTGGTCCGGGTAGCGCCACAACCGTGGTTCAGTTATGTGCAATTCGGGCGGAACTCCGCGCTCGGCACGATAGCCGGTTGCGGACAACCCCAACCAGGCACCGTCATCGCGCTGGGCGCGCATTGCACCATATGCGTTGAACTCACGCAGATCCGAATTGGTGCGCAGGCCATCTCGCGCAGCAGCGTCATTTACATCAGATGAAAGGCGCACTCCATCGCGCTGTTGGAACGCCCCTCCAGCGCGAAGCGACAATCCTGATCGCCCGAAGGCCTCTGGGAGGCTTCCGTGCAGCCCGTATCCCGTGGCGCCAGTGTTGTCCACGCCTGCGCTCGCAATAAGGCTTGGCGCCTGATCCGCTGTTATGGAAGGAATGAGGTCAAGCTCCAGGACGCCGCCGAGCACATTTGGGCCCTGCAATAGCGACGACAATCCGCGAACAAAAATGATCTGATTGATGCCGCCGAGCGGAATCAGCGATGGATCGGTGCGATGATCCCAGCCCAGGGTGAGGGGGACACCATCAAGCAGTACCGCTGACTGGCGTGAATCCGATCCGCGCACCGAGATCTCAGCTTCACCGCGAGAGTTCTGTCGTACGAGAATGAATGGAATTGCGCGCAGCGCTTCATCCAGGCTCGGTGTGACTGAAAGGCGCAACGAGTCAGTTGTCATTGTGATGGCACTTGCCCCACCAATTGACGTCGGAGATCGCGCGCTTTGTACAGCGACAGCCGGCAAAGGCCTCGAGGAGTCAGGAACCTGGGCAGCGGCTTGCGCGGCGAAAGCGCACGCGAGCGCGATGACAGCGGGAGCTAGGAGGCGCGACAGGCGAGGCATATTCCGCTCTGAGGGTCTGATGGCTGAGGCAGGTTACTCGGATCTGGTCTACCACCATTGAGCCACATAAGTTCCGCAGGGAGCTCCCTTGTCGATATGCCTCCCACTTTGTGGTATTTTCGGGTCGCTACGCGCACGACATTGAGAGGGTCGCGGTACTTGTACAAACACATCCAATTCTTAACGAGGCTGACATGTCTGGAACGGCAATAGACGTACAGGAATTCAACAT
>CAJDVC010000015.1_pt1 | contig 11305 bp, 10 predicted proteins | sample 7391211 | NCBI WGS metagenome assembly CAJDVC01 (sample SAMEA7055683, study PRJEB34461) | soil metagenome | biome: terrestrial ecosystem; feature: Peninsula; material: soil | place: Antarctica | collected 2016 | reverse complement strand
GGTGCGACCTTTCTACCATGAACGAAACCACTGAACGTTTCTTCCGTGAGATCGCCGAGCGTGTGGGCTACGATCAGGTCGCCGAGGTGTATCTTTTCCCGGTGATTCGCCAGTCCGGCGTCGAGGCTGCAGTCGCTGTAGTCGCCGCTTACCCGGACCCTGCGGTGGAAACGCACATGCAACGCCACATCGTGTACTCAGCGAGCTATCGCTACACGGTGAAGGGAACTGCTCGCGGCAAGTGGTCAGTCGAGGTGGTCGCCGAAGCCGACGCTCCGATCATAACAATCGAAGCGGTCGTTCGAGGGGTCGTTCAGCGAAGCGGTGGGCAGTTCCAGCCGGAACGGATCAGCGGTGCGGAGTTCAGGTCGATTGTACCAGCGCCCGAAGTCGTGCAATCGGAACCGGCTTGAGCAGTACTTCGATACAGCCTGCTTGAATGCACCGCGCACGAAGCTCATCGTCATCGTGCCCGGTCAAGGCGATGGTCCTTCCAGGCATTCGATTCTGATCGCGCAGCGTTGCCAGAACGTCCAAGCCGTCGCCGTCGGGGAGCGTGAGGTCAAGCAGCATCAAATCGGGTTTCGATTCCATTACAGACAGTATCGCGGTCCGTACGTCTGCCGCGACGTCCACTTCATGGCCGAGCTGTTCAAACAGCAGGCGCAGTGCGCCCGCTGTCAGTTCGCTGTCTTCAACTATGAGAAGGCGCGTGGCCGACACTCGGAATCGTGAATACGAATCGTGATCCCTCACCCGGCTTACTGTCGATCCAGATGCGCCCGCCGTGGAGTTCTACGAGGCGACGGGCAATCGTTAGTCCAAGTCCAGTCCCGTGATGCTGACGCGATGCCGACGAGTCAACCTGTGCAAACTCGTCGAAGACCAGTTGCTGGTGTTCTGGTGCAATCCCGATTCCGTCGTCTCCAACTTCGATGAAATGAACGGGCCGGCCGTTGTCTGCTGCATACCACGCACGCACCCAGATATGACCACCTGGTGGTGTAAAATCAATCGCGTTGCCGATGAGGTTGTTCAGGACGTGTGTAACCTTTTCCTTGTCCGCGAACATCAGCGGCAGGGAGTCGGGCATCTCCGTTGCGACAGATAGCGATCGTCTGCGTGCGACGGCTTCATTGATCGCACTCACACCCTGCACAACATCCACGAGCGCAAATTCGGATGGCTCCAATCGCAGTCGGTTTGCGGCGGCCTTCGCGTAGGTGAGAATTTCCCCGACCATGTCAAGCAGTTGTCGACCGCCGGATATTACTCCAGCGACGCTTTCCAGTTGACGCGGCGTCATTTCTCCGAGAATGCCGTCCCGCAGTATCTCGGCATGCGTGATGATTGCCGTCAGCGGTGTGCGGAGATCGTGGGAAATGTTGGAGAGGAATTGCGTCTTGAGCGCATCGCGCGACTGCAATTCTGCAAGTTCGCGTCGTGCGTCCTGCAGTTCGGCCTCGAGCGCCGCGGGTCGGGCGTCAGGATTCGCCGCGGTGTCAGTCTGATACATACGCGCTAAAACTACACCCTGGAGGCGACTGCCTCAACCGAGGGCATTCCCACAACCTCAGCCAATGGAGCCCTCGACTTCCTCGACGAGCTGCTGCCGTCTGAGCAGCGCCCAATAACGTCCTTCGGCGGCGAGTAGTTCGGTGTGACTTCCTCGTTCAACGATCGCGCCGTCGTCGAGCACCAGGATCATCGCCGCGTCGCGCAGCGCGCTGGCTCGATGCGAAGCGATCACCGCGGTCCGGGCCGCCAGAGCCGTTCTCAGGCCGCGTAGTATCTCCGCTTCGGTATGCGTATCCACCGCAGAGAGAGCGTCGTCCAGCAGGACGATAGCCGGCTTCCGAGCGAGTGCCCTGGCCAGCGTGGCTCGTTGTTTCTGACCGCCCGAAAGATTGATGCCTCGCTCGCCCAGCACCGTGTCGTACCCATCCGGAAAGGAGGATATGGCTTCGTCGAGCTGGGCGGTTTTGGCAGCGTCCCGCCATGCGTCGGGATCATCTCCATCCTCCAGGCCATAGGCCAGGTTTGCAGCGATCGTGTCGCTGAACAGCAGGCTTTCTTGCGGTACGTAGCCAATCTCGCGTCGGAGTTCACCGATTGGCAATCGCTGAATCTGCACGCCGTCAATCAGGACCTCACCCTTCTGAGGATCGTACACGCGCGCGATCAGATCGATCAGTGCACTCTTTCCGCTACCAGTCGCTCCAACTACACCAGCTGTGGCGCCGGATGGAATAAAGAAGCTCACGTCCCGCAGAACCCAGCGGGGTTCCTCAGTACCCGTTGACGGGAAGTGAAAGCTCACATTGCGAAATTCGATCGAGCGTCCCGCCGTTGCGTCCGGGAGATGCAGCGGCGACGCGCTTGTCACGATCCGCGGTCGCTCATTCAGGATCTGGAGTAATCGACGCATCGACGCGTCTCCGCGTTGAAATAGATTGATCACCCAGCCAAGCGCGATCAGCGGCCAGGTGAGCATCGTCAGATACATGCCGAATGCAACGAAGGCGCCGATCGAGATCACGCCACGAAGCGCGAGCGAGCCGCCAACTCCCAGCACTACAGCCGCACCAATGCCAGCCAGCAGGGAAAACAGCGGCGGCATGACTCCCCATAGTCGCACCAGCGACATGTTGCGAACCAGGTACTCTTCGTTCAGCGCGCCAAAGTGCGCGATCTCGGAATCTTCCTGGCGGTATGCGCGCACAATTCTCACACCCGTGAGATTCTCCTGAGCATGCGTAGTCAGAGTCGAGAAGTGTTCCTGGACCGATTCGAACCGTATGTGAATCAATTTGGCAAGTCGCACGCTGATGATCGGCAGCAGGATCATCGGGCAGAGCGCAAACAGCGTCAGTCTCATGTCAATTCGAGACATGAAGTAGAGTGCGAAGATCGCGCCGAAGATCGTGTTGGTCAGATACATGATCGCCGGGCCGGCAGTCATGCGGACTGCACTCAGGTCGTTCGTCAGCCGCGCCATGATGTCGCCGGTGCGCGTGCGGTTGTAGTAAGACGCGTCAAGCGATTCAAGATGTTCGAACAGATCATTTCGCAAGTCGTACTCGACCCAGCGGCTCAACCCGTTGAGCCACTCTCGCATGCCGTACCGGAGCCCCCCTCCAATGATCGCCGTCCCGATGATCGCTCCGGCCAGAATCCAGACCGATCGGACCGGATTGTGCGCCCCAATGGCATCGATCGCCAGTTGAATCAGCTTCGGGATCACAGATGTGATGCCGGCGGCGAATACGACAAACGTAAGCCCCGCAATCAGTTGCGACGCATACGGCCGGAAATAGGGGGTCAGGCGGCGAAGATTTGGGAGCACTGTTGGCACACCGATTGCCCCTTTAGCTTGGGATGAACTTCCCAACGCAAATCAAGAGGAGCGTTATGTCAAAATATATCCATCGTGCCAGTGTTCTAATGGCTGTTCCAGCGGCCGTCGTGCTGCTGGCCCTTGGTGCATGCGGAGGCAACAAAAAAGACAGCCTCGCGCAGGACACCTCGCTCGCAAGCGACATGCAGCTTGCAAATAAGGACTCTACCGCGCAGCCGCAGCTGACCGACGTGCCGGCCACTACGACGCCGACTCCCGCCGCGGCGGCTACGAAGCCCGTGACCCGCACACCCACGCCATCGCGGGCTACTTCTCCTTCGCCGGCCAAATCATCAACGACGGCCAGCGGCAACACGGTCACAAAAAACACCGGCGGGAAAGAGACTGCACTGGGAACAATCGCAGCCGGATCGACGATCGCATTGACGTCTGATTCACGCGTCTGCACCAACACCAATCAGGTTGGTCAGACCATTGAAGGAACCGTTGCCCAGTCCGTCGCAGGATCGAATGGCGCAACAATTCCCGCTGGCGCGAAGGTGGCGCTCGAGATCACCAAGCTCAAGCGGAGTGAAAACATCAACGACAAGATCGAGATGGACTTCCGCGTCAAGTCTGTAACGTTCGGCGGTCGTACGTACCCGCTCAGCGCAAGCGTTGCTTCTGCGCACGTTGATCGTGTCAAGAATCAGCCTGGCAGCAAGGACGCCCAGAAGGTTGCAACCGGCGCTGCCGTTGGAGCAGTCGTTGGACAGATTCTAGGAAAAAACACCAAGTCCACGGTCATTGGCGGTGCCATTGGCGCAGCTGCTGGTGCCGGTACTGCGGCCGCGACGTCCAACTACGAAGGCTGTGTCCCGAGTGGTGGCAATATCTCGGTGAGGCTGGACAACTCGGTCCAGGTGCATAGCTGAACCGTCGCTATTCATCGCGATCACGGAAGAGCCCCGCTCGGAATCGAGCGGGGCTCTTCCGTTGTAATCGCCCAACTGCTCCATGAGCGGCGTCGCGGGTTCGGGCTCGGAGCGGTAAGTTATTGCTCGTGCAGGATTCAAGAGCTACCGAGCAACGCAATCCTCGAACGGCAGATATCGATCTCGCTTCAGCGCGCGAAATCGTTGATCTGATGAATCGCGAGGATGCCTCCGTCGCCGCAGTCGTCGCCGCTCAGGGAGGCGCAATCGCGCGCGCGGTCGAACTTGCCGCCTCAACCCTCCGCTCCGGCGGCCGACTGTTCTATGTCGGAGCTGGCACATCTGGGCGGCTCGGCGTGCTTGACGCCAGCGAGTGCCCTCCAACCTTCGGCACTGATCCGGAGATGGTGCAGGGGATCATCGCAGGAGGAGTTGCAGCTCTCACGCGGTCACAGGAAGGTGCCGAGGACCGGCCCGAAAGTGGCGCGAAAGAATTGGACGATCGGCATGTGACTTCCAGAGACTTCGTCATCGGAATCGCTGCGTCCGGGACCACGCCATTCGTGCATGGTGCGATTCACCGTGCACGGGAGATCGGAGCGCACACAGGCGTAATTACATGCACCGTGCCCCCCGCATCGCTACTCGAAGACTGCGACGTCGCAATTGTCACCGTGGTTGGTCCGGAAGTCGTGACGGGTTCCACGCGGCTGAAAGCCGGCACCGCGACGAAGCTGGTCCTCAACACGATCAGCACCGGGGCGATGATCCTTCTGGGCAAGACGTATGGCAATCTCATGGTTGATATGCGCGCTTCGAACGCGAAACTCACGGATCGCGCCGAACGCATTGTCATGGAGGTCGCCGGCGTAACGCGCGAAGCGGCACGGAATCAACTCGCACTTGCTGGCGGGATCGTCAAGGTCGCGATCGTGATGCAGATGGCCGGAGTCGACCGCGCTACAGCGGAAAAGCGGCTCGAGGAAACCGGCGGCGTCATTCGACGAGTAATACCAGGTGCATCACCGCCGATCCCGGAATGAGTGACGCAAGCGGGATCTTCGTTGGGTTGATGTCGGGAACCTCGCTTGACGGAATCTCTGCGGCAGTTGTGCGATTCGACGACACCGGAACATCATTACGTCACGAGTTGCTCGCGTACGTATCGCTGCCTTATTCCGACACACGACGCTCGCGGCTTGCAAATGCAATGGAGCGCGGCACCGCCGCAGAGTACTCGGCGCTCAATTTTGATCTCGGAGAGTGGCTGGCGGATGCTGCGAGAGAGGCGTTGAGCGTCGCGCAGGTTGACAAGTCTGAAGTACGCGCGATTGCCTCACACGGGCAGACAATCTGGCACACGCCGCGGCGCGCAACATGGCAGATCGGGGAATCCGCAGTCATTGCCGAACGCACCGGCATCGACGTGATATCTGACTTTCGCGTCCGCGACGTTGCTGCGGGCGGCGAGGGTGCGCCGCTCGTCCCCATTGCCGATTCGCTGCTCTACAGCGGCACCGAATGGCGTTTGCTGCAGAACATTGGTGGTATCGGCAACCTCACCGTGGTGCCGCCCGGCGGGGACGTTTCTCGCGTGCGTGCATTCGATACTGGTCCTGGTGTTGTGCTTGTTGATCACCTCGTGCGCGCACTTTTTCCAGGAACGCGATTTGACGATCGGGGTGACATCGCGAGATCGGGGCGCGTGCACGCAGCCGTAGTGAACGCTCTGCTTCAGGACGACTACTTCGCAGCGCCTCCCCCCAAATCCACGGGTCGGGAATATTTCGGGGTTGCATTCGCGGACCGGCTTCGCGGATTGATGCCGCCCGAATCTTCGAACGCCGATGTAATCGCCACTGCCGTGGCATTGACAGCGCGGTCAATTGCAGATGCAGTGCAACGGTTTGTATCGGAGCCGTGCAAGACTATCGTCGTCTCAGGCGGCGGCGCCAGGAATGATGCGCTGATGGGTGCGCTAAGTGCAGCGCTAAGCGCAGTGCTAACCGCATCGATTGCGCCGATCCGGGTCGAACGGTTCGACGATGTCTATTACAACGGCGAAGCGAAAGAAGCGGTCGCGTTTGCGCTACTGGGGCTGCTGCATCTTGCGCGGCGGCCCGGCAACGTTATCGGAGCCACCGCCGCACGCGGTCCGAGAGTCCTTGGGAAGTTGACTCCCGCTTTGTAGGCGGAGGGGGCTCGTCGGGCAGGTTGGGATCAGCCGGCTCAAATCGCGCCGCTACTACGGTGATGTTGTCATTGCCGCCGTGCGCATTTGCCGCCGCGACCAGACGTTCGCAGACCGTTTCCATGTTGTCATCCGCGAGCGCAATGCGAGCCATGTCGATCGGGTTGACGAAGTTCGACAAGCCATCGCTGCACAACAGCAGCACGTCACCAACTTCTGCCGCTTCGCGGTAAACATCGGGGGCGACTGTCGGCTCCGAGCCAAGCGCCTGGAGAATGATGTTGCGACGATCGCTGTGTGCGGCTTCGCTTTCAGTCATCTCGCCAGCGTCAATCAATCGCTGAATGAGCGACTGATCCTTGGTGATCTGGCGTGCGACGCCCGCGCGAACAAGATACGCTCGACTGTCTCCGACCTGAGCGATGGAGATCGTCGAGTTGTGTACGAGGGCGAGCGTTGCTGTGGTGGCCATGCCTCTATGCTGCGGGTTCCCGGACGAGTACGTGAAGATTACGTGGTTCGCCGCCACGATCGCCGCCTTGAGCGCGGCCTCCACTCCCGATTGCGAGTGAGGCCACTCCGTTTCGTAGCGCCGGCGCAGCTCGATGAACATGGTATCTGTCGCCATCAGGCTCGCAATCTCGCCAGAGGCCGCTCCGCCGACTCCATCCGCCACCACCAGAAGTGCAGGGGTATGAGGGATCGTGATCGTCGTGGTCGTCCCCTTCATGACTAAAGCGTCCCGTCCAAGCGCGGCCACGAGATACGAGTCCTCATTGAGCGTCCGGACGCGGCCGATATCTGTGCGACCGCCCGCAACCAGCATCAGGCGGCGCGAGGGCTCGTTGGCCGCAGGAAGTTCAAGTTCTGGCATCGCGCTAAGAATACACCCTATGGATGCTGACCGTTACTGGGCGCGCTGCTAGCTTATGTGTCATGTTCCTGCGGATCACCACCAAGGCCCCCGGATTTTCGGGGCTGTTGCTCGCCGGCGCGCTACTCGGCGTTGCCTGCGCCCGTACACCCCCAGCCTCGGCACCGGAGCCTGCTTCTGTACCGCGCAAACCGCCGCGTGCTGTGCCGACGCCGGTTCGTTCGGGCATCAACAAGGCGGTTCTTCCTCAAGCCAACCCGAACCTTCCGCCAGTTCCGCAGGCCGACGGACCGCTCGCGATTCGGGTCGTCTACCCGACGCGCGGCGCCCTCATCGCATCGCGTGATTCCAATTTCATATTTGGCACTGTGGGTAGCGGTGAAGCAGGTCTGACTATAAATGGTGAACTTGTTCCCGTCTGGCCGAATGGCGCATTCCTCGGATGGATCCCTAACCCACCCGCGCAATCACAGTGGTACGACCTCGAGGCCTACACGGCAACGGATACGGCGAAATTGCGCTACCCCGTGCGCACGAGGGCCGGACTCGCCCTTGAAGGACCGCGCCCACCCACCAAGCCCGAAATCACGCGCTTCGATCCGGCCGTGGATGCGACGCTGCGCAACGATTCACTTGATCGCGCCGTGAGCGACACGGACAACATCATCATCGGTCGGCCGACTCCGACCGGCGATTACAAGTGGTTCCTGCTGCCGGGCACTCCGGTGCGCTTGCTCGAATACCGCGACAACATGGCGCGGGTCCAGCTTGATCCGGGTCAGGACATCTGGGTCGCAAAGACCGAAATAAAACCGTCAGCTTCGCGCGCGCCGATTCGCCCACTCAACGTCACGAGCGCGAGGGTACATCCTTCTGAGGCTACCGTGGACATTGAAGTTCACGTCGCTTCGCCACCTGCCTATGTAATCGTCGAGGGAGAGCGCGATCTTACTCTTACGCTTTACAACACTACTACTGGCGCGACCTTCGAACCGCCTCGCGATTCCCTGGTGGACAGCGCAAGTCAATCAACAGACGCCACCCGTACGGTCTATCACTTTGCGCTATCACGGCCGCTCTACGGTTACCAGGTTACGTATCGGGATGGCGTCTTCACATTGGCTATCCGTCGCCCCCCTTCAGTCGACGCTGCCGAGCCGCTCCGCGGGATGACGATAGTTGTCGATCCCGGTCATCCACCCATCGGCGCAACCGGCCCCACTGGTTTGTGGGAGCCTGTTGCGACCCTCGCGGTGGGGTTGCGCATTGAGCAGTTACTCAAAGCACGAGGGGCGCATGTTGTAATGACTCGGACCAACGCCGATCCGGTTGGGTTGGGCGACCGCCCCATCGTGGCCCGTCGTGCCAACGCAAACGCGTTCATCTCGATCCATCTCAACGCTGTCGCCGACGGTCAGAATCCATTCCGTGACAACGGAACCGGCACATACTACTTTCATCCGCAGTCGAAGTTGTTTGCCCAAACGATGCAGGACGCGCTCGTTCCGGCACTCGGATTGCATAGTCGTGGCGTGTTCTATCAGAACCTTGCTGTCTGCCGCCCGACCTGGTTTCCGTCGGTTCTCGCTGAGGGGTTGTTCATCATAATGCCGGATCAGGAAGCTGCGATCCGAACGCCGGAATACCAGGAAGCATACGCAAGAGGAATTGTGGACGGACTCGAGAAATATTTCGCAACATTCGTCCATTAGAATGCACCACCATTCAAGATGGGACAGAATCGCTCAGCAGCTGCTCGTTATAGCACTAGTGATCGCAATCGGTCCTGCATCGCGCGTGGCGAACGCGCAGATACCGCTCAATGAACAGTGGAAAACCATTTCCACACCACATTTCAGAGTCCACTTCACAGCTCCGTTGGAGACACAGGCTCGCCACGCTGCATCGGTGGCCGAGCGCGCCTACGCGAATCTCGCGACTGAACTGGCAACTCCGCGGGGTCCGATTGACATTGTGCTCAGCGACGGCACAGATGCATCCAACGGCTCGGCGACGGTAGTTCCCAGGCCAGTTGTTATTATCTTCGCGCGCCCACCGGTCGACGAACCGTCGCTGGAAAGCTACGACGACTGGACCGTACTTGTTCTGCAACACGAGCTGACTCACATATTCCATCTGGACAGAAGCCGCGGATGGTGGCGAACTGCTCAATCAGTGTTCGGGCGAAATCCAGTCCTGTTCCCCAATTATTACACGCCATCCTGGTTGACCGAAGGGTTAGCGGTGTACTACGAGTCTCGATTCACAGATGGCGGCCGGCTGCATGGAAGTTTCGATTCGGCAATCGCAACGTCGGCTGCGATTGACAGAGAGATTCCGCGACTCGGCCAGCTATCGCTTGCGACGTCACGCTTCCCATACGGTCAGTCGGTTTATGTGTATGGCTCATTCGTGTGGGACGAGCTTGCGAAGTCTCATGGCGCCGCATCGGTGCCGGCGTATATAGAACTATCCAGCGGTGAACCGATACCATTTTTCCTCGATCGTGAAGCGAAGCAGGCTTTCGGCGAGACGTTTACCCACGCCTGGAACCACTGGCGCGATTCGCTGATCGACGCCGTCAACGATTCCGTGGCATTGGGTATTCAATCGAGAACCACCCCGATTGCGTTCGCTGCCTCCACGGCGACGGTCATTGCGAATGGCGGGCGCTACATCCTGGAGCCCCGCTGGCTGAGCGATTCGACACTGCTTTTTGCGGGCAATGACGGGCGTAGCACGGCGGGACTTTACACGGTGAAACTTGGCGGCACACCCAGGAGGATTGCGCGTCGCAATTCTCTCGACACCAACGACCCGTCGCCAAACGGATCGATCGTGTTTTCACAGGGTGATTACATCGATCGATTCCATACGCGTGGTGACCTGTATGTCGCAAGAGGTGATCGCGAAACACGGCTTACGGACAATCAACGGCTCAGCGAGCCTGGCGTTCGTGACGACGGTAGAATAGTCGCCGTCCAGACAGTGCCGAGCACTACGAGGCTTGTCGTGGTATCCCGCGATGGAAGACAAGTTGTCCCCATCACCCGTACGTCACTCGATACACAATGGACCGCGCCGCGTTGGTCACCCGACGGAAGCCGTATCGTCGCGGTCAGGATCTCCGGGGCTGTCAACGAGATAGTCGTACTCGACACCGCCGGAAACGTGCTCTCCACCCCTGTTCGCATGCGGGCTGTCCTGCGGTCACCCGCGTGGTCACCCGATGGATTGGCGATTCTGTTCACTTCCGACCTCGATGGAACCGCGCAGCTTTCCAAGGTGCGCGCGGCCGCAGACTTCGCACGCGACGCGCCAACTCGGCTTACTGCGGAGCCCGGCGGTGTGTACGGTGTGGATGTCGTTGCTGAGGGCGCCGATTCCATACGCGTTGCCACAACTGCATTACGCGGTGATGGTTATCATCTGCTCGTCTGGACTGCACCGCGAGCCGCACTGGATGTTGCAGCGAACTTCGGGAAAGGTCCACCTGCTCGGGTCGCGTCAACAACGGCAGTGGACTCCGCAGCAGGTCGCCACGCCGCTGATCCAGGTTGGCGTGTAACTGACGACCGGGGAAATCTGATCGGGGCGCTCACCGGCGCGTCGGATGCGATCGGGCGCCACAGCTATGTCGCGCAGGCCGCAGTGAATCTTCACAACAGTAACGTCGATGCATCGCTATCCTATGCGTACAACCGCTGGATAAACCCGCTGCTCTCGGCATCGCTTGATCAATCGTGGTCGTACTCAAACATTACGAGCGGCAGCACCAAGGTTGGCGATCTTGATCGACGAAGTCGGTTTGCGAGTCTTCATGCGACCTTCGCTCGTCCGCGGGTCCGAACCTATTCGGCCCTTACTGTCGGCGCAGAGTACGAGCAACGCGACTACGGCACGACACCCGGTTCCTTGCTGCCTCGCCTGAATTCGTTTTACCAGGAGAGCCACCGGTATCCGACGCT
>CAJDVC010000081.1_pt1 | contig 11329 bp, 7 predicted proteins | sample 7391211 | NCBI WGS metagenome assembly CAJDVC01 (sample SAMEA7055683, study PRJEB34461) | soil metagenome | biome: terrestrial ecosystem; feature: Peninsula; material: soil | place: Antarctica | collected 2016 | reverse complement strand
ACAAAGGGCGGCTCTCACAAGCCTGCCGCCCGGAAGGCGACTGCTACGAAGAAGAAAACCGGTGCATCAAAGTCAGCCGGCAAGAAGAGCGCTGCTCGCAAACCAGCGCACAAGGCAAGCCGACCAGCAGGCCACGGCAGGCGATAATAACGCGGACCACACTCTCCGCGCTTGTCACCAGGAAGGCCCCCTCTGGGGGCCTTCTTCGCATCACTCGGCAACCCGTTTGGGCCCGGGATGTGCCAACTATATCAGACTAGACCCTTGACGACCGGTTCCAGACATGGCTCGACACCACATGATACCCGAATTCGACAACGACGATTCTCCACCGGATGACGACAGTGCGCCGATGTGGAGGCGACTCCTTCTCTCCGGCGGAGCGTTGCTAGGCGCAGCAGCGGCGTACAACGCGTTCGCTCGGCGGGGGGTCGATCGAATCCCGAATCTCATCGGCGGCGAGGAAGGGGGCTGGAGCTGGCGCGGGCGACGGATCTCCTTCACCAAGCGTGGAGAAGGTCCAGCGGTACTGCTGATTCACAGCGTCCATGCAGCCGCTTGGTCGTATGAGTGGCGCCATAATGTCGACTATCTGGCGCGTAATCAGACCGTTTATACGATTGACCTCCTCGGATTTGGGCGTTCGGATCGGCCTCCCATCCGATACTCATCGCGCACTTACATCTCGCTGATTTCGGACTTTGTAGCCCAAGTCATCGGCGGCCCGTGCACGCTGGTGGCTAATTCGCTGAGTGCCGCCTACGCGATAATACTCGGCGCTCGCGACCCGCATCGATTTCCAGCACTGGCGCTTATCCAGCCGACCGGGCTGACTCGGCTCAATGACGCCGCCAGTGTCAGCGGCGACGCTGGCCGCATGGCGATCGATTCTCCCGTGGTTGGGACGGCGGCGTTCAATGCCATGGCATCCCGCAGGAACATTCGGCGCTGGCTCGAAGAGGCCTATGCGGACAATACCATGGTCACGGATGAGCTAGTGGACGTTGCGTATGACGTCGCGCACCAGCGGGGCGCTCGGCATGCGCCCGCGGCGTTCATCGCTGGACACCTCAACATCGATGTCAGGCGGGCACTCCGACGGCTGCATCAGCCCGCGTTGTTGTTTTGGGGGGAGGAGGCACAGATCGCCCCGGTCGCGGACGATTTTAACGTTATCCTATCCACATGGCTGAATCGCCGGTTGCCCTCCTCCGCGCTCACGCAAAGCACGCTCCCTGGAATGCCAGAGGGCTCGCTGCCCACGCCGCCAGTCTTGTAGACTCAGCGGGAATACGGCCGACCAACGCGTCGGCACGTGCCGCACCGTCTGCACGATCGGTGCGATTCTACGTTTCGGCAGGACTGATGGATCGGCCGGACGGTACCGGCACTGCAGCGACTTATCACTACCGGCATCTGCTGCAGCTCCTCACAGTGAAGATCCGTCAACGCGAGGGGCAATCACTCGAAGCAATCAAGAAGGAAGTGCGCACGCTCACGGGCGACGTACTGGAAAAGCGCGTCGCAGGTTCGCTTGAGCCAGCGCTTATCGTACGCGCCGATGTGGTTGCGCTCCGCGCCGACGAACCGATCACGTGGCGTCGAGTCGAAGTAGCAGACGGGATCGAGCTGCATGTTCGGGCGGACTCCAGCGCATCACAAGACGATTCACTCATGGCGATGCGCGAAGCAGTACGGGCGGCAATAGGCAGAAACGGTCGCTGATTCAGTACACGCGCTGTGGCGTCAGGGGGTTTCTGCGTCCTTGGTAACATCTTCACGATTCCACACAGTGACGAGGAAGCCAGCGAGGATTATCGCGCCGCCAACCAACGTGCTCCACTTTGGTACTTCGTGAATCCCGGGTAAAACAATCGCGAGCAGGGTCGCACCAACTGGCTCGCCGAGCATCGTGAGATTGACGACGTACGCTGGGAGATGTTCGAGAGCCCAGTTCATTCCTGTGTGGCCGAGCAGCATCGGCCCAATCGCGAGCGCAACAAAGATCCAGACATCCCGCGACGGCTGAGGTGCAACGTGTATTCCCGCGATCGCGGCGATGACAAGCAGCGTGACCAACGCAGCACTATATACAAGCGCGACGTACGACCACGCGCCGAGTCGCGAGCGCAGCCTTCGACCGACCACCATATAGCTTGCCGCAGCTGCCGCGGCTCCGATCGACAACATGTTTCCGAGCAGCGGGTTGGGGGTCGCCGCCGCGGCTCCGCTCACAAAATCAGGCAGGGTTATGGAGATTGCGCCAACCGTTGCGATGGCGAGACCGATTAATTGTTGTCTGGTCGGAATCTCGCGAACGACAACGATCGATAGAATGGCAACGAAGCCGGGCTGCAAGCTTGTAACGAGGGTCGTGGAAGCCGCGATCGTCGTCAGGTGAATCGATGCATTCCATGACCAGAAGTGCAAGGCGAGCACGACGCCGGCACCGATCGCGAGGAGCCACTCGATGCCAAGCAAATTCCTGAACTGACGCCACTCGCCCGTAATTCCAAGCATGATCACTATCGCGATCAGCGAGAAGGCGATACGTCCAATTGCGATGGTAAGTGGATCCGCAGACGACAGCCGTGTGAGCGGTCCGGCGACAGAAATGCCGAGGACTGACGCACCAAGGACCCAGGCTGGTGCTATCCGTGGTGGGGTCGGCGTTGGGCGGGCGCTGTCAGACGCGAGTCGGGCCATCCGCCAAGATAACAGCGAAAGGCCCGACTCTGGTGCGCATTATCCGCTACGGACGATCAGGGAAGATTCAGCCAGTCGTCAGCGCTGTCCTTGATGTCAAACAGGTAGCGATCGAACCAGGCCATATCCTCGTCGACTTTGCGTCGTTGATGGACGTACTTGCTCGGGCTGTGCGCTGCGCCGGGAAAGTTTACAAAGCGAACCGGGGCCTTGCCGATCTGCTGGAGCGTTCTGAAGTACGTCCAACCCTGCCCGGGCGGCACCTGTCTATCGTTTGTGCCCTGATAGATGATGGTCGGCGTGCGAACCTTGTCGAATCTGAATACGGGCGATTTCCGCACGTAAAGCTCGGGGTCATCCCAAGGGCTCGAGCCGAAGTAATAGTTGTCGTACGATGCACCAAAGCTTACAACACCCCAGTCGCTGAACCATTCGACATCACCGGACGCCGCGGACGCGGCCTTGAGACGTGGGTCGATCGTGGTCAGTTGGGTTGTAAGGATCGCGCCGTAGCTGTGGCCGAGTGAACCAAGTTTTGCTGTGTCCGCGAGTCCGCGCGAGACAACGTAATCGATGCCTCGCTCGAGATCGGGCGTTTCGAGGTCGTATATGTTGCCGCAGCAGATCGATTCGACCCATTGCAGTCCGTACCGACTACTGCCGTGATAATTGATCTGGAGTGTGAACGCGCCCTTCTGATTCAGAAGAAGCTTCGGATACGACCATATCTGTTTCCATTCATCAAGGTCTGCGAGCGCGGGACCTCCGTGAATGGTGAGGATCAAGGGATAGCGCTTGCCAGAGGTGTACTGCAACGGATATGTGAGCAGACCCTCGACGGTTTCATCCCTGGCGCCTTTCCAGTGCACGACCTCGACTGCGGGCTGTGGTTTACCGACGAGTGATGGATTGAGTTGCGTGATCTGCACATCCTGTGTGACCTGCGACTGATTCAGCATCGCCCCAAAGAGTTGCGGCGGTACGTTGGCGCGCGTATATCGATACACAAATGCGTGCGCATCTGCGGACACATCGAAGTCAAAGCTGTTCGCAACGTGCACACCGCTGATATCGACTCTCGTCCAGGTCAATTGTCCCGCACTCGAGTGTTTGACGAATCTCGCCGGTTTTACGAATACCCCGTTAGCAAGATTCGCCATGACACCATCCGGCGTTGCCCTCATGTTTCCGGCTACTGCGCGACTCCACGTGCGATCCACAGGAAAGGTCTTTCCTGAAGCAAGATCGTAGTAATCGAGAAGTGCTATCGTCGCTGTGCGATACCGCGGACTGGTCGTTGTATCGTTGACGAAGTAGAAACCGGCGCCATCGCTCGCCCAGGCAAAATTGTATGGTATCGTCCGCTTTCCGTCGTATATGATGCGGCTGCTCCCTGTCTCGAGATTAGTGAGGCGAGTTATCGAAGGAATCTTCTGATCGTACCCTTCGGAGAGCGAACGCTGGTGCACCGTAACCACGGTGTTCCCGTCGGGAGACAGCGCGAAGTCCTGAATCCAGTCGGTGTTCTCGGTGAGTCGGCGTGTAATGCGTGAGTCAAGATCAACTGAGAACAGGCGATCCGGGGGCTCGTGGAGCGAATCATCCACAACTCGAGAATCATCCTTGCGATCGCGCATCAGGCGTCCGTACGCAGATGGCTCTTCCTCGGCAAGGTACACTATGACGCTCGGCGTTTTCCACGCGAAATCGTCTATGTCACCTTCAACTCTTGTTACGAGTGACGGTCTGCCACCCCGGGGATCGACGCTCCAGATCTGCGTGGACGCAGCATGGACATTTGCAGCAGAGTCTCCGGGCAGTGGCAGTGAAGCAAGGAATGCGATGCGCGTTCCGTCGGGCGACCAATGCGGGCTGGAGACGGTGTGATCCCCCTCAGTCAACTGCACCGACGCTCCGCCGCGAGTTGGAGTGACGTAGAGATTTGACGTCGTGCGGTCTTTAGTCTTGTCCATGGCCGTTCGAACCCAGACGACGCTCTGTCCGTCAGGCGATATCCGGAACGATCGGGCATCCTGCGACAGCAGCAGATCATCCACGGTCCATGCTGATGAATTCGCAGATGCCTTCTGGTTCGGGTTCGTCGACTCGGTACTCTGAGCCACGAGCGCGAATGGACAAAGAATCAGGCTCACGATCGCGGCACATCGCGCTGCTCTTTGGAACTGCATCATCACAAAGTCTCCTGAATTCATCATGCCATTGCCACGGTATCGATTCCTGGATGTACCGGGCTCCGATTAAAAACGCGGGGCATGGCATTCCGGCCATGCCCCGCGCTGGTCGTGCCACATCAGGTTAGTAACCCGGATTCTGCGTCAGGCCAGGTGCAGTATCGCGTTCACGCTGGGGGATCGGCAGCAAAGTCTGGCTCGTCGAAATCCCGAGCAGCGATGCAGCGATGCCTCTCCGCACAATATCTGGCCACCTGTCGCCCTCGAATGCGAGCTCAAGGCGACGTTCCTTGTAAATCGAAGCGAGCACGTCCGCCTGCGTCCGACCGGTCCGTGCATCTGGTGCAAGTCCTGCACGAACTCGCGTGCGGTTGTATTCGTCAACCGCTTCGGGGAGACGGTTCAATTGCGCCAGTGCTTCGGCGCGCGTAAGAATCACCTCGGCGAATCGGATTGCGTGCACATGCTCCGCGCCGGTCGATGTACGGTACTTGGCCGCATAGACTCTGCTACCGTCGATACCGATGGAATACCGACCGCGTACATCGGACGGATTGTATGCATTCTTGTCGCCATTGGAAGCGGGATCGAATGCGGCGATTGCTCCTGAGTCAGCTGCGACCTCGTAGCGACCGCCAAGGTTCTTGGTGAGATAGTAGTACCCGATCTCGTTGTATTGCGCCGGTGTAAAAAGCACACGGAATATATCTTCCGAAGTGGCGTTCCCGGTTGCGCTGAACAAATCGGCGAAGTTGGGGGCCAGTGAGTAACCCATGCCTTCCACCGCTCTAGCCGCCGCCTCTGCGCCAGCCCAGTCTTGCATGTACAGCCGTACACGAGCATCCAGTGCGAATGCCGCGCCAACCGATGCTTCGTTTGTCTGATCGGTATTTGTCATCATCGTCTCGGCGTTGCCGAGGTCCGACAATATCTGGCTGTATACATTCGCCGTGCTGGATCGCGTAATGCCGGCGGCCTCCTGAGCGCTGGCGACCGGCTGAAGCCTCAGCGGAACGTCGCCCCACATACGCACGAGATTGTGATAATCAAGTGCCCGCAGGAAGTACGCCTCGCCAAGGACTTCATTCTTGTCGTCACTCGTCATGGTCGCAATGGTCGGCACTTTCGTGATGATCTCGTTGGTCCGATTGATATCATCATAGATCGACGCCCACATCGCACTCACCTCGCTATTGTCAGCAGCGAGTTGGTGATTGTCCGCATCGGCGTAGCTGGTGTACGTTCCCGAATGTCGAGCGTTATCGGAGAGAACTTCCGAAAACACGACGTACGACTCTCCATAATATGCCAGGCTCTGGAGACCAGCGTACGCTCCATTCAGTGCTGAATGAGCACCCGCGGCGTCATTGATTGCCGTGGCGTCTGGTACTGTATCCTTGGGGGTAACATCAAGGACGGAGTTACATCCTGCCAATGCTACTGGCAGCAACAGTGAAAGCAGTCTGGGTCGCATTGATGAATTGGCCCGCGTTGGGAATCTCATTTGGTATCTCATGTCTACCACTCGCTTGAAATGCCGAACGTGAACGTCCGGGCGGGTGGGTAGGCGAAGAAGTCGAAGCCGAGCCCGATGCTCGAATCAGATCCATTGCTGTTGACGTCGGGACTGTAGCCACGATATCCGGTGAACGTCAACAGATTATGCCCCGACACGTAGACGCGGGTATTTTGAAGACCACCGACGTGCAGCATCGCGTTCGGTATCTTGTAACCCAGGGTTACTTCCTGCAGGCGGGTGTATGAGCCCGACTCCAGCATGCGTGTCGATTTCTCGCGTGCTCCAGAGTTGCCGTCGTAGCTTGCGCGAGGCTCACTGGTAATGTCGCCTGGCTTCTGCCAACGACTCAGCACGTAATCCAGCTTGTTGTCCAGGTTATAGCCACCGTCATCCGCAAATACGCGAATTCCGTTGAATATCTTGTTACCGCCGCTGAACTGCAGGAAGCCCTTGAGGTCGAAGTTCTTCCATGTAAACGTATTGGTGAGTCCGCCCCAGTAGGTCGGCGATGCGTTGCCCGCTACGATGCGATCGTCCGCGGTGACCGACCCATCTTTATTCGTGTCCTGGTAGATCGCGTCACCAGTCGCGGGATCCACACCCGTGAATTTCAGGATATAGAAAGCGCCGAGTGGCGCACCAACACGAGCTGTGTTGAGGCTGTATGTTCCGCCGTAAATCGGTTGGTTGCCATACAGCGCAGTGACTTCGTTGTGATTGGTGGAGAACGAGAAGTCAGTTGTCCAGCTGAGATTACCAGCCCCCTTATCAACAAGGTTCTGCGTCGTCAGCTGATACTCCATGCCTGTGTTCTTCACGTCGCCAACATTATCGAAGAAGCTGGAGAAGCCACTGGTCGTTGTGATGGGTCGGTTGACCAGGAGGTTCGACGTCTTCTTGTTGTAGTAGTCCGCGATGAGCGCTATTCTGCCACCGAATCCTGTCCAGTCGAAGCCGATGTCGGCTTCCTTTGTCTGCTCCCATTTCAGATCAGGATTCGACAGATTGTTCGGTGAAATTCCCGGCGAAGTTCCGTAATTGGCTGCAGCGTAAGTGCCGAGGTAGGCAAAGTTGCTGATGCCCTGGTTGCCCGTCACTCCGTAGCTGCCCCGCAGCTTGATGGTGCCAAGCCTGGCGAGCGAGCTGAACATCGGCTCGCTGGTGATTATCCAGCCAGCGGAAACTGCTGGGAACAAGCCGTAGCGGCTGTTTTCACCAAATCGCGACGATCCGTCACGGCGGATGCTTGCGGTGAGCAGGTATCTGTCGAGTACGGACAGGTTGGCACGCGAGAAGTACGAAACGAGGTTGTGCTGGCTTCGGCTCGCGTCGTAATCCGTGATGCTTGCCGCACTTCCCGCGTCGTGAAGCTCAGGGCTGCTGAACTGTTCGCCGCGAACGAAGTTGAGCTCATCCCAGTTGCGCTCTGTGCTGGCGCCCGCAACGACTGTCCACGTCGATGAATCGTGGAACTTGCCATTGTATGTAAAGAATCCTTCACCGGTAAATTTGTCGCCCGTGCTGTAACCGGACTTGCCGATTCCGTTGACGCTCGATGAGTATGTACCCAACACTAGCGGAGACTGCCACTGGCGCTCGTGCATGTTGAGCAGGTCAGTGCCAGCTCGACCTGTGAATGTCAGCGCGCTGGAAAGCGAGTAGCGTGCTTCCATATTGGCGAGCGTCCGCTGCGTGCTGGTCGGCGAACTATTGTAGGTCCCGAGTGCAACGCTATTCGGATAATTCAGGCCAATGTCCGGATCTGTGAAAGTTCCATCAGCGTTGTAAACCGGGAACTGTGGCTGATTGCCGATCGCGTTCGTAACGATTCCTTCGAGCGATCCGTCGCCCTGGACGCGGTAGTTCATCTCTCGGGAGAGGCCGATCGACGTGCTGACGGTGAGCCGGTCAGTAGCGTTGATGTCCAGGTTCGCGCGGCCGTTTGCACGCTGATACGATGAACCGATCACCACGCCCGTCTGGTTGAAATAGGAACCGGATACGTAGTACCGGATCTTGTCGCTTCCGCCGGAAACTCCAAGGCTAAGATTCTGTACCGGAGCGTTACGGAAGATCGCGTCCTGCCAGTCAGTTGAGGTTTTATCGTCAACACCGACACCGAATCCTTCGTCTGCCGCGTCATAGCCATCATTCGTCGCGGCTTCAGCCATGTACGCGATGTACTGCTTCGCGTTCAGCAAGGGCAGTTTCTTCGCAACCGACTGTTGGCCGATGGACGCACCGAACGTGAATCGCGCCTTGCCAGCCTGGCCGCGCTTGGTGGTGATGAGAATGACGCCGTTCGATGCGCGCGATCCGTAGATCGCGGCCGAGGCTGCATCCTTAAGAACCGTGATCGACTCGATTTCGTTCGGATCGAGCGACGTTATCGCCGTAACGTCCTGGCCGCTGTAGCCAAGTTGCGAGAAGTTCTCCTGCTGAATCGGCACACCGTCGACAACGTACAGCGGCTGATTGCTCGCTGATACGGAGGCGGATCCACGGATTCGTACAGTGATACCGTTGCCTGGATTGCCCGAGTTCTGTGTGACCTGGACTCCTGGTGTTTTGCCCTGCAACGCAGCGTCAACGCCGGCAAGCGGTTGGCCGGTTACCTCCGAGCCGCTGACGTTGCTCACAGCACCACTCACGTCTCGCCGACTGCTCGAGCCGTAACCAATTACAACAACCTGCGAGAGCGATGTCGCGATCGGCTTCAGTGCGAAATCCTCCGAGGCCGTCGCGCCTGCACCAACCGTGATCTCACGCGTCATCGGCGCGAAGCCGATGCGTTGTGCACGTAGCGTTACTGTCGAAGCGCTCACGCCTCGAATGACGTAGGCCCCCTGATCGTTGGTCGTCGCGCCAAGCTCCGTTCCAACGACCTGCACCTGCGCACCCGTAATCGGCTGCTGGGTCGAAGAATCAGTCACCGTGCCTCTGATGATTCCCGTTCCCTGCGCGCGTGCCAGCTGCGGTGATGCCGCAGAGCAAAGCACAATTCCGATGACGGTGGCGATGCAGTATCTCCACACGTTACTGACAAATCTCACGACGGTTTCTCCATTAAGGGGATCAGAACTGCGCTGAGATGGTACCGAATACGGCCGGTGCCGAGCGCTATTGCGCTCGGTGCGGTGCGGCAGGAAACAGTGCGAGGTGTTCATCCTCCGCTCGGCAGAGTTGCCTTACCGGAACGAGGATCGAAGGTGCTTCCAGCTGGTAGTACGGAGACATTCATACCGAATGCTCCGAGCAGCGGCGCGTCTCTGGGTGTGACTGCAGCGTGACGCGCATCGAAGACAATGACCGCGCTCGCGCCTAGTATCTGCCAGTTTCCATCGGGGTTTACCTGAAGTGCTGTGCCCTCGTTGATTCCGACGCCGATCAACGATGGCCTTTCCATGACCACGCTGAACAGACGGTTGGCGCGCGCACGCGTGATGAAGTGCTGATCTACAATCGCGCCGTGCAGGAATCCGAAACCAGGAACAATCTCGATCACGTGCCGTCCGATCCGTTTCGGCGTATTCCCGGAGTCAGCGGACTCTGTCATCCCGGGGAAGAACTGGTTACCCGTCAGCATCGAGTCGCTCATGACTGCCGCGCCGGCCGATGTTCCGCCGACTACGGCTCCGGCCTGATATCGCGAGTGGATTTCGCGCAATGCGGCGGAGCCCTGCAGATGAGCGGCGAGACGCACCTGATCACCACCGGGGAACCAGATACCGGTAGCAGTCTTGAGGAGTTTCACGATCGAATCCGCGTCTGCCTGCTGACGAGTAACATCGATGACGAATGAATCCGCTCCAAGACTGTCGAGCTCTGCTTTCTTTTCAGCGCCCGACTCTGCCGATTCTTCGCTCGCCATCGGCAGGATCGCGATGTGTGCGTGACCGGGTCCACCTGCGAGTCCCACAAAATGCACAACGAGATCGTGCGGTTGGGTTCCACCGCCAACGATCAACAGCGTCCCGCGCGGTTTTGCGGATTGGGCTGCTGCGCTTGAGGCGGACAGAGTGATGGCGGCGTAACTGACGAGTGCAGCACACATTACGGTCGCCAGAGTCGTTGCCATTTGCGCAGCGTGCGGCAGTGGACTCTTCATATGATATCGGCTGATAAAAGCTGACAATTCTGTATCACTCCCTCTGTTCATCGTGTTGGTGAAGTTTCGCGTTGCGTGCGGCGTATCACAGCCTTGCGATCAACAGCGGAGATTCCTGCTGCAGCCTGGCGCTCGAGCATGGCCGCAGTTGCTCCAAGCCTGCGGGACACTCTGTCTGCGGCATCGCGAACGAGTTCGACCAGAGCCTGTAGTGCGGTACCGTGCATCCTGCTGGTTGCACCGTTGATGCTGATCGCGGCGACCACGGATCCGAAGTGGTTTCTGACGGGAGCAGCGACCGCGGTAAATCCGATTTCGAGTTCGTCAGTCGCGATCGCGTAGCCGGTATTGCGTATCCGCTCCAATTCCTGCTCGAGATCCCGGCTCGTCCCTATCGTCCTGGCGGTGCGCTTCACCAGTTCGGCCGGGATTTTCGCCGACTGAGTCAGGGCGAGGAGAACCTTACCCGTGGCCGTCGCGTGCGCGGGCCACCGCAAGCCGAGTTCCGGATTGCCACTGAGAAGGAAATGACCCTGCACTTCGCTGATGAGGAGAACTTCGCTCCCTATAAGAACTTCGAGAGTCGAAGTCTCGCCGGTCTGGCGAACGAGTTCCAAAAGCTCATCATGCGCAGCGGCGCTCAGATCTGTCGATCCGAGCGCCGAGGCACCAAGCGTAATGAGGGCGGGACCGAGCCGATAGGCGCCGCTTGCTGTGTCACGAATCACCATTCCGTCGACTTCAAGTGCGCCGAGCAGTCGAAATACCGCTGCCTTGTTGAGTTCGAGCATGATGGCCAGCTCG
>CAJDVC010000071.1_pt1 | contig 11422 bp, 6 predicted proteins | sample 7391211 | NCBI WGS metagenome assembly CAJDVC01 (sample SAMEA7055683, study PRJEB34461) | soil metagenome | biome: terrestrial ecosystem; feature: Peninsula; material: soil | place: Antarctica | collected 2016 | reverse complement strand
GAATGTACTAACATTAGTGTGGGCACGTTACATGTCGCGAGTTCCAACCGCGAATTCACGCGTTCACAATGGACATTTCAGAAGGAAGGTCAAATTGCCACCAGAGGCGACAGATCCCTCGCCAGAAGTCGTTACGGCAGCCGTCGTAGATGCACTCACTCGCATCCTCGCTCACACATGCCGTGAGTTGGGCAAGGCGGGACATCCATCCACCGCGGCGCAGCTTGCGGCGGAAGCATGGTCTCTACTCAGAGAGGATTATCCCAATGACGCGGAGCGCCTGAATGGCGCGATGCACTATTTATCTCGCCCGGCACGGCGTACGTACTCGTCAACGACCACGATCCAAAGCCATTGTGGTACCAGTTCGACGCAGAGCACAAAGGAGAATTTACGTGGGACGCGCTGGAAGACGGACCGGAAGTCTGGCGCGTGCGAATCGGGCGCACTGCGAAGCGCTAAGAGGGCGGATCGGTGTCAGGTTTTGCGCGTGCGGCGACCCGAGCGCCGCGACGGCGAGCGACTGCGTAGCCTGCTCGGAACACCGACCAAGTGCGCTGCGCTCGATCGGTGTTCCGGACAGCACTCAGAGCTTCGTAAGAACCTTGCGTGCTACCGCCTTCTCCTTTTCCACGAACGCGTTTGCCGCTGTGGTGTCGGTCATAAGCGTCATCATATCCGTGGGGATGATCTGGACCATGACCGTGTAATCGCCCTTGCGAGCTGTGAGCAGCATCATGTTGACTGTCGCCTCCTCGCCAACACCCTCGATTGGTCCGTTTGGGACGCCAGGAATGCCTGGCATACCCGCAGTGAGCTTTCCACCGAGTTTGGCGCCGCCCATCGAAGCCTCTTGAAGCGCGGCGTGCTCAGCCGGATCCGAGTAGTCGCTTGGGTTCACCCAGTCGATGCTGAGCGACATGCCCGCTGGATCGGATGTCGTAAAGTAGTGACAGCTCGACTCGGAGGAGTGTCCGTCGTCGTTCGATTCGGTGGTTGTATACGATGCACCCGTGAGGGCGTTCATTTCCTCTTTCGGCATGAGCGTGCAGGCGACAACACGCGGATTGCCAGTGCGCTGTGCGTTGTCGCTCTTGCCGTCCTTCGAGACGGCTCCTCCCGGTTTGCCGCCACAGGCGATCAACGTGAGAGATATGGCGATGACGAGGCCACTCGCGCGGGATGAGACATTTGGTGTTTCCATCAGATATACTCCGAAGTGATCAGGATGAAGCCGGAGCGCTTAATTGCGTGTGAGTTCCACGCGCCGGTTACGTGCACGTCCAGCCAGTGTGGTATTTGTCTCGCGCGGCACGGACGCGCCGTACCCGCCAGTCGTCAATCGTGCAGCCGATACTCCGCGCACCACCAACGCGTCCTTGACTGCGGCGGCGCGCCGTGCAGAGAGATCTTGATTCTTCGCGTCACCGCCGACATTGTCGGTGTGTCCTTCGACCTTGAGCGTCCAGCTCGGCTCGCGTTTCATCACGTCGACGATCTCACGCAGCACACTCTCGGATTGCGGTTTGATTGTGGCGCTGTTGAAATCGAAATAGATGCCGTAGATCGCAGTCCGCCGATTATCAGCCAACTCACGCTCCATTGCCTTCGGGGCATCCAGGGTCGGGAAATCGATCTTGACCACGTCGGCCCTGTCTTTCGCGATAGTCATACGCAGCACAAGCGCGTTTGCGGGGTCATCCAGGATGTAGAGGTCAGCATCCTCGGACGCGTCTCCGGTACCGAGCCGTCCGTGTAGATGATATGCCGGGAGCATCACCCGTTTACCATTGACGATTACTGATACTCCGACAGGTTGCGGCTCCGCGAGCTTGAGTACGCCACTCGCTTGCATTCTGCCGCCAGTCATGCCAACCATGGCTGTCGCCATTCCACCAGACTTGTCCACAGAGTTCATGAGATCTCCCACCACTCCCATCAGCCCACCGGCGCGGCCATCGAGCGTGATCTGCGAGCCGCCGCGAGTGCGCAGATCACTGATCACAAGTGCAGACATGCCGATCGCCGTTGTGCCGGGAATCACATCGTCGTCCGCGGTGGTAAAGAAGTACTTGTAAGTGCGCGCCGTTTCGAGATCGGCCCGACGTACCATTCGCGTTATGGACACTGGCTGTGCACGTGCGCCAGCGGTCTGAGGCGCGTCACCTGACACCGTAAGCGACACACCCTGTGCGTTTACGCTCCCGACTGAGCTCATCGACTCGTAGTCGCCCTCGACCGCATGTACTGCGTGCGTGACGATCAGTCCCTCGACGAGCGGGATTCTGGGGGCCACTGTCTGTGCCTGTATGGTGGCGACTGACAGTGATACTACAATAGGTGCAACAGCGGTCGCAGCGGCGCGAAACACTACCGCAGCAAGATTACGGTTCACAGTTCGCTCCTTCCGGTACCGACCTGTCCACGGTCTTGTCGAACAGCGGCGCCTTCACCTCACCCAAGCTCAATCCAAATGCCGAGAACACCGCGCCTGCCTTGCCCGAGACAATGAGTGTATGCTTGTTGCAGTGTCTCGTCCCGAGTTCACCAGGCGTAATACTCGCGGCGGACGTCACGATGTCCACGTAGCCCACGGCTTCGGTACCGATTGCGCCGATGCCGAGTTCGATTTTCGGAAACTGAATTGCCGCGGTGAATCCCTGGACGCCAGCGCCAAATATGCTGGACGCATCGTTCACCTTGGGGTCGGTGTTTACGGTTCCAGTCGCGGTAACATTACCGGTCGTCATTGCGAACCCCTCCGATCCATTGAAGGTGACCTTGAAGCTGCCTTCGGCTGTTGCCTGCTTTGTCGTGAAGGCCGGCGCGATCTGAAAGGCAGTCTTGATTCCTATCGAGAACGGAATACCTCCAATTATCAACGGCACTCGAAACGCGGCAGGTATACGCAGAATGAATGCGTCAGCTACACCGGTACCAAGAGCAGTACGTGCTTCCCATGCGAAGTTCATCTCGCCGTTCAGCTGTTTGTTGGAAAAGTCCGCCATCGTGAGTGATCCACCGCTTATTTCGATGTCTCCTCCGTTCGCAAAATTCTGGAGATAGCCAGTTCCCGTTAGCTTGAGTTCCAGCGATGGTACATCCTTGGTCACTTCGACAACCACGTTGATGCGGTCATCGCTTGGTGTATACGCGAGCGAATAGCCGTAGTCTGCGATCTTGCCAGTTGTGGCCATCGCCTCCGGCGTTGCGGCATTCAGCGATGGCACCAGGAAATCTCCGATGTTGTCGAGCCACGCGGACCGGTTGTGTGCAGGCGCGAGTGACACCGCCGGCGACGAGCTTACTGCAGTTTCGCCGCGTGTTGACAGTGCTCCGCGTGAGAATGTCACCTGGTGCTCCCATTTGATACTACCGTCGCTGATTGCATCAGTCAGAGCCGCGGGTTTGGTGTCTACCCGCAGATGTGATCCGTCGCGATGCACGGCCGTTACCTTACGTAGCGCATACGTCTGGAGCAGCATGACACTGCCTTCATGCAGCGCATCAAGTGAAGCAGCGGATCCGTCAAATGTGTAGGTGACGCCATCGTCGGTCACGTCGCGAAGCGTATTCTCGAGCGTGGTGCGATCCACAATCACGGTCGCAGGCGTGTAGGTCACATGCACCGTTGCACCTACGACCGTGTCGCTACGCGCGGGGAGCATTGGTGCGTGAGACGTGCGCCCGTCGTTTGTCGACGCAGACGCGACAGCGGATGTAGAAACAGGAGCGCCACCAGATGCACTCGCGTTCGCTGCTGGATCACCGTTCGCGTGCTTGCAACTTGCCATGACAAGTGTGCTCACCGTCGCGAGCAGTGCGTTCGCCAGAGGGACATACTTGGTCGGCGTCATTCGCGCGGCCGGCCGAAGATGCCGCGAATTACGCCCTTGGCCTTCTCCTTGGCCTGGTTCTTTGTCTCTTCTGTAGCGCCTTCCTTCGCGCCTTGCTTGGCGCTGTCACCCATCTGACCGATCAAATTTCCCTTGCCGCCCTTTCCTTTCAGCGAATCGAGTGCCGAAGCAGCCGCTCCCATACCCGCCATGATATCCGTTTTGGTGTAGCCGGACGGCACTTCGAACACGCTCGGACTTATCGCGCCGGTCCTGATGTTCAGCAGCTCCATCGTCGAAGTACTGCTCGAGCCATGATCGCCGGTCGCCACGCTCTGCGTGACAGTTTTGATAGGCACGCCTTTCCCGATCTTCGTGTACGCCGCGGCCATTTTGTCGGCGTAGGCTGAACTGCCAGCACCGGGTTGCGCACCGCGCGCCATCGGATTGAAAAGTCCCGCAAGCTTCGGGGCGATCCACATGTCAGTCGTCGCGTGTTCCGTCGTGCGACTCGTCCGGCCCAGTACGGAAGTCGTTATCGTGTAACCAGACGTCATGCGATACTTCACGGTTGCGTAGCCCTGAATCGCCTCTCCAGGTCCGAGCGGTTGGATGTCAACCGATACATCGGTGATGTCGGATTTCACCATACCGCCAAGAGCGCCCTGCATAGAGGAGGCGAACCGGGCCATGGAATCGGGATTCATCTCGAAGTAGCTGTGCTTCTCCGGATCCACGATCAATTCCGTCCGTGAGTTGTTGCGCACGATGATGTACGTCCCCTTTCCCATCATGCCACCTGGCATCATTGTCTGATCGATGTCCATCCGCGAATTCCCTCCCGAGAACTGACCGTGCGCCGTCATCACGGTCTGGGCGGGGACGGCGTTTCCACCACCACCCTCCCTTGCTGCTGTCATCCGCATGTCATACGTGAGACCTTGAGCGCCCAAGGAGGGGCAGCCTGACGCAACGGCGACAAGCGCGGCAACACCGTAGGCGATACGAGTCTGCCTTATGTGCATTCTGTACATTGTCATTGACCTTCCCTCGTGGTTTGCTCATGGTTCGCGCGGGCCGTTTGCCATGCAACCTGCCGGCCGGTAGATTAGGCCAAGATCGCGACGGCTCGTTACCGCACTGAGCCAGCGCCGTTACCGCCTCCGGTAACGGCTACCTGGACGGGACCAGACGGTACGAATACCACGCCGCGCAGGGGGCTCCTGATGCGTTTACGGACTCTCGGCCGTTTCGAGCTCGTGGACGACGAGCCGTACGCCGTGCGCGTGGTAGCTTCGCAGCCTAAGCGGCTCGCACTACTCGCATACCTTGCGCTGGCAACGCCGCGTGGGACGCATCGCCGCGATACGCTCCTCGCGCTCTTCTGGCCTGAGCTGGATGAGGAGCATGGTAGGCTCGCTCTGCGACAAGCGCTTCACGCGCTCCGACGCTCGCTGGGCGATACACAGCTTCAATCGCTAGCCGACGATCAAATCGCACTTACTGGTGAGTGCGACTGGTGTGATGCGGTAGCATTCGATCACGCGATCGGTGACAAGCGTGACTCGGATGCTCTCACCTTGTACGAAGGTCCATTCTTCAATGGTATCTTCATTGCCGACGCGTCACCCGGATTGGAGCAGTGGATCGGGTTAAATCGCGTGCGACTGGGCGACAGCGCACGCGCTGCGGCGATGCGGCTCGGCGTAGCAGCACGCGATTCGCGCGATCTCTTGGGCGCTGTTCGCTGGGCTGAGCGCGCCTGGGCAATTGCTCCTGAGGATGAGACAGGCGTGCGCTTCCTCATGGATTCTCTAGGCCGCATCGGTGACCGTACGCGTGCGCTACGTATTTACCAGTTATTCGCAAAGCGAATCGGCGCCGAGCTCGATGCAGAACCGGACGACGAGACGGAAGCGCTTGCAACCACGTTGCGGTTCGCGCCAGCGGTCGCGCTGATCGGTGATGCACCGGCAGGCGGTAACCCACCAACGATCGCCAGCACCAATCCATCTCTAATTTCGAGCGCCCCGGCAGAATCTCAACCCGACACGGCGCGTTTATCGCAGCCCGCGGAATTGGAAACTGTGCCGAGGCAGGGTTCCGTGCCAGGTCGATCAGCTCAGACCAAACAGTCCCTGCTCGTTAACGGATGGGTACGCACTGCAGCGCTTGCGGTTGCGATTATCGCCGCGGCGGTACTCCCACGCGTGTCGATTTCGGCGCTCCGATCATTCACACACATTCGCGACACGAATGTTGATGCGAAATACCCAACCGACTCTCCACCGACACGGGCGGCTGTCGCGCGGCGTCTGTACGATGAAGGCGTACGCGCATTCTCGGCAAATGCGCCAGTAGCAGCCGAGCAGCTGTTCAACGCTGCGCTCGCAACGGACAGTACGCTGGCAATGGCTGCGTACTACGCAGCGCGTACGGAAATGCTCGAGGACCATCCTACCAATCTGGAAGTCGCGAACGGGTTTTTCCGGCTCGCGAGCAACCAATCGTCAAACGTATCGGATCGAGAACGACTTCTGATCGCCGAGGCGTACGCTGATTTTGGAAATGATCCGGCGCGGCTTGCGTTCGCCGAGACTCTAGCGGTCCGTTATCCGAGAGATCCCGTGGGACAATTCCGGGTTGGATATGACAGAGTCTGGTCAGGTGCTTTCCTCTCGGCGATTGCACCGTTGCGTGCCGCTGTGGTACTCGACCTGGGCAATCCAGCAAACAGGCGCGCTGACTGCGTGGGCTGCGACGCACTCAAGACCGAGATCGTGGCATACCGCATGGCTGACTCGACGGGTGCTGCTGAACGAGTGGCACGCGAGTGGGTTCAACGGGCGCCGTCGCTGCCGGAGGGTTGGCGTGAGCTCGCCGTGGTTCTCGCGGCGGAAGGGCGTTACGCCGAAGCAAAGGCTGCGTATGGAGAGTCCGCCGATCGCAATCGCAATGGTGCTGGGCTTACACGCGATATGGCCGATCTGGCAATCCGCGCGGGCGATTTCAACGGCGCTGACAGGCTTCTTGCGGGAAGCCTCGCGGGTGGCGCTGATCAGCGTCAGCAGGCGTTGTGGCTGTACGTCGTAAGCTTGCGCTGTCAAGGGCGGATGCGGGAAGCGCTGGTAGCAGCGCACGCATTGCGTGTTGGCGAGCGAAGGTCAGGTGTCGGCGCGAACGTTCAGATGTACAGTGCGCTGCCCGAGGCACAAGTTCTTCTCGAAATGACGCGCGCGCACGAGGCGGGAGTCCTTTTCGATTCAATCGGACGCACTGGTGTTCGCGCACTGCGCCCCGGACTGGACGCACGCCATCGAGTCTGGACCGCGACGCTTACGGCGGAAGCACTTGCCGCGCAACACGATACAATGGCATTGGCGCGGCTGATCGAGCCAATCAGGCGCGCGGGAGCAATCAGCGCTTACGGGCGCGATCCCTTGCTGATGCATCACGTTCGGGGATTGCTATTCACGTTGAACGGAGATCTTCCGGGTGCGGCAATCGAATTCCGGCGTGCACTATTCTCCAAATCAATGGGATACACGCGCACCAACTATGACCTCGCTCGGGTGTTGACAGCACTCGATCGACCCGCGGAAGCGATCGCGGTTCTGCAGCCCGCGTTTCGTGGCGCGCTGGATGGATCGAACATGTACGTGACTCGTACAGACTTGCATGAGGCGCTGGCGCAAGCGTTCGATATGGCTGGTATGCGGGACAGCGCGATCGTGCACTACCGCGCCGTTATTTCTGCGTGGCACTTGGCTGATGCCAACCTGCGCGCTCGGCGAGACAGCGCCGCGGCACGCGTGATTATTCTAAGCGTGCATCGCGCGTTGTAGCGAATAGGCGTGGGCCAGCCACACCTCACGGCAGTTCATCCCCCCGCGCCATCCTCACACCAAACACCGCTGCGATCTGATTTCCTTCCTTCGCCTGAAACCGCACCGTGACCTTTGACTTTCCCTGTACCATCTCCGCAGGCAAGGGATACCGAACGTCGTAAAAACGACCGGGATCGGTGCGGTCGACTTTCTGTTCTGCGAGCTGTTGGCCGTCGATCAGAATGTCGAACTCCGCGGGTGAGGTGCGTCGGTCGGCGGTGTAATACGTCGCCAGCAAAACCATCGGGTGACCAGGCTGAACCGGAAGCGCGTACGAGAACCAGCTCCGACCAGCGCGCCCGGTCCGTCCCACCACGTGCTGCGGTGTGATATCCTTGCCGGCCTGGTAGTCGAACGACTGTTCGAGTGCGCGATCGCCCGGTTTTATGAAGCCGACGGTCGCTGCTTCGAGCTTCTTTTCGCGCTCATCGTCCCGAACGTAGCCGGCCTGCTGAGCAGTCCATTCGTCGGGCGTAACAAGATCCCAGTAGGTGGAGTATGTGCGGTCGTGCAGCCGGTAGAAGGGGACGAGATCGACTTCGTGCACGAGTCCGGCGGCGTTTGGTTCGCGTCCAACGCCTTCGGTGCGGAACCGCCCGGCGTCGCCCGCGACGGGCTTCACCCAGTTCTCCACCGGGACGTTCGCGGCGACGAACAGCGGTACTATCACAGGCTTGCGCGCTCCTTCGTTCTCACCGTTCCCGCCATCACTCTCGCGTCGCTCATGTGAGGGGCCAAGATCTCCGGCGAGCACGAACGGTCCCCACATTATCGCAACGCGCTGCGAGATGTCGGTCGTCGGCTCAAGTCGAAGCGTCTTGGGAAGCGCGACTTCGATGACGTCGCCGCTGTGCCATACGCGCTTCACTTCCACGTACGATCCGACGGGAACCGGTGAGCTGTACATCGGTCGATGCGGCGCACCGGCCTGACTGCTCGGCGGCGTTGGTTCAGTAGCTGCTGCAGAGACGACTTCACCGTTCACCTTCACCGAGTAACCGTCGCCGACCCAGTACGGCTTGCGCATCGCGAGCGTGAACTGTCGTGGTCGCTGCAGCTTGAGCGTGAGCTTCGCAGTATCGCCTTCAGGGAGATTTGTGTCCATGCTGAGTTGCGCACCTGCTGCGGTCCACTTTGCGGTCGAAGGTGCGTAGATGTTGACCCACAGTTTGTCGCCAGATTCGAAATACATGCCGTCACCCGCGCGCGCATGATTCTCCATGCCTGTGCCGACGCAGCAGGTGAAGTCCTCGAACATGTCCTGATATTCATGCGTGACGCCTGGTCCGACGTTGACCATGTAGCACATGCGCGAGTTATCCGGATTGATCGATGCCATCGCGTGATTGAACAGTGCACGCTCCTGGAAATCGGCGTAGTGCACGTCGGGATTGATGGAGAACATCTGCCGCGACAGCTTGAGCATGTTGTACACGTTGCACGATTCAGCAGTGCGTCCGTGCACGCGCGCGCCGAGGTGATCGGGTGCGCCGAAGTACTCGTCTGTGCCGTCGCCACCAGTGGAGAAACTGTGGTGCTGTGCAACCTGATCGTAGAAGAAAGACGCGGCCAGAAGGTCGGATGGTTCCTGCGTATATGAATACCGCGCGGCCGAACCTACGAGCTTTGGGATCTGCGTGTTTGCGTGCTTGCCGTTCAACACGTCCTGATGTCGTTCCAGCGGCCCGATGAACAGCGGCTGCTCGAAATCATACGACAAATCGAGCCAGCGCTTGTCCCCGGTGTCGGCGTAGAGATCTGCAAGAACTTCGTTCATTCCGCCGAACTCGGTATCGAGCATGTGTTGTATCTGTGCCTGATTCAACCCGGACAGTATTCCCGCTGCCCAACCTGCGTACTTCGTTTCGATATGCAGCGCTGTCTCATTTCCGGTGAAGCGGTATGCATCGCGCAGTCCGGCGAATGTCTTGTGCACCGTGTACCATGGAGACCACTGTCCATTGAGATCGAAAGCGGCTGCCTTGATCTCGCCTTTTGCGAGTGTGTTGAAACATTGTCTGCCGGCTTCGAGCGCGCAGAGATATCCGTCGCCTTGCTTGTCCTGCACCAGCTTGAATTCTCCGACGATGTAATCGGCGCGATCCTTGAATCGTTTGTCGCCGGTTGCGGCCCACATCGCGCTGATGGCAGAGAGATAGTGACCGGCGATGTGGCCAGTCAGGTTGCGACCACCGCCGTCCCATCCACCGTAGGGTTTGGCTTTCTGCTTGAGCCCCGCGTTGGATCGATAGTACGCCAGCATACGATCGGGCTCGAGCTCGAGCAGGTACTTGATGTCCGCCTCCTGCGCCTGCTTGAGCGGGCCGCCGAGTAGCCGAACATCGCTGAGCGGAAGCGGTCGCGCCGCGAGAATCTGGTGCTTGGGCGACTTGAGAAGCGCGCTCACGTGGGGAGCGGATTCTGCCCCGGCGACTCCGAGCGTCATGGAGTCGAGTAGTGAGACAGCTCCGGCACCGATGCCGAGCTTGAGAACATTGCGGCGGGACAGCGTCATGATATAGTATACCAAACATGACGCGGGCTGGCCGGGTCGCACAACCATTCGAGGCAGGTTTTCATGCGGCGTTTGAACTCGTGAGCGATTCCGTTTCTCGTCGAGAGTGGCTGAAGACGATGGGGCTGGTAGGCGCGGGCGCCCTGGTCTCCCCGGATGCGCTCCATCTGCGTGCGTCGATCGCCAATCCCCTCGCTGTCGCCAATACCGGGGTCCGCCCCCCGATAGCTACCTATGCGCCAGGCACCATCGTGGATCTGGTTTCGACGAGCGAGATATTCATTCCGCCGCGTGGCAATGGATTCCAGAAATTCAGCTTCGATTTCCCCGAGCCATCGGTCGCTTTTGGCGACTACGCCTTCGGCTTTCTCGTCTTCACGAGCGAGAACACGTACGGTCTGGATCGCTCCGCATTGAAGGCAACCGGTAACGGTGACGCTCTCACAATAACGTGCGATCGATTTGTGTGGGCCGGTGGACAGGAAATTGCGCCGGGTCGATTGACGGCGTCGCTGCGTCGCAACGGTGCGACGATCGAGTGGGACGCGGTGGTCGACATGGACCGCCCTGTCAAATCTGTCTCCACAATCATCCGTAGTGTTCCGCGTGGTCAGGTCTCACTCGGCGCCGGCGGTTTCAACGATCACCACGACAACGAATTGCTTGGCGGTTACGCATTCGGTGCCGGCGACCTGAATGGGCCCGGTGCGAGCATGTCAACGCCGCTGCTGATGATTCAGACACCGACTGACGTGTTTTACGTATCGTCACTGGACGATCACATGCGGCCCAAGCGGTACTATCTGGCGCCCGGTGAGACGAGCTATCGGGTGGAAGCCGTTTACGAACACGATGGCTGGCGCGAGGACAAGCATGTTGTTGTGCCGACGTGGCGACTCGGTCGCGTCGCGAACGAACAGGACGCGACTGCGCTTCACATGCAGCACATCGAAAAGGCATTCGGTTTGAAATCGTGGGAGACGCGCACCGATGTACCTGCGTGGATGCGCAATCTCGCGATGGTGACGACGCTGCATGGGATGCACTACACCGGCTACATGTTCAACGACTTCGCGAAGCAACTGGACATACTGCGATGGATTGCGACGCAGATTCCCGGTGATCGCGTGCTGGTGTTTCTACCTGCGTGGGACGGTCGCTACTACTGGGATTATCCGACTTAT
>CAJDVC010000176.1_pt1 | contig 11424 bp, 11 predicted proteins | sample 7391211 | NCBI WGS metagenome assembly CAJDVC01 (sample SAMEA7055683, study PRJEB34461) | soil metagenome | biome: terrestrial ecosystem; feature: Peninsula; material: soil | place: Antarctica | collected 2016 | reverse complement strand
AGATTTACTTCCCACAATTCGTGATCCAGTGAGCACTGATGCCCGCCCGATGGCATCGGGCACGTTATCGCAGGGTGAGATCGATCGCCTGCTCGGCGGTTCGAGCAGCGTTCCCTTTGCCGGCGCCGTCGAGGAATCTCCGGTGCAGATGTATGATTTCCGGCGTCCTCACCGTGTATCGAAGGAGAGACTACGCACGCTTGAAGCGATCTATGAACGACTCGTCAAGTCACTTGAGAGCTGGGTCATCGGACGCGTGCGTGGACAAATTGAAATGCGCCTTCAGGGCGTTGAGCAGTTTTCGTTCGGAGAATTCACGTTATCGCTTCCGACGCCCTGCGCCTCGTTCATCTGCGACATCAACGATTCGGGTGGTCAACTCGGGATCGTCGATATCGGCGAAGACTTTGCTTTCTTCCTTATAGATCGCCTATTCGGTGGCGGCGGCGGGCGCCAGGTTTCCATGTCGCGGCCGCTTACTCGCGTCGAGAGAATGGCACTCCGCGGTCTCGTGGAGAAGGTCAACTCGCTGCTGGCGGATTGCTGGTCAGACTACATCAAGATGTCGCTGAATATCAGTTCGTTCGAGTCGTTTCCAGACATCCTGCTTCAGAGCGCGAATCGCGATGATCCGGTTCTCGTGGCCAACATTGAAGTAGTTGCCGGTGATGTCAGCTCCCTGATGCTGGTGTGTCTGCCGTTTGCAGTGCTCGACAAGTTCTTCACCAACACTGGCCCACGCAGCGTGGCCAACGCCACTGGTTCAGAGCACGAACGGGCTGTCAGCCGCGCACTTGCTGAGTATTCGCTTCGTGCAACCCGCGTCAACGTATCCGCCCGACTTCCTGAATTTCGCATGTCCCTGCGTGATCTCTCATCGCTGTCCCATGGTGGAGTAATCACAACAGGATTACCGAGCAATAGCCCGATCAGGGTCATGGTGGGCAACCAGGAGCGATTCGCTGGTACCGCAGGTCGTGTGGGCCACAAGCTGTCAATTCGCCTCGAAGGTGCGCTGGCCGAGACGGGAGAAGTAAAGGGCCCTTCCCAAGTTGTTCCGCAGTTCGACGCTTCGGCGATCGCCGCAGCAATACAAACTCAACCGATTTCCGCCGAGTAACATGGACCAGAATGTGAATGCCGCCACTGGCACTGACGCTATCACCACTCCCGAATCCGGGTTCGCGGGTGACATCACCAGCAGCGAAGTACCGATCTCGATGCTGCTCGACCTCTCGTTGCCGATCTCAATCGAGCTTGGCCGCACGTCCATGACCGTTCAGGAAATTCTTCGACTCGGCCGCGGATCTGTAATTCAACTCGACCGACTCGCAGGCGAACCGATCGACGTATACGTCGGCGACAGGCGGTTTGCGGAGGGAGAGGTCGTGCTTCTCGGTGAAACGTTCGGAGTTCGCGTGACGCGAATCCTGCCGCGAGCCAATGCCGTGGAGGAGATCGCAGCGTGACAGCCACTTCGTTCCTGATGGTCATGGCGATGCTGGCAATCGTACTCGGTGCAATGGGTGTCGCATTGCGAATCCTTCGCCGCTACTCGATGGCTGGTGCTGCTGGCAAGGGAAGCGTCAAGATGGAAATCATTCAACGCCTGACACTCGGTCAACGCCAGGGGCTCGCTGTTGTTCGCATTGGGACGCGCGTACTCGCCGTCTCAATGGGCGATGGCGGTGTGCATCAAGTCGCCGAGCTGACAGAGGCGGACATCAGTACAGTCGCAAGCGCCACTGGAGTCCTGGACGCTGCGCCAGTACATGCGCTCGCGAACGGCATCCGCAGGCTCGCTCTGGTCGGCAGCAAGAGCGAACAAAAGCAGATCATCGACGCAGGTACGTCGGCACGCGGCACAAAGAAGGGGACGAAACGGATCTCGTATGTTGCGCCGCTGGAAGACTTCCAGGCTGTACTGAGCATGGCGATGGCTGGCGGAGCGCACGCGTGACGCTTCGCAGCGCCGCTATTGTATTTCTGGTCGGATCGCTGATCGCGCCCGTCTGTGTGCCACTGCTAGCGCAGCAGGCACCAGTGCAGGCTGCAGGCGCTCCGACAACCACTGCTGTTGGGAGCGCCATACAGGGCGCCGCGAATTCTACGAATGCAACGGTACCGACTTTCGCGCCGGCGTTGCCGAACGGGATTCCGCAAGTACCGCAGATAACCGCGCCCGCGCTGAGCCGTGGCGCAGCCGGCGGTGCGGCTGGTAGCGCCAACGCCGCGCGGCCAGCGAACCCCGGTCGTCAGCCTGCGGGTCCGGCCAGCGCGCGCGCTGTGAGCGCGCCTGCTGTAACTGCACCAGTCGCTGAGAATGCTGGAGCAGACGCGATGCTGACAAAGCTCGCTCCGCAGATGGATCTCCGTGTTGGGGGTAAGGACGCAGGCGGTCTCCGACTAAGTGGGACAGTCGGCATAGTTGTGATGATGGGGCTGCTGACTCTGCTGCCCACTCTAGTGCTGCTCATGACAGGATTCACTCGAATCCTGATCGTGCTCAACTTCCTCCGCCAGGCGCTTGGGACACAGAACGCTCCACCCGCGCAGTTGGTGGCAGCCCTGTCGCTCATCCTTACTGGCTTCGTGATGGCGCCGACGTTGACAAAGGTCAATGAGACTGCGCTGCAGCCGTGGATGAACGGTACCATGGATCAGGCTGTAATGATGAAGACGGCAGTCGTGCCATTCCGGGATTTCATGCTCAAGCACACCAGGGATCATGATCTTCAGGTGTTCATAGATATGAGCCCGGGAATAGCGCCCCAGAATGAAGATCAGATTCCTCTCGTTACGCTCGTCTCAGCCTTCGCTACGAGCGAGCTGCGCACGGCGTTCCAGATTGGGTTCGCTCTGTTCCTGCCGTTCATCATCATCGATATCGTCGTCTCAAGTGTGTTGATGAGCATGGGCATGTTCATGCTTCCGCCCGCAATGATATCGCTTCCGTTCAAGCTGCTGCTCTTTGTGCTCGTGGACGGGTGGACACTCGTTGTGCAATCGCTCGTCATCAGCTTCCGAGTCTAGATCATGTCACACGCCCTGGTCGTAGATCTCGCGCGCAACATGATCATGACAGCACTACTCATTGCTGCGCCAATGCTGGTTGTCGCACTTGCACCTTTCGTTTGTGCCGAAGCTCGTCGCCGTAGCCGTGACGTTCATTATTGCGTTGCCGTGGATCATTCAGATCATGGTGAAATACACGAGCGAGCTGTTTCGCTCACTGCCATCCATGATTTCGTGACTGACGTTCGCCCCTTTGACCTGTTCGCACCGGGAGCCGGCACGGTCGCCGTGCTTGTAGCAATGCGGCTCACCGGCCTGATACTCATCGCGCCCGTGTTCTCGGCCGCGACAGTACCGGTCAAATGGCGGACTTCCCTGCTCATTCTGCTCACGATCGTCGTTGAGCCGATCGCCTACGCAACGATGACGGTCATTCCTGAAATCACCCCGGCGTCCGCGATGGGGGAGCTGATTGTCGGATTTGGCATCGGGCTTGGCGCCGCGCTCCTAGTTGGCGCAGCTCAGTCTGCAGGTGAGCTCCTCGCAATACAGATCGGGCTCTCCGGTGCATCGCTGCTGGACCCACTTACCAAACAATCATCGCCGGTTCTAGCGAATTTTCTATCACTCTTCGCGATAACGATTCTGCTCTCATTGAACGTACATCTCGGGATGATCGAGGCCCTGGCTGACAGCCTTCGCGTCATTCCCGTTGGTAGTTCCATGGATCTGAATGCCGGATTGGCAAATCTGATCTCGCTCGGTAGCACGCTGTTTCTTGTAGGACTTCGTTTCGCCGCACCGGTGATTGCCACGGTTATGGTCGGCAACGCGGCACTGGCAGTACTGAGTCGAGCGACGCCGCAACTCAACATCCTTTCCGTTGCCTTTCCGCTGCAGATTGGCCTTGGTCTCTTCGCGCTCGGCATTGCGCTTCCATACATCGCCAGCACGCTTGGCAACTGGCCTACGGCTTACGATCAGCAGCTCACAACATTCTTCGCCGCACTCGCGCCTGGAGGGATGCACTGAGCCATGTCTGACGATTACGGCGACAAAACAGAAGAAGCGACCCCAAAGAAGCGCCAGGAGGCGCAGGATGAGGGTCGCATTCCCAAGAGCCCCGAACTGTCAGTGGCGGTACTGCTCCTTGGAATTGCACTGATACTTACCGCAGTCGTGCCACACGTTGCGAGTCGGTTGTTTGCAATTATGGGCGAGGGTCTGGCGTCAGCCGGCGATACGTCCTTTTCAGCTGAAAGTGCGATCAAGACCCTGCAGATGCTCGGATGGCGCACACTATCGACCATACTCATGGTCGGTGGCTCAATGGCGGCAATTGCGGTTGTCATAAACGGCGTACAGGCGCGTGGCGTGCTCTCACTCAAACCAATTACGCCGCAATTCAAGCGGATCAGTCCTGCAACGAACATCAAAAAACTTGCTGGTCCCCAGGCGATCGCCGAGCTGGTCAAATCACTCGCAAAACTCACGATCGTTGGGTTCGCCATTCACGCTGCACTTGGCAAGGATGCGATCAATGCGATCGTTGTCACGACTCAGCAGTCCCCGATCGCGCTGCTGCAGGTGATTACGCACTACTCGGTCAAGTTGATTCTCACGGCCGGACTCGCCTACCTCGTTCTCGCCCTCGCCGACTATTTGTGGCAGTACTGGCAGTTCACGAAAGAAATGCGGATGAGCAAATCGGAGATCAAGCAGGAATTCAAGAACTCCGAAGGTGATCCGCTTCTGAAGCAGCGCATGCGTTCTATTGGCCGCGCGAACGCGCGTAAGCAGATGATGAAGGATGTCATCCGCGCTGACGTGGTAATCGTGAACCCGACGCAGCGCGCCATTGCATTGCAATATGATGCATCAAAGGCACCGGCTCCAATCGTACTTGCGATGGGTCAGCGCAAGGTTGCTGAACGCATCAAGAAGATCGCACTCGAGGCCGGCATACCGATCGTGGAAAACAGGCCGCTTGCGATCGCACTCATCAAACACGCTCGCGTCGGGATGATCATCCCCGTCGAGCTGTATCTCGCAGTCGCAGAAGTGCTCGCATTCGTGATTCGTCAACGCAATGAGCGTGGCGCACGCTGGGCATATCGCCCGATCTCGCATCTCGTTGGAGATACAGTCTGATGGCGGCCGTAGCAGCAAAACCCGTGATTTCAACCGCTGCGCCGAGCAAAGGCGGCGCGGAAGTCGGACTCGCCATCGCAGTAGTTCTCGTCATCGGCCTGTTGATCATCCCACTTCCTGGTGTGATGCTCGACATGCTGCTGGTGACAAGCATATCGCTGTCGCTCGTCGTCCTGCTTTCGGCCCTCTATACCACCAATCCGCTCGAGTTCAGCTCATTCCCGGGTTTGCTCCTGCTCCTCACGCTGTTCAGACTCGCGCTCAATGTTGCGAGTACACGCCTTATTCTGACACACGGTCAGGCAGGTCACGTCATTCAGGCATTCGGTGAGTTCGTGATCGGCGGAAATTACGCCGTCGGTCTCGTGCTCTTCCTGATTCTAATTGGCATCAACTTTATCGTCATCACTAAGGGTGCCGGTCGCGTAGCTGAAGTCGCGGCGCGATTTACACTCGACGCAATGCCTGGCAAGCAGATGGCCATCGACGCCGACCTGAATGCCGGATTGATCGATGAGACCGAAGCTCGCCGGCGTCGTGAAGAGATTTCACGCCAGGCGGACTTCTACGGCGCGATGGACGGTTCGTCCAAGTTCGTTAAGGGAGACGCGATTGCTGCGTTGATCATCACGTTCATCAATATCATCGGTGGAATCTTTATCGGGGTAGTTCAGAAGGGCCTTCCCTTCTCTCAGGCAGTAAGCACGTACACGATTCTCACTGTCGGTGAAGGACTCGTTTCCCAGATTCCATCGCTTGTCGTGTCCACGGCGGCAGGCATCATGGTAACGCACTCCGCCGGTTCGACTCAGATGGGAACCGTCGTAGCGTCGCAGATGACGAAGCATCCGCGCGCGATGTGGATCGCCGCTGGCGTACTCGCGCTGTTCTCGGTTGTGCCGGGTCTGCCAATGCTGCCGTTCCTGACTCTCGCCAGCATCCTCGCATTTCTCGCCCGGGCAGCGTCTGTTGCCGAAAAGAAGCGCGCCGCTTCCGCTGTCTCCGCACTCACCGCCCCCAAGACGGAATCGCCAACATCAAACGATCCGATGCGGGACCTCCTGCAGATCGATCCGATCGAGCTGGAGGTCGGCTACGCGCTGATCCCACTAGTGGACGAACGCCAGGGTGGCGACCTGCTTGATCGCATTTCGATGCTCCGCAAGCAGGCGGCCGTGGAACTTGGAATTCTCATCCCCCCTGTACGCATTCGCGACGACATCAGATTGCCATCCAACGAATACGTCATCAAGCTGCGTGGCAGTGAGATGGCTCGCGGTGAAGTGATGCCGCGCTTCCTCATGGCGCTTAACACCGGCTCCGTGATCTCCCCCATGGAAGGAATCGATGCCGTCGATCCGAGCTTCGGCATGCCAGCAAGATGGATCGCGACAAATCGTCGTGCCGATGCAGAAGCGTACGGCTACGTCGTCGTCGAACCATCAACTGTCGTTGCAACGCACCTGATGGAAGTTCTGAAGGCCAACGCCGCCGAACTCCTCGGCCGCCAGGATGTTCAGGAGATGGTCGAGACGCTCAAGAAAACACATCCGGCGCTCGTCGATGACATCGTTCCATCCAAGATATCGCTCGGTACCCTGCATCGCGTGTTGCAACGGCTGCTGCGTGAGCGTATCCCGATTCGCGACCTCGTCACGATTCTTGAGGCTCTCGGTGACTCCGCTGATACCACCAAGGATCCTGAAGCGCTCACCGAGCACGTCCGGCGTTCGCTATCGAATGTCATCGCGCGGCTTTACGCCGAGCCGGACGCTTCGGTACGCGGAATCACGATGGGTCCGCGGCTTGAACAGGCGCTCACGGGACTGTTTTCCCCGCGTACCGCACAGCGGATGCTACGCGACCTGAATGAGATGTCCCAGGCGTACTCATCCGAAGGCCGTCCGGTACCACTGGTTACGCCGCCGAGTCTTCGCGTCGGCGTGAGGCGGCTGATCGAACCAGTATTGCCGTCGCTTCCAGTCATTTCACTGGCGGAGCTGCCAACAGCGGTAAATCTCCACAGCGTTGGCACGTGGGAGATGGCGCATGCAGCATGATGCGAGCGTGCCGCGAATCGTGGTTGCCTCCGGCATGTCCGGGACCGGCGTGACGACAGTGTGTGAGCATCTGCGGGACGCGGTTCCGCAATTGAACTTCATCGATGCCGGCTCAACGTGGGCCGACGTCAGCGAAGCGTGCGCGCCTGGATTCGCGCGCATGATAGTCGTGACTACTCACGACGTAATTGCAGTCACATCAGCGTATGCGCTGATCAAGTTGTCCCGCGAGCATTTCACAGATGCTCCAATCGAGGTCCTCGTGACGGCAAGTGAGGAACGGGACGGCCTCAAGACGTACGAGAGAATTCAGGTGGCATGCAGCCACTTTTTGGGCGAAACCGTCGGATACGCTGGTTCGGTACCGAACGATGTAGTGGAACAAGAACCTGGCGAGATGCCAGCGACGCACTCGAACCGTGCAGCATTAGGCGCGGACGCGGTTGCGGCGCTCCACAATCTCGCGACGCGATTGGACGAAGAATTGGAAGTGACAGTGCTACGCGGGTCGTGGCGTTACAGTGAGCGGAGAGCAGTCTCATGACAAAATTGGATATGCAGGTTTGGACAGAATTTGCGGCTGGTAGTCAGCAGGCACGTGACAGCCTTCTCGCCGAGCACCTCGGTCTGGTGCATCACGTCGCGCGACAATTGTCGCGAACACTCGCTGCAAAAGCCGATGTGGACGAGATGGTCAGCGCTGGGACGATGGGGTTGATGAGCGCACTCGATGGATTCGATCCGTCCCGTGGCCTCGCATTCAGCACCTTCGCAGCGCCTCGCATTCGCGGCGCAATCCTCGACGAATTACGCCGGCAGGATCACGTCCCTCGCTCCGTTCGCCGCAAGGCAAGAGAGCTATCGGGCGCGCGAGAGACTCTGCAGAGAATCTTCGGGCGGCCACCGGAACCGCAGGAAATGGCTGAACACCTCGGTGTCGATGTCGCGACACTATGGCGCTGGGAGGCCGATGTCGAAAACTCGGTGCATCTCTCCATCGATCGGCAACCAGGCGAAGGCGATACCGGAACCGCTGCGCCCGCGGAGATGCTGGCGGATGAAACCCACGGCGACATCGAAGAAACTCTGAATCACGAGCAGGAGGTCGTGCTCTTGCGCGAAGCGATTCTCGGGCTCAAGGAACAGGAGCGCGTCGTTCTCTCGCTGTACTACTTCGAAGAGCTGAAGCTGCATGAGATCGCTTCAGTGCTCAACCTTACTGAGAGTCGGGTCAGCCAAATCCGGTCAAAGGCACTCGGCAAGCTCCGTACGGAGCTCGGATCAATGCGCAGCTTCGTCGCTTGATTCCGGCAGAATCGAGGGCGGGGGCAATTCAGCCTCCGCCCTTTTTTTGTCGCCGCAATGCTGTGGCTGATCGATGTCACCGGCGTCGGAAGGAATCGCTATGACAGCTAGGCAGAATGTGCCGGGACGGCAGAAAGTGCCGAGAGCGCCGATGAATGTCAGGCGACCTTACGTCGCGTTAAGTGATTGTAACTCAACGAGTTAGCTTATTTGCACAGGCCAACGCGATTCTGGTACCCGTGTTGCTAATACCATCCATGTCAAACCGGAGATTCGACTTATGGGTGCGAGTGTTCGACCGAATGGGATGTCCAGTGCCGCTGCAGCGCTCCGCTACTGGGAGCGCCGGCAGGAGGTGACGTCCAACAACCTGGCCAACGTATCGACCGATGGCTTCAAGGGCCAGAAGGTCTTTGCGCGGATGGTTGAGGGTGCGCTGCCCGCGGCCGACGAGGTCACCGATTTTTCCCAGGGGACTCTGAATACGACCAACAATCCGCGCGATGTGGCTCTCGATGGTCGCGGGTTCTTTGTCGTCAAGACTCCAAACGGTGAGCGATACACCCGCGGGGGCTCGCTGCAGGTGAGCGATTCCGGCGATCTCACCGATGCATCCGGCAATCCCATTCTCGGTGAGAATGGTGCCATCCGGGTTGCAACCCCAGGCCAATCGCAGATAGGCGCTCTCCAGATTAGCAGAGACGGCACTGTCTCTGTGGACAATGCCGAAGTCGGCAGACTCAGGATCGAAACGATTCCCGAAAAGACCACTCTGAGTGCAGAAGGCAGCGGGCTGTTCATTCCCCCTTCTACACGCAAGAAAGCAGATCCGGATTTACGAATTGTACGCCAGGGCGCTCTCGAACAGAGCAATGTCACGCCAATCAGTGAGATGGTGGACATGATCTCGATTCAGCGCGCTTACACAGCAGTGCAGAAGGCGGTAACCACGCTCGACACCGTGCGTGAGATCGCAACGACCGAACTGGCCCGCCCAGCAAACTAAGGAGACTGATCAATGGATCCCGCACTTCGTACCGCAGCAACAGGCATGCAGGCGCAGCAGACGCGCACCGACGTCATCGCCAACAACCTCGCCAACGTCAATACCACCGGCTTCAAGAGAAGCCGTGCTCACTTCGAAGATCTGCTTTACCAGACACTCCAGGGTCCGGCAACGCTTGGCTCGCGCGACACGGAGCAGCTTCCCGCGATTCAGGTCGGACTCGGTACTCGGCTTACATCGGTTCAGCGAATCGATTCCCAGGGATCGTTGGAGCAGACATCTCGTCCACTCGATCTCGCGATCGAGGGCGAAGGCTACTTCGAGGTCCAGCTCCCGAACGGCAATACCGCGTACACGCGCGACGGCAGTCTACAGGTATCTGACCAGGGCGTACTCGTTACGAACCAGGGTTATGCAATCCAGCCACCGATCAAGGTGCCAAAGGACGCAACGTCGGTCACCATCTCAGAAACAGGCGTTGTTACTGCCAATGGAGTAACGGGCGCGACTAATGGATCCCAGGAACTTGGTCGCATCGAACTCGCACGGTTTGCCAACTCATCCGGGCTCGAATCGATGGGGCAGAATCTATTTTCTGAAACTCCGACGTCGGGCGAACCAATTCGTGGCAACCCGACTGAAGACGGTAATGGACGCATTGCTCAGGGATACCTCGAAGGCAGCAATGTTGAGATCGTTACCGAAATGGTTGATATGATCACCGCACAGCGTGCGTACGAGATCAACTCAAAGGCGATCAAGAACAGCGAAGACATGTCGCAGACCGCGAACTCCTTGATGCGGTAACGATGCTGAAACACAATGCCGCATTTCTCGCTGCCATCATGTGCGTTGTTCACTCGGCGAGTGCGCAATCGCCAAAGCCAGGCGCGGGAAAGATCCCAGTCGCAGCACGCGACCTCATGCGCGGAACAGTTCTGTCGGCCACGGACATAAAGTGGTCCGACACAACTCTTACCGACGGAAGCGTGCCGGAAGCTGCAAATGTTTCTCCGGGTTGGGTCGCACGCCGAGTCATCCATGAGGGCGAGATACTGCGCGAGCCTGGTGTTGCGATGCCAGACCTCGTAAGAGCCGGCGACGCAGTCGACGTCGTCTACTCGACACCAGGCGTGACGATTCGCGTTCGAGGAACGGCGATTGGGCGTGGCAGCAAGGGAGATGATGTCTACGTGAAGCTCGATAATAGACGACGCCTGCACGGCGTCATCACGGGTCCGAACAGTGTGAGGGTGATGCAATGAAGAATCGACCAGTCGGTATGCTCATGGCGGCCGCTGCGTTCGCAGCGGCCATTGGATCACTTTCGGTCGCAGTTGATCTCGGAGCTCAGGCTGCGCCAGCTGCGCAACCGCCAGCGGCAACGCGAGCCGGCGCAGCGACACCGACGGCGCAAACAACTCCGGTCCTCACCTCCACTGCGGTGCCCGGCAGGCAATCATGGCTCTCAGATCGTCGCGATTTCCACCTGGGAGATATCGTCACCGTCCTTGTAGATGAGTACACACTCACTTCACTCGACAAGGAAGTGAATGCAACGGAAAATCGGCAGCGTAGCCTTGGGCTCGGCATATCGACTCCAACAAGCAACAAGTCTTTCGGCATCAACTCGAACAACGGCAATCAGTCACAGAACAGCGGACTCGACGCGAGAACAAACCGGCTGACCACTGACATGAGTGCAAGGGTTGTAGCGATCGGTCCGAATGGAGTGATGCAACTCAAGGGTTCCAAGATCATCAAAGTAGAGGAAAGCAAGGTGAACCTGGTCTTGACGGGGTGGGTTCGCGTTCAGGACGTAGCCCCCGACAATAGCGTGCAATCGTTTCGCATGGCAGATGCGGACCTCGACTATCAGGCAGAAGG
>CAJDVC010000100.1_pt1 | contig 11519 bp, 10 predicted proteins | sample 7391211 | NCBI WGS metagenome assembly CAJDVC01 (sample SAMEA7055683, study PRJEB34461) | soil metagenome | biome: terrestrial ecosystem; feature: Peninsula; material: soil | place: Antarctica | collected 2016 | reverse complement strand
GTCGTTGCCACGGCACCAAGGCCCGGCGTGAGGATGCCGAGCTTACCAGAAGCCGGCGCGATTTTGGGTGGAACTGAGCTGTTAGACATTCACCAGTGGTTTCTTGGATGTTGCGCGATAGACGAAGCTGATACGCTGGACAGCGGTGATCCACGCCGTAACCGTCAGCAGGACGATGATCCCCATTAAGACCCAGCCATGCAGTGTCAGGCCGAAAAAAGCCTGTGGTACGGATAATAACACTACTCGCTCCGGACGCTGCATTACCCCGACCTTTGCGTCGATTCCGAGACCTGCTGCGCGGGCTCGTGTGTAGGACACGAGGAAGGTGCCGATTATACCGAGAAGGCAGACCACAACCATGTAAACGTTGTGGTAGATAGCGGACGATGCGTAGAATACAGCCAGGCCGGCGAGCACGCCGCCATCCGCTACCCTGTCCAGCGTGGAATCGTAGAAGGCGCCAAAGACGCTGGACTGACCCGTCCGGCGCGCCACCGTCCCGTCAAGCACATCAAAAAGTGCCGTCAGCGCGATGATCCAGCCAGCCGTCATGATGTGTCCGGTCGCATATACGACCGCACCCGTCAGCGTGCACAGGGTCCCGACCGTCGTGATGACATTCGGATTCACCCGTCGCCGGACAAGAAAGTCAGCGACGGGTTCGATGACCCGAATGTATCCGGCTTTTATTCCGTCCCAGAGCGCCTTCATCGGCGTTGAAACTAGCCCTTGCGGGGCTCTCGGGCTAGGTGTTTCCTCTATGGAATCAGCTACGGGATTTGCCAGACATACAGGCCGGTCAGTGTCACGTTATTGCGAGTATACGACCGCGAGCCATCGATTGGGGTCGCCTTCAGCCCTACCGTAGCGCCAGCAGCGACTCCCGGCACGTTCATCGATTCGGTGTCGTTCGCAGGGACCTGTTTTAGAAATACATCGTTGCCACCGTTCACTACGTAAACATTGGCGGCTTGCGTGAGATTGTTCGTCACCTTGAGCGTTACCTCGCTAACCGGCTGCGGACCGGTTTTTACCTCCACCTGTCGCGGGCCGCACGCCGTCGCGGCAACCGCTAGTCCCATAAGTGCTATCAGTCTTTTCATGAATGCTCCGGGAAGATTGGTCGGCTCCTGTCTGAGCTCACTCGTCGGCTAATAGAGCAGATATCTGGCCACGCTCCGACGAAACGCATACGCTGGCCCATACAGCGAGTCGACAACCGCATCTGGATTTTCCCCCCTCATAATTGCGCGCCTCGCGTCGGGCGATCCGAACAACCGATCGAATCGCGTCGTATCTACTGTAAGCTCCGTAGGATACGCCTTGTGGATCGCCGACAGGAGTCCGGCAGTCAGGCGGCTGGTCTGGAGTTCGTTTCTCTCCGTAACTTCGATCCCCAGGCCGTGAACGAGTTGACCCGCGTACTTGCCGTCCCCGGGGGTAGTCGGGGTGAAGTCGAGGGGCGTAAAGCGGACTCCACCGATTCTGTGGTCCTTGAGAATCTCAAGCACGCGAGTGGCGTCCATCCATGGCGCGCCAATTCGCAGAAAGGCCTCGGGCGTACCGCGCCCGACGGAGAGGTTTGTCGCCTCGAACGGGACCAGACCCGGGTAGACCATAACCGCCGCCAAGGATCGAAGGTTTGGAGACGGCGGCACAAACGGAAGCCCGGTCCGATCGAACCAGATCTCGCGCGACCACCGATCCGCCGGCACAACGTGAAGGTCGGCTCCAATCTTGAGTCGGTCGTTGTAGAACAGCGCCAGTTCCGCCAACGTCATGCCGTGCCGCAGCGGAATTGAGTACATCGCCCAGGCGAGCCCCGGGCGCCCTGGCGCGGGGTCGTCCGCGTTCGAAAGCGCGGAGTCGAGGACGGGGCCTTCGACGAATGCACCCGTTAATGGATTCGGCCGATCCAGCACGATGATCGGTTTGTGTGCGCGCGCAGCAGCACGCATCGCGTAGACCATCGCCCCTTCGTAGGTCCACGTTCGGGATCCAACATCCTGCAGATCCACTATCAACGCGTCGACTGATCGCAGCGACGAGTCAGGCGGCGGCTCGGTCTGGGAACCGTACAGCGATATCACGGGCAGCCCGGTCTGCCGGTCAGTTGACGAAGCGACGCCCGTCCTGTCGAGCGATACGTCGAGTCCGTGTTCGGGGGAGAATAGCAGCACCAGCTTGGCGTCAGCCTTCGTTGCCCGCTTGTCGTTTTTCAGTAGATCAGCGTCTCGCTTGCCATTCTCGTCGACGCTTGCGTCGTTGCTCAGAAGAGCCAGCCGCTTGCCGCGAATCAGGCCGATGCTATCGCGCAGCAGGACGGTGATTCCGGGCCTTACGGTTGCCTCGGGGAGGCCGGTAGGATCATCGACTCGGTGATAGACGACCGAGCATCCCGTAGTGAGGGCCAGCAGCACGAGCAGAGGTTTGGACAGCAATTGTGGCATGACCTGGGATCCGATAGTTGTGGACGTGGTATAATCGCCAAGGACGCGAAGTCCTGCCATGTGCTTTCCCTGGATTCATCGCGTCTTACCGCTTTTTTACAGTCGGGTTCCCCTGGCCAGGACCGCGCTCCTTCCCCAAAGGAGTGACCCAAATGGCCGTATCCAGCCAACCAGAGATCAATCTCACCCTCACGCCAGCGGCGGGGGTCGAGATCCAGAAATTCATGGAAATCGAAAAGGTCTCGCCTGCTGAAGGCGGACTTCGTGTCAGCATCCAGCCGGGCGGTTGCAGCGGCTTCAAGTACTCGCTTTTGATCGAGGACAAGCCTGCAGAGGATGACCTCGTGCTCATGCAGCAAGGCTATCGCGTATTCGTGGATCCCTTTTCTGCGCAGTACGTGAATAACGTGACGATCGACTACGTGACTTCAATGCAGGGATCAGGATTCACCTTCAAGAACCCGAACGCCACGGGCGGCTGCGGCTGCGGCTCATCCTTCTCGGCGTAGTCGCGATTTTGCGTCGTACCGAGGGCGGTGAATGAGAAACTCGTTCACCGCCCTCGATCTTATAGTACTTGTTACATACCTCGCAGGTACGACGTTTCTCGGCGTCTATCTGGGACGCAATCAGAAAAATGCGCGCGATTATTTTGTCGCAAACCACACCATACCATGGTGGGCGGTGCTGTTCTCTATCGTCGCGACGGAGACCAGTGCACTTACAGTCATCTCGATTCCCGGCCTCGCATACATTGGCGACCTTGGCTTTCTTCAGATCGCAGCCGGTTATATCATCGGACGCATTGTGGTCGCGTATACGCTGCTTCCACGATACTATGGGGGCAACCTTGTAACAGCGTACGCGCTGCTCGAGCAGCGTTTCGGCGTAGCGACACGGCGATTCGCTTCCGTGGTGTTCATGTTCACGCGAGCATTCGCGGATTCAGTTCGCGTTTTTGCAACCGCGATCCCGATAGCGCTGATCCTCTCGCCAGTTCTTCCAGTATCGGTTGTAATGCCTACTGCGATACTGGTGCTCGGCGCGCTCACATTGATCTACACATACTTCGGCGGAGTTCGGGCGGTCGTGTGGACGGATGTAATTCAAACCGCGGTCTATCTGATTGGTGCGGCGGTCGCAGTAGTGATCATCGGGCGGGGGGTGATTGGCGGTTGGCCGACAATCATCCACTCTGCTGGCGCCGCTGGAAAGCTGCGTATCCTTGATTTTTATACCGGTTTCGACCGACCCCAGACAATTTTCGCCGGCTTGCTTGGTGGCGCTTTTCTCTCCATGGCATCGCACGGTGCGGACCAGGTCATCGTGCAGCGCCTGATGACAGCGGCGTCGCTCAAGGACGCGCGACGCGCGCTGATCGGAAGTGGCTTCGTGGTGTTCTTTCAATTCGGCCTCTTTCTGCTGATCGGAGCGGGCCTCTGGGCGTTCTTTGGCGCGCAGAGTTTTGATGCGCCCGACAAGATATTTCCGACGTTCATCGTCACAGCTATGCCAACCGGGCTGATGGGGTTGCTGGTCGCCGCGATTCTCGCCGCCACCATGAGCGCGCACTCCGGCGCGATCAACTCGCTTGCTGCGGCAACGATTCACGACATATACCTGCCAATCACCGGACGCGATCCGAACGACGCGCGCACACTCCGCATTGCCAAGCTGGCCAGCCTTGCATGGGGAGTAGTACTGCTGACAATTGCTCTGCTCTACCGCGAGCAGGGGACGCCGGTGGTCATCGTCGCACTTGCGATCGCTTCATTCACGTATGGCGCTCTGCTCGGTGGATTTGCGCTCGGGATCATCTGGCCGCGCGCGCAGCAGCGAGACGCGATTACCGGCATGGGTGTAGGCATTCTGGTCATGAGTGTCATAGTTTTCGCCAAGCAACTTTCCGCGTTGTGGCCGGCTCTGGCGCCCGTGGGAACAATTGCATGGCCCTGGTACGTTCTGATCGGCACCACTGTTACAGTCAGTGTCGGAGTATTCACATCGCTCTTCCCTCACGGAAGCGCACGGATAAAGGTTGACAACGCACAATGAGTGATGACGAGATAGTTGTTGGAATCGACGCGGGCGGAAGCAAGACACGGGCAATCGTGGCGAATGCGCAGGGAGAGACTCTCGCCGAGATCGTCGGGACGGGAGCTTCAATGTCTCCCGGCAACGCCGAGTATTGCGCCAATATCATTGCTGCGCTTGTGGCCGCCGTGCTCGAAAGTGCCGGGATGAGCGATACACTTCCGCGCGTACTTTACGCGGGTGTCGCTGGAACCGGCCGCGAGGCAGAACAGATCGCGTTGCAGCAAGCGCTTTCAGACCGCGAAATTGCAGATGAGATTGTCGTAGAGACCGATGCGAGCATCGCACTCGCCGATGCGTTTGGAGACCGCTCGGGAGTCTTGCTGATCGCCGGCACCGGTTCGATCGCATACGGCCGCAGTCCATCCGGAATGCCTGGCCGTTGCGGTGGCTGGGGAGTGGCGTTCGGCGACGAGGGGAGTGGTGCCTGGATTGGCCGACGCGCCCTGAGCGTTGTAGCAGCCGCACATGACGGACGTGAGCCGGAAACGACGCTAACTGGCGCAATCCTTACAGCTGCCCAGGTAAACGAAGTAGAGCAACTGATTCCGTGGGCAATCGCGGCGGATCGCGAAGCGCTGGCAGCGCTCGCACCATCCGTGCTCGCGATGGCCATGCAGGGCGACGTGCGAGCGAACAGTATCGTTGACATGGCCGTAGAGGAACTGGTCCTGCATGTACGCGCACTGGCGCGACAGCTATTCGTCGATGATCGCGCGGCATTTGATCTGGCGTTCGCCGGCGGCCTTCTGCAAAAGGGATCGCTCGTCCGCAAGCGGCTGGAGCGGCGACTTCGTGCAGCCGTTCCCGGCGCCACGCTGCATGCTGAAGATGTCGATGGTGCACGCGGCGCAGTCAAGCAGGCGCTCAGATTGGCGACAGCCACGCTTTAAGTTGATACGATGAGTTCCCCGTTCAGCGGACCCGGTTCCACTCGCTACGTCGAGGTAGTCCGGCCCGGTGGCCCAGAAGAAATGCATCTCATCGACGGTGCAGTTCCTCCAATCGGTCCGGACGAGGTTCGAATCCATGTCGAAGCCGCTGGCGTAAATCGAGCCGATCTGCTGCAACGCGCGGGCAAGTACGCGCCGCCCGCCACCGCATCATCAATACTCGGACTTGAAGTGGCGGGATACATTTCCGCCACCGGCGAGCGCGCATCCATGATCTGGAAAGTTGGCGACGAGGTTTGCGCCCTGGTCGATGGAGGAGGATATGCGACCGAATGTGTTGCTCAGTCAGTCCAGTGCTTGCCGATCCCGGACGGCTTTTCCATGGTACAGGCCGCCGCTTTACCAGAAGCGCTATACACAGTCTGGTACAACGTGTTTCAGCGCTGCCGCCTCTCGTCCGGCGAGACATTCCTTGTGCACGGTGGAACCAGCGGCATCGGTGTCATCGCAATTCAGCTCGCGCGCGCAATAGGAGCGCGAGTGTTCGCAACCGCCGGGAATCCCGAAAAGTGTGGCGTGTGCCTCAGGCTCGGCGCCGAAGTCGCGATTGACTACACGGTCACGGATTTTTCAGCAGTAGCACTTGAGCGAACGGCCGGGCGCGGAATCGATGTGATTCTCGACATGGTTGGTGGCGATTACTTCGAGCGCAACCTCCGCGCGCTCGCAACGGAAGGTCGTCTGGTCAACATCGCGTATATGAAAGGCAGTCGCGTCACAGCAGACCTCAGGCCAATCATGCAGAAGCGACTCACGATCACCGGATCGACCATGCGTCGCCTGCCGTCTCAGGAAAAGTCCATGATCGCACAGGAGCTGATGCTGCGGGTGTGGCCGTTGCTTGAGCGCGGCTCCATCATTCCCGTCATCGACTCCACCTTCCCGATGTCCCACGCTGCAGACGCACACAGACGCATGGAAGGCTCCCACATCGGCAAGATCATACTTACCAACTGAAGCAACGGCGAACAGCTCCAGGAACGACTGTTGAGCCTGCCGAAAAAATCTACGCCTGCGATGGAGCCTTGTTGAACGGTGGCATATCGCCCTCCCATCGCGCCATCACGGCGCTGGCGAGGCAATTGCCCACCAGGTTGACCGTTGTTCGCGCCATGTCCATGAACGCATCCACGCCAAGGATCACGGCAACTGCCTGCAACGGCAAGCCGAACATCGTCAGAGCACCGGAGAGGATGACGAGCGAGGCGCGCGGAACCGCAGCCACACCCTTGCTCGTCAACATGAGCGTCAACATCATGACGATCTGCTGACCGAGCGTCATGTGTATGCCGCCTGCCTGTGCCGCAAAGACCGACGCCACAGCCAGGTAAAGCGTGCTGCCGTCGAGGTTGAAGGAGTAGCCGGTCGGCATGACGAAGGCGACGATGCGAGCCGGAACTCCCATCTCTTCCATGTTCTCCATCGCGATGGGAAGAGCGGCTTCGGACGATGCAGTTGAGAACGCAATCAGTGCGGGCTGTCGAATTGCCTTGAGAAACGCCCGGAGCGGAATTCGAGTGAATATCGCGATCGGCAGCAACACGACAAGTGCGAATACGATCAGTGCGCCGTACAGCGTCCCTACCAGTTTGCCGAGTCCAACCAGCACACCGATTCCGCTGTGCCCGATAGTAACAGCGAGTGCCGCACCGATGCCAATCGGAGCGTAGGCCATTACGATCTCGGTAAACTTGAACATCAGGTCCGACAACGACGCGCAGATCTTCAACATCAAGTCTTTCTTCTCGCCGCGTTGGCGCGTCAGCGCAACCGCGAAGATTATCGCGAAGAAGACGATCTGCAGAACTTCGTTATGATACGCGGCTTCGAAGAAACTCTGCGGGACCGTATGCTCCAGCACGCCGCCAAATGTGACAGGATGCGCCGCGAGTTCACTTCCCGTCGTCGCAGTCGCGCGGCCCAGCGAAACACCGATGCCGGGCTTCATCAGATTGACCGCCGTGAGGCCGATCACAAGTGCGCCCGTCGTCACGAGCTCGAAATAGACGAACGACCGCAGTGCGAGCCGCCCGACTTTCGACATGTCGTCGCCGTGACCAGCTATTCCCACGACAAGCGTGCTGAATATGAGCGGAACGATCAACGACTTGATCATGCGCAGGAATATCTGCGACAGCGGATCCAGCTTGACTGCGAATGTCGGGAAGAATATTCCGATTCCAATACCGATGAACGCAGCGATGATGATCCACTGCGTCAGCGATATGCTTCGCAACCCGCGCCGAGGCGTCAGGCCGCCATCGGCTTGGGCGCTATTCATTAGCCCCCGCGGGATCACGCCGGTGCCGCAGCGTCGAGTGACCGTATCCGTAAGTGAAGTACAGCACCAACCCGACCGCTAGCCAGATGATGAAGCGAATCCACGTGATCGCTGGCAGTTGAGTCATGAGGTAGAAGCACGCCGCAATCGAAATCAAAGGTGTGATCGGAACCCACGGCACGCGGAATGGACGCGGCCGATCGGGATCGGTGCGGCGAAGCACTATTACGCCCGCCGAAACCAGGACGAAGGCAAACAGTGTCCCGATATTCGTGAGATCAACTACCTCTGCGATGTTCGCGAACGCGGCAAATACTGCGACGAAGATACCAGTCAGGATCGTACCAACATAGGGCGTCTTGTAGCGTGGATGAACCTTCGCGAGTACTGGCGGAAGCAACCCGTCGCGTGCCATCGAAAAGAAGATTCGTGGCTGCCCCAGCTGGAAAACGAGCAACACACTGCCCATCGCAATCACTGCACCCAGCGCGACGATGAATCGCGATGCGTTGAGCAGAGCCGGCGGGCCGGCTGCAAACCGAAGCGCGGTGATCATCGGCTCCGCGGTGCCCAGTTGCTGCCACGGGGCCATGCCAGTCATGACAAACGAAATCGCAATGTACAGCAGAGTCGTCACGACCAGACTCATGATGATCCCGAACGGCATGTCCTTGCCGGGATTGCGCGTTTCTTCAGCGGCCGTGGACACGGCATCAAAGCCTATGTAACTGAAAAAGATGATCGCCGCTGCCGCACTGATACCCGCGATCCCGTTCGGGGCAAAGCCGCCCGTGGCTGGGTTGGTCCAGTTCCCCGGATGGATCAGGAAAATGCCCACAGCGATGAAAAACAGGATGATGCCAACCTTCAACAACACCATGGCGTTGTTCGCATCTGCGGATTCCTTGATGCCGATCACAAGGATCACCGTTATGAGCGCAACGACTACCGCCGCAGGAAGGTTGATAATCAACGGCAGACCGAACAGATGCGGAGCGGTTGTCCAGGCCGACGCGATGTACTGCGTAGTCACATCGACAACGCTTCCTGGGGTGGCCAGCTGAACGAACGCCGCGTGCGCCGATCGATAGTCAGTAGCCAACCAGGATGGCAAACTCCATCCAAAGTGTCCGATCAACTCGCGAAAATAACCAGACCACCCAATCGCGACGCCAATGTTGCCGACGGCGTACTCGATGATCAGATCCCAGCCGATAATCCACGCGATGAACTCACCAAGTGCCGCATACGCGTACGTATACGCCGAGCCTGCAATCGGCACCATCGCCGCGAACTCTGCGTAACACAGCGCCGCAAAGCCGCATGCGACCGCCGTCAACAGGAAAGAGAAGATGATCGCTGGCCCGGCGCCGGGCCGTAGCGGATCACCGACAATCGCTGTTCCGGTGGTGACGAAAATTCCCGCACCGATAGTGGCACCGACGCCTAGAGCAGTCAGATGCCACTTTCCTAACGTGCGCTTGAGTCCACCATGTGATTTGACGTCCGCCTCGAAGTCCGAAACGGACTTCCGCGCCATGAGGCCCCGCATTTAAATGAACAACGGTGCGAGAACCAGAGTGATCGTGCTCAACAACTTGATCAGCACGTGCAGCGACGGACCCGCAGTATCCTTGAATGGATCACCAACCGTGTCACCGACAACAGCAGCCTTGTGCGCGTCGGACCGCTTGCCGCCGTACGCCCCTGTCTCGATGTACTTCTTGGCGTTGTCCCACGCACCGCCGCCATTGTTAAGGAAGCCGGCCATCAGGATTCCCGCGATCGTGCCAACCATGATGAAAGCCGCTACTGCCTCAGCGCCAACACCGAAGCGCTTGAATACGAGGCCAACTGCAATCGGAAACAGGACTACAAGCGCACCGGGCGCGATCATCGCCTTCAACGCGCCGACGGTGACGATATCCACTGCTGTCCCATAGTCGGGGCTCTCGGTGCCAAGCATGATGCCTGGCCGCTCGCGGAACTGGCGCCGCACTTCCGTAATCACCGACGAAGCAGCCTTGCGAACCGCAGTCAGTGCCAGCGATGAGAACCAGAACACCAGCATCGCGCCAAGCAGACCCGCTACGAAAATCTCGGGTTGCGCAAGATTCACCTGAATCGGTACACCGCGATAGTTGCGAACCTCATCGAGGTAGGCCGAGAACAGCAGGAATGCGGCGAGCGCTGCTGAACCGATCGCGTATCCCTTTGTGAGTGCTTTCGTTGTATTTCCGACCGAATCGAGACGATCGGTAATATTGCGGATTTCTTCAGGCTGCTTCGACATCTCGACGATACCACCGGCATTGTCGGTGATCGGCCCGAAGACGTCCATTGCAAGTATGTAACCCGCTGTACCAAGCATGCCCATCGTCGCGACTGCGGTTCCAAACAGTCCCGCGTCGGCGACACCGCTGGCCTTGCCGAGGTGATAGCTGGCGATGATGGCGATCGCGATTGTGAAGACAGGAAGCACCGTCGATTCCATTCCGACCGCGAGCCCCGCGATGATGTTGGTCGCAGGGCCCGTCTGACTTGCCTCTGCAATTCCCAGCACCGGACGGTAACGATATTCTGTGTAGTACTGGGTGATGAACACGAACGCTATCGCCGTCGCGATTCCGATCAGACCGCACAGGAAGAAGTGCCACCACGCATCAGGCGCCGAGACCGGGTTGAGCAACCAGCGCGTCGTGAAGAAAAACATGATCGTGACAAGCGCCGCGGTTATGTAATAGCCGCGGTTGAGTGCCTGCATCGGATCGGCATCCTCGCGAGTCCGAACCGACATGACGCCGATAATCGAGCAGATCAGCCCCAGTCCGCCAATAACCAGCGGGAACAGGATGCCCGCAATTCCAAACTGACCGTAAAGGATCACACCGAGAATCATTGCACCGATATTCTCAGCGGCGATGCTCTCGAACAGGTCGGCACCGCGACCCGCGCAATCTCCAACGTTATCGCCAACGAGATCTGCGATGACGGCCGGGTTACGCGGATCGTCTTCGGGGATTCCGGCTTCGACCTTGCCAACGAGGTCCGCTCCGACGTCAGCTGCCTTGGTGTAGATACCGCCGCCAAGTTGCGCGAACAGCGCGACGAACGATGCACCGAAGCCATAGCCGACTATCAGATATGGAATTCGTTGCGCCCAGAGCTCTGGCGCGAGGCCCGGCGGTACGAAGTTGTTGATCACTCAGGCCGCCGACGCCAGCAAGGCTCATCGCAACCGTGAAGAGGCCGGACACGGCGCCGGATCGCAAGGCAGTCTGCAACGCGCCATTGAGCGACGTTGTAGCCGCCGAGGCAACGCGTATGTTCGCGCGAATTGAAATCCACATTCCCATGTAGCCCGCTATACCGGAGCTGAGCGCACCGAGCAGGAATGAGAGCGTGATGTAGAGCGCAAGCAGCGTGGAGCTGCCTACGGGATCCGTGGGGATGCTCGTTCGCAGCAAGCCGTAGCCGACGGCGAGGAGTATCGCCACGACGAGGGCGAGCGCTGCAATTGTCTTGTACTGGCGAGCGAGATACGCTTCAGCACCCTGCTGAATCGCATCCGAGATCTTCTGCATATCGGCGTTCCCTCGACTCCGCGAGAGAACCCATCTTGAAAGCCAGATCGCGAATAGCAGAGCGAAAGCGCTGCAGCCAAGGACGATCCACAGGAGCGATGATTGTGAAACGGTCATGAACGGTCGGTGAGGAGGACTGAAGCGGGCACATTCT
>CAJDVC010000110.1_pt1 | contig 11545 bp, 9 predicted proteins | sample 7391211 | NCBI WGS metagenome assembly CAJDVC01 (sample SAMEA7055683, study PRJEB34461) | soil metagenome | biome: terrestrial ecosystem; feature: Peninsula; material: soil | place: Antarctica | collected 2016 | reverse complement strand
GTGGGGTGCTCCCACAATCGAGTGGGCGACGATGTCGCCTCCGCCCGTCTACAATTTTGCGGTGCTTCCTACGATCAGCGAGAGATATCCGCTGTGGGATGCTTCGGGACATCCAATTCCCGCGAGCTCCCAGGAATACGTTCAACAGTCAAGCGGCCGAACGGCTGCGGAGCTCGACATAGACATTCCGGCATCCACCGTGAAGCCGCTGATTACCGCCGTAGGACTGAAATCGCACCGCGTAGCGCCATAAGTCGCAGATATATAGATTCATTCGTTGACCGGGGTGCCTGCCCACAGAGGGCGCAGGCTGAGAGAGTCCCGTAGAACCTGATCCGGTTTGTACCGGCGTAGGGAGTCAGTGAAATGAATGAAGTTGTAGCACTCACGCGCCGACTGCGCGTCCTGACGCTCGCAATTGCGGCGTCCCTTCCAGCCATCATGCCGTTACCAGCCTCGCTCGGCGCGCAGGCTACGACCCATGATACAACATCCCGTTCCGATTCAACCAGCGCACGCAAGCTCGAGCGTGTAATGATTTCTGCGGTGCGCGAATCGGCGGCGCCAATTTCGCAGAAAACTGTGACACAGAAAGAGATTCAGCAGCACTACTTCGGCCAGGATATCCCGCTGGTCCTGCAGAGCACCACGCCATCGCTGACATCGTATGCCGAAACGGGCAACTACTGGGGTTACAGCTACATACGGCTCCGTGGAATCGATCAGTCTCGCATCAACATTACCATCGATGGCATTCCACTCAACGATCCGGAAGACCAGGTGCTTTACTTTGCGGATTTCCCGGATCTCGCAAGCAGTCTCCAATCCATTCAGGTGCAGCGCGGAGTAGGAACGAGCAGCAATGGAACAGCTTCGTATGCGGGCTCGATAAACATGGAGACGACGTCGCTCGCCGGCGCATCACGAGGTGGCACGCTACAGTTGCAAGGCGGCTCATTCGGATCCCGGCGAGCAAGCGTGGATTACACGACGGGCCAGATCCCAAACCATTTGGCGTTTTACGGTCGATTGTCAGGACTTCACACCGATGGCTACCGATATCATTCGGGCGTGGAAGGTGCTTCGGGATTCCTTAGCGGTGGATATTTCGGTGATCGCGACATCCTGAAGTTCACGGCGATCGCCGGATTGATGCGTGACACGATGGCATATCTTGCTGTCCCCGAAGCTGACCTCGCGGTCGATCGACGCATCAATCCGCTTTCTATGCGCGAGCGCGATGGATTCGGTGAGCGCCTCATTTCTCTTGCCTACACGCATCTGCTCAGTGCCAATTCATCAATCTCGACGACGTTGTACCGCCTCTCCGCAACGGGGGACTACGATGTGCTGCTCGATTCCCTCGAAACGCTTCATCTCGATTTTGTGTCGTACGGAATCATGAGCGCCTGGAGCTACCACAGAGACGGCGTGAAACTCGATCTCGGTGTGAATGCGAGTACGTATGCGCGTGATCACTACGCCTACATGCACCCGGATCTTACAAATGCTCTTTATTTCAATACGGGACACAAACAGGATCAGGCGGGTTTTGCAAAACTCTCCTACACTATTGGTCAAGCCACTCTCTTCGGCGACGTCCAGGCGCGCCACGCGACCTTCAGGTACACGCCGGACAAGAATTCAGGCATCCCCGGATCTTCGATATCTTGGACGTTTCTGAATCCCAAAGCCGGCCTTACGTACCAGGTTACACGTCCGCTAGCTCTGTACGCCTCGTACGGCGCCACCACGCGTGAGCCAGCGCGTACCAACATGTTCGCCGGCTTTGATAACCTTGATACCTCCAACGTTGCATTTGTCGGTCAGTTCGATCGAGTCAAGCCAGAGACCGTTCACGATATTGAGGTCGGTACCAATTATCGCAATGCGACTCTGGAACTGCAGGCCAATCTTTACTCGATGGATTTCCAGAATGAGATCGCACCGATAGGTGCACTGAGCTATATCGGGAATCCGTTGAGCAGGAATGTAGCATCCAGTTATCGCCGCGGAATCGAGGCTGACGTTACCTACCGCGGCATCCCGCGTTGGCTGCTGTCCGCCAATGCCAGTGAAAGCATGAATAGAATTCGTGAGTACACGGATTCGACTGGTGATGTGCCGGTTACCTACCGCAATGTCGAGCCATTGCTGACTCCGCGCTTTCAGAGTTTCGGTCGCGCACAGTATTCGCTCACTCCGTCACTTGGTCTTGCTGTTCAGGGGCGCTATCAGAGCGTTGCGTTCCTGCAGAATACCAGCGATCGGCGTTATGTACTTCCAGCCGCGTTCGATATGGATGCGTCGATCGGGTGGCGTATTGGAAACAACGAGCTGCTGCTTCGCGCAAACAATCTCACGGACAGTAAAAAATACGGTAGTGGGTACGCGAGCGACGGTGTTTCCTACTATTACGTGCTTCCACCACGCAACTTTTTTGTCACGCTCAAGATCGGGATCTAAAGTCGGGCTAGTACAGCATCGATAGCGGCGCGCGCCCGCGCTGTACGCTGTTCCCATGACCCCGATATTGGGACATACGGCGAGCCGGACGCGGCGACTGCTCCGTGAAAGAGCCGCTGGATCTCTTCGCGGTACTTCTCGCGATCACGGACGCCATCAGGAACCCACGGAACGTCTATATCCAGCAGCAGATAAAGATCTGGCCGGCGTTGCCGAGCCGCCTGAATAATCCACGGGGCGCAATAGTTGTAGTAATGACCCGAATAGACGACGGTGCTAAGCAGATCGGTGTCCTGAATCAGTAACCGCGTGGCGCGGCTTGAGTGTTCGTCTTCCAGAGCTATCTGACCTCGCACTATTTCGTCGGTGTCTTCGAGCCTGATATCGCGACCGACCGCAAGTGCAAATTCGCGCACGAATTCGGGTGCCAGCTCTGCGCCGTAATAGTCGGCAAGCTCGCGTGCAAGCACCGACTTCCCCGTTGATTCGGAGCCCGTCAGGACGACGCGGGTGAGTTTGCCGTTTCGAGCGATCGTTTCCATGCGAGGTAGCCAAGTAAGGCAAGCGCGAGATAAATCCCGTAGTTGAACGCTGTAAGATAGAGTCCCTTGTAGATAAACATGCCAATATAGATCACATCGACCGCGATCCATATCAACCAGTTCTCGAGCAACTTCCGGGTCATCATCCACTGTGCGATCAGGCTGACCGTCGTGGTTGCAGCGTCCACATACGGAAGTGCCGTGCCAGGAAGGCGCGATGTAATCGTGCCCAGTAGCCCCCACATGATTACGGCTAATCCGCCGACGATTACCCAGGTCCGATTGGTCGTCCGTGACACCGCGATCGCACTGCGGCCAGCGCCGCCATAGAGCCATTCATACCAGCCATACAGGGAGAGCAAGAAATAAACGACCTGCAGCCCCGTATCGGAGTACAGCCCCGATCTAAGAAACAATGCTGAGAACAGCGATACGTTGACCAGCGCGGTCGGCCAGCTCCAGATATTTTCTCGCGTACTCAGATATACACTGATGATCCCGAACGTCACCGCGATCGCTTCAAGGCAGCTGGATCCGTGTGCGGTGAGCCAATTGCAGAATGGCAAACTCAAAATTGCTTCAGCAAAACGGGATCCAACCGGACGAAGCGTGAGTTCTGGTGTTCTTCTCTGCCTGCCTTGCTCTCGGGTCGACCATCGACACGTACAACATCGGCGGTGAAGTCAAAATTATTCGTCAGGCCATCCGCATCGCCATCATTATGACCAAGCAGCGAACTTCCGACGCCGTAGAAGTCCACCGGTACGTGCTCAACTTCGAAGCGTTCGATTTTGCGAACGTGAAATCCACCCGACACGCCAATTCGCACGTAGTCGAACCCCTCTTCATCCAACGCAGAACGAAGCAATCGCACCAGTTCCGGGCATACGCCGTTCAGTCGGCGCTCAGTGTGGCGCATCGCATCGGCCTGCAGTGACCTGTCGACGAGTCGCTCGCTGGTGTCAATCCGCACACCCCAGAGTGCTCCGTGACCAAACTGATCGCGCATTGCACGTGCGACTGCAACGGAGTCACCCACTACATCGTTGTGGTAATCCGTAAGACTCACGATATTCACGCTCAGCTTGGTATCGCGACAGAATTGCGTGAACGCCAGAGTCGCTCGCGAAATGTCCCCATTGAACGCAGCGATCATTGAATGAGGCATCGTCCCAACGCCGTCCGCGCCCCACCAGGCGCCGTTTGCGTCGGTTGATACACTCGCTATGCCTCCGATTTTCGCGGCGAAACCGTCCGCAGTCTGCACCCGCCAGTCGTCGTGTCTCGCACCCATGAATATGACCGGCTTTCCGTTCGATGCGTCGATTACGCGCCGCACGTTGCTCGCAACCAACGAGCGGCGTGCCAGAACGCCGAGATAGTCTGTTTCGAGGTGCGCGAATGCGAGATATGGGCCGGTGATGTGCATCACCGGTTCCCACGGCACAATCAGATCTCCGTCCACGAGCGTATCGACGGTGAGATCGTCGAACTCATATCGCGCACCCGTGCGCGGATTGACCGCGAGCTGGGTTTCTAGCATCCGGATCGCCTCGTAGATGCCCGCTAGAACTCCCGATCGTTTGGCGAAGACCTGCATGGTTACGATCGGATCGAGGCCGGCATGAGCGAGTGTCGCGGCCGTAAGAACGAAATAGCGATCGGCGAAGTAGCCGTCGGCCATGCGTGGGTCAAATTGAAACAGCGTGGCTGGAAACTGACGCGCCAGCGACTCGTGCAGCATCTGCGAGCGTGTCGGAGCATGTGTCTGGTTGTCGGGCCGGTAATGTTGGGCCATATCTCGAATTGTCATCCTCGTGCCTGAGACATGCGTCACACCTCTGAATAACGGAAGAAGCTAGCCTATCTGCATGGCGACCGCTGAGCCCGAAATCGCGCTCGACGAGGACACCGTTCGTGCCGCTCTCGCGGGTGTCCCCTACCCCGGCATGACGCGAGATCTCGTGTCCTTCGGGATGGTGAAGCACGTCAGCGTATGCGGTACTCAGGTAAAGGTACAGCTGGCGCTGCGAACGGAGGATCCTTCCATCCCCGACCGCCTCGGGTCCACAGTCCGCGATCATCTGGCTGCGATCGGTGCAACGCTCGTCACGGTCGAAATCGTAAAGCCCGATCCGCAGACGCGCGCCCTCCCGCACTCTCCTACCGGAAAGGCCCCTCGCGCCGGCGTCCCGGATCCCTGGGCCGAGCAGGTTCGGTTGCCCAACGTTCGGGATGTCATCGCGGTTGGTGCGGGAAAGGGTGGAGTCGGAAAGAGTACAGTCGCTGTCAGTCTCGCGCTGGCTCTGGTCCGCGCCGGCTTTGTGGTCGGCCTGCTGGACGCCGATATCTATGGTCCGAGTGTCCCGATTCTACTCGGCATCGAAAATGGATCACAGCAGATCAAGGTTACACAGGACAAGCACATCATCCCGGTCAAAGTCTTCGGCCTTTCGCTGATCAGTTTTGGATTTTTCCTGGGCGAGGGCTCGCCGGCAATCTGGCGCGGACCCATGGTCTCCAAAGCCGTCAAGCAATTTGCACGCGGCGTCGAATGGCCGGAGCTCGATGTGCTGATCGTCGATCTCCCACCTGGAACTGGTGACATACCGTTGAGCCTCGTGCAGGCGATCGAAGTTTCGGGCGCAGTGCTCGTCACGCAACCTCAACGACTTGCCGGTGTCGAAGCACAGAAAGCAGGCGAGATGTTCGCACAACTGGACGTTCCAGTACTCGGCGTAGTCGAGAACATGACCGGCGCCTTTGGTCATGGCGGCGGTGAAGCAGTCGCGTCAAATCTCGGAGTTCCGTTTCTCGGTACCGTTCCATTTGACATAGACGTGGTCCAGGAAGGCGACTCTGGAACGCCGACTGTGGTAACCAGACGGGATTCTGAATTCTCCAGAAGTTTCGATGCAATCGCGCATAGAATCGTGGGTGCCCTCGGCTGGCAGCTAGCGCCACCAGAAAACAATCAGTTGTGAGTACCGTGGCGACAGCGTCAGCGATGCCATCGCGCCCACCCGCGGCGCCCGGACGACCGCCGACCATGCCCGTTGGTGGAATGGCCGGGCTGACGATGCAGGGCACGCCTTCTCTCCGACTTCCCGGTCAGCACTTCACAGCGGCGATCTTCTTCCTCTTTTTTGGCGCACTCGGACTGATCTGGGTCGCGCCCGAACTCGCGGCCGGTCTCTATCTATCTCCTCACGTAGCTGGGGTTACGCACCTCTTCACGCTCGGCTGGTTGAGCATGACGATATTCGGAGCGCTGTACCAACTGTTGCCTGTCGCACTCGGAGTGTCGATCAGCTCCGAGCGGGCAGGTCATCTGAGTTTCTGGACATTCGCTCCGGGCGTAGCACTATTCGCATCTGGTGTCGCATTCAGCTTCGCGGACCTGCGCTATACCGGAATCGGATTGATCACTATCGCGATAATCTGCTTGCTGATCAATGTTGGGCTGTCGCTACGACGCGTGGCGAGACGAGATGTGATCTGGGCCGCTGTCCTGACAGGAATCTCGTTTCTCACAGTGACGCTACTGCTCGGCTCGTTACTCGCGGAAAACATGCGGACCGGCTTACTTGGCGACGCGCGAATCCGCGTTCTCACCACGCACCTGCACATCGCCATGCTGGGATGGGTGCTGGTAATGATCATCGGAATATCACACCGGTTACTACCGATGTTCCTGCTGGCGCATACAGCTGGTACACAGTGGACCAGGCGTGCACTGGCTTTCCTGGCGCCGGGAGTCGTGGTACTTGGCTGCGGACTCGCGACCAATCATCACATTGCCGGTGTTTCGATTTCATGGATTGGTCTCATTCTGGTGGAAGCAGGGATTGTGTGCTTCCTCAGGCAAGCGTGGTTGTACTTCAAGGCACGCAAGCGTCCGCGACTGGACGCTGGTCTTCGCCACGCTGCGACCGCGCTGGTTTTCCTGGGCTGCGCAGCAACACTGGCGCCGATCGTGATGTTTAAAGGAATGGGCGCGAGACACCTCGACACAAGTTACGTGCTGCTCGGTTTGCTCGGTGGTCTGTCGCTCTACGTCGTGGGCCAGTTCTACAAGGTGGTCCCATTCCTGGCGTGGATGGCGCGCTTTCACGATGATATGGGCAAAAAACGTGTGCCGACAGTCGCGCAACTCTATTCATCACGCATTGCGCACATCGATCTACTGTTATTCGTACTCGGTATTGTGGGCATGTTTGCCGGAGTAATCACAGCGACGCCCAGCCTAGTGCGCGGTGCGGCCTGTTTGTTTGCTGGCGGAGTTGTGCTGTTTGCCAGCCAGATTATCCGCGTTGCATTCGGTACTTCATTTGGAGTCGCCACACCGGCGCCTTCGACACCTCCAGCGAGGGCACTTGGATGAGTAACACTGTTGCTCCAATCAAGGCTTCCGACAAACTGCAGAGTCTGTTCGAGCGCGACGAGCGATTGATAGACGTTATCGCGAGTCATTCGCCTCAGCTTGCGAAGCTTCGGAATTCTCCAATGCGGCGCGTCATGGCCCGCGTAACCACCGTCTCGCAGGCAGCACGGCTGTGCAAGATCCCGACTGAAACGCTTGTACGCGACCTGAACGAAGTTCTGGGAATCAAGACGGTCGCTGATCTGGATGTCGAGCCAGAGGGTACAGCGGCTGATGTGGAGGAGTTGTCATCCATTCCATCGTTTGCCTCCGCAGTTGAGCTGGACGTGCGCGACGCGCCATTCGAACCGGTTCCGTTATTCGGCGTGATGGAAAAGCGCGGTTTTGGACACAAGGTCGAGAAACATGCAGACGATGACTGGTCTGTGTGGTTCTTCCGGCAGGCGAAGCGTGACGCTGGTGGCGAGGAAGCTGCGCCGGCACGGGAAGCGCGCAGCACATCGACTCCGGTTGCGTCGGGTGATACCGGAACCTCCGATGAAGCACCAGCGCGGACCGAAGTCTGGCTCGATGTCCGCGACCTGGAACCGCCGGAACCGCTTGTGCGCACGCTCGAGGCGCTGGAAGGACTGCCGAGTGACAGTATGCTCGTGCAAGTCAACATGCGAGTTCCGCAGTTCCTCCTTCCCATCCTGAGAGAGCGAGGGTTTCACTTCACGATAGATGAATCGCAGGCGAACGAAGTGCAGGTAAGAATCTGGCGAAACGATTAACAGAAACTGAATTCAACAACAAGGAGTCGAGAATGTCGCAGTCAACAACACCCGAATCAACCAATGTTGCAATTGAACTTGATGCACGGATAATCCCCCCACGCGAAAAGCATCCCACGATATTCCGCACTTTCGACGGGCTCAAGAGTGGTCAGGCGATGATGCTGATCAATGATCATGATCCACGCCCTCTTCGGTATCAGTTGCTCGCCGAGCGGCCGAATACGTTTGACTGGGTCTACGAGGAAGAGGGACCAGCAGTCTGGCGTGTCCGCATAAGCCGCAAGTAATCAGTATTCCATCACCGGTGTTGCCTTCCCGGCCGTCCTCAGGAAACGGGCGGCCGGAAGGCATTGTTGGAACGTCGGACGTATAGTTACGTCCGCGCACCCTGGCGCTCAGTCGCCAGCATGTTTGAAGACACGTCGTCGGCAGTTGAATCAAGGTAGCCACTCGACTGATCGGCCAGCTCGTGCCGCATCTGCGATGCAGCCACTACCATCGCATCGATGGCTGGTCGAACCTCCTGCCAACGTCTGGTTTTCAAGCCGCAGTCAGGATTCACCCACAGTTGTCGCGGTTCCAGTACCGCCACTGCCTTTCGCAACAGCGCCTTGATGTCCTCGACTGACGGAATCGCAGGCGAATGTACGTCGTACACACCCGGCCCAACACTGTTTGGATATCCAGTACGGCCGAACGTATCGAGCAGTTCCATGTCGGAGCGGGAAGTTTCGATCGAGAGCGCATCCGCGTCCATTGACGCGACAGCATCGATTATATCATCGAACTCAGAGTAGCACATGTGGGTGTGAATCTGAGTCTCGTCCAGCACCCCGCTCGACGCAAGACGAAACGCGCTGACCGCCCATCGCAGGTATTCCTCCCACTCATCGCGTCGTAGTGGGAGCCCTTCACGTATGGCTGGTTCGTCAATCTGAATCACTCGAATACCGGCTCCCTCGAGATCCGCAACCTCATCGCGTATTGCGAGTGCAAGTTGACGGCACGTCAGCGCGCGCGGTTGATCATCTCTTACGAAGGACCATTGGAGCATGGTTACAGGGCCCGTGAGCATCCCTTTCACAGGTCGGTCTGTTAGTGATTGCGCAAACTGGGACCACGCGACCGTCATCGATTCGGGCCGTGATACATCACCATAGATGATCGGTGGCTTTACGCATCGCGAGCCGTAGCTCTGTACCCATCCGTTCTGCGTAAAGGCGAAGCCTTTGAGCTGTGTTGCGAAATATTCGACCATGTCATTGCGTTCGAACTCGCCATGGACGAGTACGTCGAGGCCGACCTCTTCCTGGAAGCGAATCGCCTCCGTGATTTTAGCGCGCAGGAATGTCTCGTACTGGTCATCGGTCATCCGTCCGGCACGATGATCGGAGCGCGCACGTCGAATCTCCGCGGTTTGCGGGAACGATCCGATCGTGGTTGTTGGCAGCAAGGGAAGCTTGAGGGCAGCCGCCTGTATCTCGCGCCGTTCCTCGTACGGAGTAGTTCTGTGCTCCATTTCCTCCGTCACATTCCCCTGGCGGTGACGCACATCGGCGTCATGGATCCTTGGCGAGTTGCGACGACGTTTCATGGCGTGGCGTGCTTCAATGAACGCCTGCCTGTAAACGGAGGGACGATCTTCCGAGCCACTCACCGATTCGGCCAGTAGCGCTACCTCGCGTATTTTCTGCTTGGCGAACGCGAGCCACTCAACAAGACCGCCGTCCATATCTGTTTCAGCGGTAAGGTCGATTGGGACATGCAGAAGTGAGCACGAAGGGGCAACCAGTGTACGATCGGGTCCGAGTTTTTTCGCCGCCTGATCGACAAGCCTGAATGCTGTATCGAGATCTGCCCGCCAAATGTTGCGCCCGTCAACGACGCCGAGTGAAAGCGCAAGTTGCGGAGGGATCACTTCAAGTGCGCGCGCGAGTTGCGATGGCGCGCGGACCAGGTCGATGTGCAAAGCGGCGACCGGGAGTTCAAGCGCAAGCGCAAGATTCTCTCCGAGATCACCAAAGTACGTTGCAACGAGCACCTTGGGTCCAGCGGCGCCGAGCCGTTCGTAGGTTTCGCGATACGCATCCAGTATCGATACTTTGCTTGCGCCGATCAGGCACGGCTCATCCATCTGAACCCAGCCCGCACCTTCCGACTTCAAGCGCTGCAGAATCTGTTCATATATCGGAATAATTTTCGGCAACAGTGCAATTGGGTCCACTGCGTCGTCTCGACTCTTGCCCAGAAGAAGCAATGAGATCGGCCCGAGCAGCACCGGTCGAGTGATTATACCGGCTGCTTTCGCCTCGATGAATTCATCAATGGGCTTCGTCGAGTTCAAGCGGAACTCCTGGCCCTTCTCGAATTCCGGCACGATGTAGTGGTAGTTTGTATCGAACCACTTGGTCATTTCCATCGCCGGAACAGACGATTCGTGCCCCGTCAGGCCGCGCGCCATTGCGAAGTAGCGCGAGAGATCGTCGAGTTCGCGGAGGTTATCGAAGCGTGATGGTATCGCTCCGACCATCACCGCCGTATCAAGGACGTGATCGTACAGTGAAAAGTCGTTGGATGGAACGTGGTCGATCCGGCGACGCGACTGCAACTCCCAGTGCGTAAGGCGCAGAGATCTGGCCACCTCCATCAGTTGTTCCGGGGTCGATCGGCCGGCCCAGTGATCCTCCAGGGCACGCTTCAGTTCGCGTGACTGGCCGATCCTCGGGAAGCCAAGATTGCTTGCAATCGCCATTGGGGTAGCTGTTGGAGAGGAATGCAGGGGCTCCGACGGACTGACGGCCGCTGGTTTCCCCCCTGTAACCCTATCCCGCCACGATATCTGTGAGTGTGACGGATGTCACGGCCTCCGAGTTCTCCGAGTATTTGCACTGTAGTCTCGGCGCTGTATAGTTCCTCACCATGTACACGCTCGTGCGTCGCTACGTCAAAACAGCTGTTGCATTCCTCGCGATCGGGCTCGCTATCGGCGGATGGTTGATCGCACGCCGCGAGCTTGCGGGAGCTGCGCCAGATCCGTATCTCGTGAGCGCGCATACCCATGCGCTGTTTGTCGGGTTCGTGATGATGATGATCATGGGAGTCGCACTCTGGCTCTTTCCACGGCCGGAGAAGACAGACGCGAGGTATGATCCGCGGCTTGCGAGCACCGCATACTGGCTGATCACGATGGGCACATTTGGCCGGGTGGGCGGAGAAGTCCTTCGATCAAGCCTCTTTGGACTGAATATTTCCGCTTTATGGTTACGTACCGCAATCGTAGCGGCGGGTTTTCTGCAGGCAATCGCTATCGGGGTATTCTTCTTTACCATGTGGTCGCGAATCCGGCCCGTGGGCAGTCAGGCCCGCGAGGCAAAGGG
>CAJDVC010000069.1_pt1 | contig 11575 bp, 8 predicted proteins | sample 7391211 | NCBI WGS metagenome assembly CAJDVC01 (sample SAMEA7055683, study PRJEB34461) | soil metagenome | biome: terrestrial ecosystem; feature: Peninsula; material: soil | place: Antarctica | collected 2016 | reverse complement strand
GTAGCGAATGCGGCGACCGTGTCCACATCGCGCGGTCGCGTGACCGCCGATCGGTTCATCACGCTCAACAACTCGGTGCCGGCTTCAGCGTAGTCCGCGAGCATCGCAAGTGTCTTCGGTTCGGTCATGTTCAGGCACTTGGAAAGCTCATGCGGCAGCGAATTCAGGCCCAGCCATTCGCCCTTGATCCCGAGGTCGAGCACGCATTTGTCTTCCGCGTTTGTCTGATCGGCGATCGCACTGCGATTGTATATGAGCTTCACGTCAAACGGAGCGTTGGCATACCACTGAGCGCTGCGGGCAAGTATCGCTACGTGGTGTGCGGCGAAGAGCGCGCCCAACGGTGTCGTCAGGATTCCATTTACGTAGGCGATCGTCACCGGCTCGCCACCTGCCGTGCCCTGTGTCATGATGCTGGCGGTTGGCCGGAGGATCGTGTTCGCCCCCAATGGAACGAATAGCGACGTGGCTATCCCTCCACCGCCGCCTCCGTTTCCCGGGAAGTCGTTGCGGATACCGTCTCCGTAGCCAGCGTCGAAACTGTGACCATCCAGCGCGACATCCAGTGCGTCCATCGCTGCCGCATCGTCATCGCGCCGCAGAACAGTCATCTCCACTCGACGAAGTCGTTCCACAATGTTCACTGTGTCAGGCATTGCGTCGAGTCTGTCCAGAAGCTGTTGCGCCGATGCCACCTTGTCGCGCGATTTCAGCATGGAGCGTACATCGCGGAGTATCCATTCATCGCCAGGTGCGACGTCGGTCAACCGGTCCGCCGATACGATCAGCACGTGCGAGTCGTCCATCGTCAGTCGCCCTCGTTTGGGGATCGGATTCTGGTCGAGTGTGACCAAAGCGTTGTTGTAGCCGGAATCCGCGACAAAACTGTACGACACGCGTGCGCCTCGACGGAAAGTGTATGTCTGACTGGACATGTCTCCCTTTACGCCGGGCTCGACGATGACTGTGAGCGTCACGGGGGGGACGAAGATCTGGAACCGAACATTCAGCCAGTTTTCTTGTGCGATGAACGCGAACTGGAGTGTGTCTTCCGCGAGCGGCGTGTAGTCAGCTGCGACGATCTTCACGTCTGTGAAGCCGACTGTGGTATCCCCAAGCGCAACGATCACGCGATACGCCGTTATCGTATCGGCCGGGAGGCCTCCCGTCTGCCAACGGAAATGGAACGCACGATCATTCATCAGCACTCGTCGTGTTGAATCCGCGCTGGAATCGGAAGTGAAGTGTGCCAGCGTGTCGGCTCCGCAGCTACCGCCGTCGAGGCGGCAGATCACGACCGATGGCGCCAGCGTCGTATCGAGCTCACCGCGGGGATGGAGTTTCGGCCCCAGTGGCGCGAGGAATACGATTTCTGGTGCACTGGAGTCGCCCGGTGCATTAATCACCGCGGCGGTCTGAATCGGTTGGGTTCCAGGTGGTGCGGTTGGTGCGTCGCGGCATCCTGACTGTGCGATAGAAGCGACGGCAAGCGCGGATGAAATTGCGAAGCGGACTGCTGCGCGGCTCGGCTGCATGGCTCTCTCCATGGGGTTGGGCCGCCACGATAGAGTGAACTCGGTGACGCCGAGCAAAGCGCGCGCACTCGCCCGTCATCGGAGACGTGCGGCGAGGACTGGTTTCGGGCTGCGTGCGGCGCGCGAGGGGGCTGGCGGCTATCTTTCGCACATGCCCGAGCGCATTCGCACCCGCTTCCTCGTCATTGGGAGCGGCGTTGCAGGACTGCACACCGCATGGCGCGCCGCCAATTCGGGCGACGTCGTCGTTCTGACCAAGCGGTCGCTGTTCGACAGCGCCACGGCGTACGCTCAGGGCGGGATCGCCGCCGCGCTTGGCGCAGGAGACTCTCCGGAACTACATCGGCAGGACACGCTCGCTGCGGGCGCGGCGCTTTGTGACGCTGCGGCGGTTGAAGTTCTGGTTGAGGAAGGTCCTGAGCGCGTGCGCGAACTCATTGACGCTGGTGCACAGTTCGATCGTGATGTTGCCGGCAAACTTCAGCTTGGCCGCGAGGCAGCACATTCACGGCGGCGCATTGTTCATTCACACGGGGACCAGACCGGCGCAGAAGTCGCTCGAAGTCTCATAGAGAGAGTTCGTGCGACCGCAAGTATTCGCGTCTCCGAAAAGACGCGCGTTCTCGACCTGATTCTGGATGACGGTGTCTGTGTTGGTGTGCGCGCAACTGTCGCGGGAAAGGCGACCGAGTTCATTGCCGACGCAACGGTCCTCGCAACCGGGGGCTGTGGCCAGGTCTACAGATACACAACGAATCCAGCAGTCGCGACTGGCGACGGGTATGCAATCGCGCATCGCGCTGGAGCCAAACTCGCCGACATGGAATTCGTCCAGTTCCATCCTACGGCTCTGGACACGGCCGAAACTCCGCTCGCTCTGGTTTCAGAGGCGGTGCGGGGGGAGGGAGCGATCCTCGTCAACGATCGTGGCGAACGGTTCATGCTCCACCAGCACAAACTGGCGGAGCTGGCGCCCCGGGATGTCGTGGCCCGCGCCATTTTCCGGGAGCAGCGTTCGGGGCACGGGGTCTTTCTCGATGCGACTCGATTCGAACAGCCGTTCGAAGAGCATTTCCCGGGCATTTTCGCCCTTTGCATTGCGCGGGGTATAAACCCCAACACGGACCTCATCCCCGTAACGCCGGCGGCTCACTACATGATGGGCGGCGTGGTCACCGACCTGGCTGGGCGTGCCAGCGTGCCGCGATTGTATGCGTGCGGCGAGGTCGCGCGCACGGGGGTTCACGGGGCGAACCGTCTTGCGTCCAATTCGCTGCTCGAAGGGCTTGTTTTCGCCGAGCGCGTGGCGCGGGACATGGTGACCGCGGAGCCGCTGGTGGCAGACCCGCCTGTGGTCAGGTGGAGCGCGCCACCAATTCTGGATCGCGGAGCGGCCCAGGTCGCGGCCGATGATGTGCGACGAGTGATGTGGGACAACGCCGGTATCGACAGGACGGCGGATGGATTACGTGACTGCATGAAATTGCTGGACGGGATCGCTGTGCGCCTGCCGACCGGCGCGACAGAAGAGGCGAACATGGTTGAGACCGCACGGCTGATTGCCGAAGCGGCGCTATTACGACAGGAATCGCGCGGTGGCCACTTCAGGCGCGATTTTCCAAGACCCAAGCGGAAGTGGCGCGACAGGCACATTGAATGGTAAACACGCTATGGAAGGCTATCTGGCATGACTGAATTCGTACACGGCAACGTCTCCAGCGAAGATCTTGCGACGCGCATCAAGCAGCTCGCACGCAAGCGCGACGCGGTAATCCTCGCGCACAATTACCAGCGTCCGGAGGTGCAGGATGTTGCGGACTATGTTGGCGACTCACTCGGCCTGAGTCGTGAAGCCGCGAAGACCGACGCGCAGGTGATCGTGTTCTGCGGCGTTCACTTCATGGCAGAAACGGCGGCAATTCTCTCGCCGACAAAAACCGTACTTCTTCCCGACATGGCCGCCGGTTGCTCACTCGCCGCGACGATTGATGCCGACCAGCTTCGGGAATGGAAGAGTGAGCATCCCGGAGCGATCGTCGTCAGCTACGTAAACACGTCCGCCGAAGTGAAGGCTGAGAGCGACTACTGCTGCACTTCGGGAAATGCTGTGGACATCGTCAATTCGATCCCGGCCGACAAGGAGGTACTGTTTCTTCCCGACATGTTCCTCGGAGCACACGTGCGGCGCGTGACAGGGCGTGACAACATTCACGTATGGATGGGTGAATGCCACGTCCACGCGGGTATCGATCCGGACAATATCAACGCACAGCGAGCTGCCCATCCAGACGCCGAATTCCTGATCCATCCTGAATGCGGTTGTGCTACGAGCGTGGTCGAGGCGGTATCATCGGGTGCGGTGAGCGCGGAAGGCGCACAGATTCTCTCGACCGAGGGCATGATTCGCAGGCCGGCGATCTCGGATGCGGATGAATTCATCGTCGCAACCGAAGTCGGGATACTGCATCGGTTACGCCGCGAGAACCCCACGAAGCGCTTCTTTGCGGCGAACGATCGCGCAGTCTGCGCGTTCATGAAGGTCACGACTCTTCCGAAGGTACTGGAGTCGCTCGAGCTCATGCAGCACAGGATCACTGTACCGCCGGCCATCGCCGAGCGGGCTCGGCAGGCGATCGAGCGTATGGTGTCGATTGGCGGCAAGCCAACTCCTCTATCTCTTGACCCGGCTACGGCCGAGGATCCCGGCGAGTGACTGAATCCACAAAACTGACTGACCCATCGCTCGCCCGACTCGCCGAGTTTGCCTTTTCTCCAGAGGAACGGCTTCGGTTTCCGCTTGATGCATCGCATCGTGCGCGAATTGTCAACGCTGCTCTCGAGGAAGACGCTGCAGACGCCGACATTACGACGAACGCAACTGTGGATCCTGCTCGTGGTGCCCGTGCATCGCTGGTAGCAAGGCGCTCCGGAGTCCTCTGCGGAACACTCCTGGCAATCGAAGCGTTCAAGCAACGGGATCCATCGATAACGATTCGAGAGGATTCGCACGATGCACGCACAGTCGATCGCGGTGATACGATTCTGTTCCTCACCGGTAACGCGCGCGGGATGCTCAGCGCAGAACGTGTTGCGTTGAATTTCATGCAAAGACTGTCCGGCATAGCTACGCTTACCGCGCAGTACGTGCACGAGGTACGCGGCACAAGCGCGCGAATTCTCGATACCAGAAAGACGACGCCTGGATGGCGCAAGCTGGAACGATACGCCGTGCGTTGCGGCGGCGGGATGAGTCATCGCAGCGACCTGGAGCAAGCAGTCCTGATCAAGGATAATCACCTCGCCGCAGTGGATCACGATATTGGTCTCGCCGTCCAGCGGGCTCGCGCAATCGCAGGTGCCGGCACACGTGTTGAGGTTGAGTGCGACGATGTGGAACAGGTCGATGAAGCGGCCCATGCGGGCGCTGACATTATCATGCTCGACAACATGGGATTGCAGGATATGCGCGACGCAGTGAAAATCGTTGCCGGACGCGCTGTAATCGAGGCGTCGGGTGGGGTCAATCTACAGACTGTCCGCGGAATAGCGGAAACGGGTGTCAACTGGATTTCGGTTGGTGCGCTCACACATTCCGCGTCGGCGCTTGATCTCGCACTGGATTTTGAGGACTGACGTGGACCCGCGCAGCGCCGATCGCCAGCCCGGGATCACACCGGCACAGGTCCCGGAAGCGGTTCCTCCCGTGGACAGTTGCGATGTATGTGGAAGTGAGAGGCTTGAGTGGCGCAAGTGCAAACTGGTCTGCCTGAATTGCGGGACAATTCTGAAGTCGTGCGCGGACCTGTAGCACTGCAACCGCCAGGAACATTATGGACGGTTGGACATTCAACCCACCCGATTGGCGAATTCGTAGACATGTTGACCGCGCATGGCATCATGCGCGTCGCGGATGTGAGGCGGTTCGCCGGGTCGCGTAAATTCCCGCAGTTCAACCCCGGGCCACTTGAACTATCGCTGGGTAAAGCTGGAATCGTTTACACCGCCTTGCCTTCGCTCGGAGGTCGGCGGAAAGTCCTGCCGGATTCGCCTCATACTGCGTGGCGAAATGAATCATTTCGCGGTTACGCCGATTACATGGATACGGCGGAGTTCGCGGCAGCAGCCGAATCACTCGCGGCACTCGCGCGCGTCGATAGAGTTGCCGCGATGTGTTCCGAGGCGGTATGGTGGCGATGTCACCGCTCCATGATTTCCGACTACTTCAAGGCTCACGGATGGGAAGTGCTGCACATTATGGGGCTCGGCGAAGCGACGGAGCATCCGTACACATCAGTCGCAAGAATCGTCGATTGTGAACTGACGTACTGAGGCGGTTGGCGGCGTAGCGTTACTGTACCGTGCTCAGATCGCCGAGCGGGCGGCCTTCAGATGCGCGTACGACGGCTTGATAAACCATGTCGCCGAGCGCGCCGTAGTTACCGTCAAAATGATGTTTGCCGTCGCGTGCGACAACTGTGAGAAGCCCAGCTGGGGCGGATCGGCAGAGAGACTCCTTTTCCTCCCGGCCGTAAACGCAGAGCATCTGGACCGTCTTGAGCATCTCGAGCTGTGGCAGAATTGGTGTGTCGCCCTTGCCTGATGTTGTGCGCCACAAGTCCGAGAAGTGGTACGTGAAGCTTGCTCGCTCGAGGAGCGCCAGCATCGCGATCACCGTGAGACGTGGCCGAATGTCGGGAGCGAGGTTGTTCGCCGCAAACGGCGCCAGATCAGCCCCTCGCGAGTAACCCACGAGCGCGACATCCTGCTTGTGCCACAATTCCATGTACCGGCGGGCGATCCGCGACACATCGCGTCCGAGAATTTCGGGGGTTCGATGTCCGCTGTGGAGGTAGGAGCGCATGTCAAAGCCGATGACGTCGACCCCGTGCGCCTGCAAACTCTCTCCCACCTTCTCATCGATATCTGCCCAGCCGCCATCGCCCGAGAGAATAATGGCCACTGTATTGCTGGACGATTTCGCTGCTCTCAATTCTACAATCGGTAAATCGCGCACATTTGTAACGGTGTCACGAGGCAATTGTGGAACGGCAGCGGTGGCGGCGTTTAGCACGAAGAGAAGAGCAGTGTAGAACATGAAGTGATCCAGGCGAATTGCGAAGAACTATACCGATTTGTGGTGTGCGCGTCTCACGGTTTGTCCAGCTGTGTCGGATCCATCCGGCTATCGGGAATCGGCGGATTTACGCGAATGTCCGTGTACGTTTCGCTCTGAATGAGCTTGCCCGCGCGAGACGCCGTAACGTATGTCGACAGCCAGCCGCCTCCGGCTGGCTGGTATTTCTCAAAACGGACATCCTCGGTGCCGGGTCGGCCAGCAGCGACCGGTGAAAGCATACGAACGAAGAGCAATCGATCTGCATCTACCCAGAATTGCTGGGACGTCGTATCGCCCGGAGTAGCACCGACGATGAACACTTTCCGCCCTTCCCATGTTCCTTCATGCATCTTGCTCAGGTCGAAACCCTCTTCGCGTAGCACGCTGACAGTACGTTCGATCGGTTGCGTGTATATGTCAAACCCGAGAATGAGGAGGGGATTCCGGCCAGCACGGCCAACAACCTTGCTTGATCCGCGGCGAACGAACGTGCTATCGCGTGCAAAGAGAATGATCGGATCGCCGTCGGGTGCGCCAACATCAATTCGCAGTCGTCCGGGAAGCTTGGCGGATTCGTACCAGGTTTCGTGCACCATTGTATCTGCCGGGGTGCGACGCACCGTTGCCTGCGTGAAGGTCAGCGTCTTGTACCATTTGCCCACGTAACGATCGTGCATGAGGCGAATGAGATCAGCGCCGTCTGGTAGTGTCTGTGCACGGACTGGCGTCGAGCCGGCAAGGCAGAGCAACGAAAGCGATCCAGCGAGAGCAAGGGCGCGCATGAGATATCTCGAAAGTGATGGTGATTCTTCGACTTGTCCACCAGGTTCCCGGTCACAAATCCGGGCGAAGCTCCTCGGCTCCATTCAGGTACACGTGCTTGAGTGAACAGTTCATCGGTACTTCCACATGGAGCAGAACTCTTACAACCCTGCCTATCGCGTTCGGCACCGGGATCTCCGTCGAGCAGAGCATTGCGACGTCATGCCAACCGAGGTCGCGGGCGGCCCTCGCCGGAAACTCGCTCACCAGGTCCGGCGTCGCGGTAAAAAAAGCGCTCACCACCGACTCCGAGTCAATCCCGTTGCGAGCCAGCAACGCACTCAACAACTCGCGCGTCGCGGCCCGAATGCTTTCGGGATCATCGTTCGCTGGGCGTGTTGCTCCGCGCAGTCCGCGGATGCGTGTGGCACTATCTGCTTTTCCAGTCACGTTCAGTTGATCGGGTCGTGTGCCGCTGGTATCATCACGTTCAGGATCGAGTCCGGTATTGTGTAGCCCTCATCGCGACGGATCATTGTCGCGACAGTCTTGCGTTTTTCATCGACCACGCCGCCGCTCCCACCCGCCAATGCGACCCGCGCACGCCGGAAGCGGAGACCCGAGTCCACGCAGAATATATCGCATAACATCAGCGCTTCTTCGGCACCCGAGCCATTGCCAGCGAGGAGCGACTGCGTGCGCGAGATCACGCAGGCCCTCGCGAACAGCTCGATGGCCATGTTCGACAGGCGTTCTACCACCAGTTGCCGATCCACTATTTCGCCGCGGTACTTGATAACGGCGTGTTCAGCCGCGGAGCGGAGCTCCGCGACGTGTCTCTCGAGATATTCCTTGTGACTTGAGAGGCGGGGATCGAGAGCGACGTCGAGTGTGGCTGTAGCACCGAAGACATTCCGTACCCGCGCTGCGGCCACCTCACTGAGTAGGCCAAGGTGTTTGATCGGCTCCCGGAGTGCGATGCTCACTTCCTTGAGATGACCCGATAATGTCTGAATTCCGTTCAGCGCAATGAACAGTCGAAGGACTTCGTTGGCGCCTTCGAATATTCTGTTGATGCGAGTGTCACGCAGAAAGCGCTCGTATGGATACGGTTTTACAAATCCGCGGCCGCCGGCGATCTGGACCATTTCGTCTGCCGCGCGCCACACGAGTTCGCTTGCAAATACCTTCGCGATCGCCGCCTCGAGTGACCAGTCGGAATCATCTTCTGTCGCGAGGTTCGCAAGCACGCCCAGCATGGAATCCGATGCGTAGATCTCCGACGCGATCGACGAAAGTTTGCGCTGAGTGATCTCGAAATCAGCGAGTGGCTTGCCGAACTGGATGCGTTGCTCGGCGTACTTCGTCATCTCCGCGAAGATGTGTTTCGTCCCTCCCGTGCAACCAGCGGCGAGTGTGAGTCGACCGCCATTCAGCACATTGACCGCGACGGCAAATCCACGCCCAACCTGTCCCAGTACGTTCTCGGCTGGTACGCGCAGATTTGTGTATTCCAGTTCAGCCTGCGTTGAGCCGCGAATGCCCATTTTCTTCACCGTGTCGACCACTCGGAAGCCGGGCATCGTGGGCTCAATCAGAAAAGCCGTCGGACGCTGGACCTTCTTGCCGTCGCGCTCGACTTCTGTCTGGGCAAACGTTGCGATCACAGCGGCCCGATGCGCGTTGCCTATCCATATCTTGTGGCCGTTCAATGACCAGTGAGTCCCATCAGCGCTGAGCGTAGCCGTGGTCTTCACATGTTGAGCATCAGAACCAATCAGCGGTTCAGTCAGGGCGTATGAGACCAGAATTTCGCCCCGCGCGAGGCCTGGCAGCCAGCGTTGCTTTTGTGCTTCCGTGCCGTAAAGGACGATCGCCTTGCTTCCCAGTCCGCAATGCACTCCGATAAAGACGGCGATCGATGAATCGACGCCTCCAACGGCTTCACATACTCTCGCATACGCGCGCGGCGACAGCTCGAGACCGCCAAACCGGCGCGGGATCGTCATGCCGAGAAATCCGTGGCTGGAGAGTGCCGCGATCACATCGTCTGGTATTGTTTCTTCGACGTCGAACTTTACGGAATCCACCAGCCCATCAAGACGACCTTCGATTGCGCGCACGAGACGGTCGACTGTTGCCGCTTCCTCCGGATTCGCAATGTTCAACGGCGATGGATAGGGAAAAAGCAGCTCGTCGAGAACTTCACCAGCAAAAACACCTCTGGTGAACGAGGATCCGTCGGTGGGCATGTCAGGTCGCCTGGTTGGAAGTAGCTGTTTGCAGCGCGATGTCCAGCGCGCGGGGCGACGGCATGTCACAATAGTCGCCGTGGCACGCAAATGTCGCTGCGTATTCCGCGTCTCCTAACAGGTGGCCGAAGGCGGATGGGTATCTGGAGCTTGCATCTGCAAGAGAATTCATCACACGCTCAGCGATGTCGCGGAAAGCGTGATTGTCGTCGTAATTCGCCAGTCGCAGCAGGAGGTCAACTGCGAGCGATGTCCCGGACGGTGTCGCGTTGTCTGTGGGGTCCCGCGGACGCGACACCAATTGCTCCGCGTCGTGCGCCGTATCGTAGAATATTGCTTTTTCGGCGTCCTGGAATTTTTCGAGCATCACTTGAGCCATGAGTCGTGCGGCGTTCAGCCACTTGACGTCGAGGGACTGTTCAAAAATGGCAAGAAAGCCGAGCGCGACCGCTGCCTGATCTTCAAGGAATCCGGCGAGCCTGTTGGCGCCCGCGCTGTATGTTCGCATGCAGCGTCCCGCGACCACCATGTGTTGTAGCAGGAACTCTGCATTCCGCATTGCGAGCGCACGGATCTCATCGCTATCAAATGCACGCGCCGCTTCCACGATGCCGCGAAGCGCGAGCCCATTCCATGATGCGATGATCTTGTCGTCACGCGAAGGTCGAATGCGCCGCGAGCGGTATGCGTGCAACCTCTCCTTCGCTCGGGCTATTGCCGCACGCATAGTGTCGATGTCGACGTTGCTACTCTCTGTAAAATCGCCGAGGCCAACCGGAATATGCAGGATGTTGCGTCCCTCAAAATTGCCCGTCGCTGTGACTCCGTAGAAACTCTTCACGGTCGGCGCATCATCGCCAAGTACCGCGTCAAATTCCTCGCTTGCCCAGACGTAGAACTTTCCTTCCACTCCTTCAGAGTCGGCGTCGAGCGATGAGTAGAAACCGCCCTCAGGTGCTGTCATCTCGTTCGCAACCCACGCTAGCGATTCACTGGTAACGCGTCGCACTTCGTCGTCTCGTGTCGCTTCGAAGAGGTGTGCGCCGAAGCGGATGAGCAGCGCGTTGTCATAGAGCATTTTCTCGAAGTGTGGCACCAGCCAGCGCGCATCGACGGAGTAGCGGGCGAAGCCGCCGGCAATCTGATCGTAGATGCCGCCGCGCGCCATTTTGATGAAGGTGTTTCGGGCCATCTCGAATGCGGTGGTGTCGCCGGTCCTGGCCCAGTGCCGGAGCAGGAAGTCGAGGACCATGGTCGGCGGGAATTTCGGCGCCCCGCCAAAGCCACCAAATTGCGCATCGTAAGTCGCAGTCACCGTACGAACCGCGGCGTCCAGCAATTCGGTCGTGATTTCTCCGCCGAGGCCGGCATCGGCAACGCTGGCCTCGTAGATCTGGCGCATGGAGGTGACGCTGGCCGCGATGGTTTCCGGCCGCTGCGTGTACGCATCGGATACCGACTTGAGCACGCGCATGAACGATGGCATACCGTGCCGGTCAGCAGGAGGGAAGTAGGTCCCACCATAGAACGGTTCGCCTGATGGCGTCAGAAAGACAGTCATCGGCCAGCCGCCGTGGCCGGTCATCGACTGGACCGCCTGCATGTACACCGCGTCGAGATCGGGTCGCTCCTCACGATCAACTTTGATGCAGACAAAATGCTCATTCATGAACTCGGCCGTGACCGGATCCTCGAACGACTCGTGTGCCATGACGTGGCACCAGTGGCAGGCAGCGTAGCCGATCGACAGGAGGATTGGCCGATTCTGAGAGCGGGCTGCAGACAGGGCCTCTTCACCCCAGGGGTGCCAGTCAACCGGATTGTTAGCATGCTGCAGCAGGTACGGGGAGGTCTCCCCAGCCAGGCGGTTCGGCATCCCGTAAGATAGCCCCAGCGGGGGCCACCAAGCC
>CAJDVC010000065.1_pt1 | contig 11940 bp, 13 predicted proteins | sample 7391211 | NCBI WGS metagenome assembly CAJDVC01 (sample SAMEA7055683, study PRJEB34461) | soil metagenome | biome: terrestrial ecosystem; feature: Peninsula; material: soil | place: Antarctica | collected 2016 | reverse complement strand
ATCACCTTCGTGCGCGGCGTGATCGCGGCCGATATGTGAGCGACGAATGATGCGGTGCTCAGCACGGGAGTTTCGATCTTCACCGGCTTGAGCACGATGCCTTCACGACGCTCACGCTGTCGCCACGCGTTCTGCATGCGCGGATAGTTCTGCGTCGTGAACACGACCTCGTCGCCGCGCGCGAGATCGGTGCCGAAGATCATGGTTTCGTTGGCCTCCGACGCGTTGCGCGTGATCGCCATCTCCTCGGGATCGCACCCGAATTCGACGGCGAGATCCCTGCGTACCGACTCGACGCGAGGCTCGAGTACGCGCCACATGTGCTCCACCGGCAACTCGTTCGAGAACCGAAGATCGCGGATCATCTGCTCGAGCACGTGCGTCGGCGCGGGCGAACAGCCGCCGTTGTTGAGGTTTATCATCGTGCGATCGATGTCGAACGCACGCTGGATCTCTCCCCAGTACGTCTCGTCGTCTGCAGCGGAGGCCGGCGGCAAACCGCCAGTGCGGTCGTTGGCACGCCGGAGGCGCCGGAACGCGTCGGCCCGCATGGCGGGCAGGACCGTGGGCAGGACAGCGGGCATTGTGGCGCTCGCACCGAGCATGGACGCGATGAACCTACGGCGGCTGGTCATAGAAGTCGGGGTTGGTGGCGGATCCAACTTGGTTCGGAAACTGCCATTCGTCCAGTACGGGGACGGAGTAGGGGCGGACTCCGGATGTCCGGAGTTCACTGCCCAGTGACTTGAAACGACTCTCAGCTCAAGTGACGGTCGCAGACGCCGCGATAGCGGAGCCTCCGCGAGCCGTCTAACCGTCGCGGCCTCACGCCCGAAATCAGCGGAGCGCGTAGCGCGTCCACTGATTGAGTTGTTAGACCGCTGGCCGCCGCTAAACGTTTATCGGTTTACCGGCCGCTTGCCAGGCTTTGAACCCGCCATCGAGGTGCGCCACGTTCGTGTACCCAAGCTCACGCAGAGCCAAAATGGCAAGGGCAGACCGACCACCCGATGCGCAATACAGGATGACTCGGCCGTCTGGGTTGAGCTCTGCCTTGTGGTATGGACTGCTTGGATCGGCATAGAACTCAAGCATTCCCCGTGAGGCGTGTACGGCGCCCGCGATCGTGCCACTAGACAACTCCGGGGCGTCGCGAATATCCACGAGCGTGACGTTGCCCGCGGCTATCTCGGCCTGCACCTGATCTGGCGTGAGATTTTCGATGCGACTCTTTGCATCCTGAACAAGTTGTGTTGCTGTCTTACCTGTCATAAGTCACCTCCGATTGGTGTTCCCAAAGCGGTCTAACGGGTATTAGACTGCAACGCTCTGCTTCAGTAGCGATGCATGATTGCGGCGATTCCTCATCGAGCACCATCCAGTCGCCCGCTACGGATAACGTTAAACGTCAACTTGCCGGCGAAGCGCCAGCCGCGCGGGAAAATTCAGGACGTTGCGGAAATGCTGCGAATGTAGTAACGAGAGTAACGAGGATCAGATCTTGCGCGCGAGTAACGAGCGAGTAACGAGGGTCAGATCTTGCGTGATACACATGCGCAGTTTGCGCCATGCAAGATCTGACCCCGAACACCGACGCGCAGCGCCGTCCGCTGCAACCGGCTATTGGGCAACGCCGTTCCAGTTCACCGCCGAACTTCGCTCATGAGCGCAAGAAGGTTTTCGTCCGGATCGCGGAAGAAAGCCATCCACAATTCGTGGTCGGGTAGTGTTGCTATGAGATGAGGTTTTGCTTCAAAGACGACGCCTCGTGCCGACAATGCTTCGAAAGCCGTATCGAGGTCTGCGACCCTGTAGTAGATGACTGAACTGTAATTCCCGGATTGCGCTTTGGCGGGAGCATCCAGCATGAGCCGGACGCCGGCGCAGTCAAAGAAGCCGAGGCCCGGCGGGGCCTGAAAGAGAAATCGCATTCCCAGAGTGTCGCGGTAAAAGGCGACTGCCCGTTCGATATCACTGACCGGGACGGAAATTTGCCCGATCTGGTTCAGTTCACAGTTGGCTGTCACAGAGCCGGTCATGGAGGTTTCCTCCCGTTAGGTATCGGTCCACCCAATGCTGAATATACGTGACTCGCGGACGACGAGTCCGCTTGATTGAACGGTTGGACTGCAAGTGACGCACCCTTATTGCCGCGTGCTACGTAACTCAAGAACTTTCTGTGGGTCGATGCGGATAATCGTGTACACGATGCGCGGAGTTGTGATGTCGACGAAGCCGTGCGGTACGTGCGGCGGAATAATGACGATGTCGCCGGGAACTACATGACGCGATGTTCCTCCAACGACGGACTGACCCGAGGAACTCGGGCCGATCTCACCCACGACTGCGGCAGCGGTCAGAGGTTTTGGCGACTTCAACGCCCCGCCCGTAACAAGAACTCCTTCACCTTCGATTATCTGATAAACCTCGGCGACATCGTCATGAATCAGCGCATCGGGCAGCATGCGACCGTCGATTTTGGTCCGACGAACCACGGCGAGCCCGACGTTGTACTTTGCCTCTATCGGTACTACACGGAGTGGAGAATCTGAAAACGCACCGGTGTTGCTTTTTTCTACCGCTGCTTTGATTTCTACTGCGCTAACGAAAGTCGCAGGAGTGGCTGTAGCTTGGGTTGCCGCATCATATTTTGCCGAGGCCCCGGTCGATACGGCGAGTGCTGCCATTACAAGCCAATTAGCCCTCATAAGCCTACTCCTTGCTGTGGTGACAGACTCCCGCCCGCTGGCGCAGCCAGCGGACGGTCGGCTGGAATGAACTGTTGACCTCGCCTCATTTATAGTCCGGTCCGTTCCGCACTTCAGCCACTCCCCACTCCCCACTCCCCGTTGACCTTGGTGAACAAGAGGAAGTACGGCGTTCGTGGTCCTGAACCTGATACCGGGGCGGAGTCTACATCAACAAACAAAAAATTGCCCATCATCAAGACGTGCAACGGCATCCGCGTGCATAGTCGAAACCATCCCGGCTACATCGTCTTTCCGTGCGGATGATGCATGCTTTTCTATGAGTAATCTGATCGTTTGCACGTCAGCGGGAGTTTCAGAAACCGTCTGAGCGCTCGCAGTCATGGCTCCGAGGGCCACTAAAAGCGAAAAACTGCAAATCGCGACGTGTTTTTCCATGCTTTTCTCCACGAGAATCGTTCGAGGTGTGAAGCATCTTTGATGGGCTACTCTACTGGAATACTCCAGGGTCAGATCTTGCGTGATGCACACGCGCGCAATGTGCATCACGCAAGATCTGACCCCGAGTTCCCTTCAATCGTGCAGCAGACGATAGAATTGCAGGCTATTGCGACTTGGATCACGGAGATGAAACTCTCTCGTGCCCCACGGTGTGTCAGCAGGTACGGCCCATGGGCTACCGTCGCTCGTATCCGGACGGACCGCTCCGCTTTCACGAAATTCCTCAAAGATCGCGTCGACATCACTGACCATGAAGCGGAATGCAGGCCGATCGATCGGATACGCCCACTGCTCTGCATCGGCCCACTGAATATGCAACTGCACTTCATCTCGCTGTATGCCAACGTACTTCGGATTCTTCAGGTCGTCTCGAAAGACAACGACGAACCCGAGAGTCTCGTAGAACCGTACTACGTCACTTACATCGCGAGCACCAAGCACAGGATGCACGGCTTGAAGAGAAGCACTCATTATACGCCTCCGGAAGATGTCGTCCGTTTATGCGTTCCGATGCAGATATGTTCGTCGCAGGCGCACGCTTGAATGAATTGTCAGGCGGGAGCTCGAGCGCCTGGAAGACGAATGGAACCAAGCGTTTTGCGTGACGCATGTACTCAAAGTACTCGGGATACGCGGTGACGAGGAACTGTTCCTCAACCACCATTCGCAGCAACAGCCCCGCGGTTACTGCTATTGCCAGCGAGACAGAAACTACGGTTGGCATCTCCACCTGGCCAGCCCACACGAAATAGATGATGGAGGCATATATGGGATGCCGCCAATAGCGGTACGGCCCAGTTGTAACGAGGCCGCCGCTGGTTGTGTTGGTAGTTGCGTGAAGGCTGCGAAGACCAAACGTCGAGCGGGCCCAGAGCATGAGAAGAACGGCACATGCTTGAACTGCTAACAGCAGTTAGTTGGTGGCGAACAGATGATGAATGACAAAAAGCCACACCATGCCCGCAACTGCCACCAGGAGCCCGCCAAGTGAAAGCGTTTTTCTTAGCAAGTCCGATCCTCGGTTGAATCGCCTTGCTGCCTACGGCTGGAGCTAAGCGGCGGCGAAGCCGTCCGCGTTGAACGGATAGTTGGACTGCTGAGCGTCGCACGTTCATTGGCAGCCGCTGCCGCCGCTACAACTCGTTGTTACATAAAGCTCGGAGCGAATACGCCACTTCCCATCTACAAGCTGCCACATCACGAGGTAGCGCCCGCCATATGTCAGAACCTGGCCTTTAGCGCGCTCGCGCCACTGCCAAATTCCCGTTTCCGCCGCATCCTTTGGGCCCCCCGTGGCAACCTCAATTCTATTCGGTGTGCGACGGCCGGATACGAACCTGTTGCCGTTGAAAATTTCCTTGAAGCCCTCGACGTTCTGATCTCCGCCGACCCACGAACTTCCGTCTGACCCTGTGGTACTGACGTCCGGAAGCCAATACTTGGCTGTTGTCTCCAGATCCCTATTGGTGAGCGCAGCATTAAGTTCGGTCCTGGCCGACCGAATGGCTGCTTCGGCCGCGCTCATGTGCATCTGCTTTGCCGCCGCAGCCGGCGCTTGACCGAACACTAGCGTTGATGTCGCTAAAGAGCAGGCAACACACAGCATCTTGAGCATGGGCGCCCCTGGTTTTTTGAACCACACAATTGTGAAATATGTCGAGCGATCTAACGCGCAAGTTATAACAAATTTAGGGTCAGCTCTTGCGTGATGGACACGCAATGTGCGCCGCGCAGGATCTGACCCCGAGTTCCCCGTAATCCTGCCGGTTTGCATCGTGCAAGATCTGACCCTCGTTCGCCCGCGACGAGCGGCCCCCACTCGTGCACGCTTGGAGTCGACATGGGCGGACCGAATCGAGAGCCACGGATTTCAATCTGATGCTGCCACGCGAAGCTCGCCTGCGGCTCGTCGGCGGCCGTATCCGGGAGGACAAACGCGTTCGGCGACGGGACATCGGTGCCGTTGACTATGAGCTGCCCGTGACGCATGAGGAGCCTATCGCCGGCGAGCGACGCACGTGGAACAGGAGTTGTGCGTGTCGCAGCGATGCGTGCCGCTCGATTCCGTCGAGACTTGCCCATTCGTGATGCCTCCAGATCGAGTGCGAACTTGACTCTTCCTAACGATAGTGAAAAAACTGCGATGCCCGCCTAACGCGTGAGCTCAGCCGACGGCAAGCCGCGTAGCGGGTTGACGGTCGGCGGCAGCGAAATGTCAGGCGCCCGCCCCCGAAGAGCCGAACTCATCTGCTTGCGTAGTGTGCACCGGCCAGGACAAACGGCAGCACCAATTCAGGGATGAGATAGCCAAGCCAGACGACGCGCGGCTCAGGCAAACCAACCTTTGCGATAGAGACCAAACGCCCGACGCCGGCGAGTAGAACGCCTAGAGCCAGCAAATAGACAAGAAAGCCCTGCTGGCGGACGGTGACACCGGCCCATATGCAGATGAAGCCGGTTGACAAATAAACGCCGGCCATGAATCTGTGAACGTTGTCGAGGCGCGGCGATGTATCGGGTTGCCCGAGATAGAACTGCAACGAGCCACCGACGATTGAGATAGCGGAGATCAGAAAGAGGCACACCTGAACGATGTGCTGGCTGATGTTCATCGAAGTTTCAATCGGCATGGCGGCTCCTCTTCAACGCCTAATGCCCAGCGCTCAGTTGCGGGCGCGTCAAATAAGAAGCGAATGCGAAGCGTTCGCAAGTCCTCAGATCGCCCGTCTGCTGCAGCGTTCGTCAGCTAGCCCACGAAACGGAACCCAACCGACGAGGTCTATGTTTCTCGACGGAGCGTCGAACTACGTGGCTTCGATCAGATCGAAGAACATCGAGTACGTCACGGCGCGCAAACGAATCAAACAAGCGCCGCGCTGCGGACGGATCAACACAACAGAGCGTAAGCCGATCCGATCGCGAAGCCCTGCCCTCCTCACCCCCGCGCACCAACGCCACCTTCGCCCCCCGTCGCCACACCAGGCGACAGCATTGCGAACGAACACACCATAGCCAGGAGCCCGAGTCCATACCACTGGGCCTGGCCGGTGATGTAAAAGATTATGACGCCGATCAACGCCGCACCCTCGCCGACGGCCCACCCGACGAGTAGCAACGAGGCTCGGCGCTGCGGCTCTCGTTCCCGTCCCACGCGTCCTTTCAGTACCGCGGCGATCGACACTGCCATAATCGAGTATGCCACCAGTACGTATTCAACAGCGATCGGGACCACTCCGGGTTTCCAGTTCGGCTTTCGGTGAACGACCAGAACGACGGCGCCGAAAAGCAATACGCCTGTCATCAGGAAAAGGCGGATCAGTTGCAGTGGCTGAGGCCGTGGATTCGCAGGGGGCATGGGTTCTCTCAGGTTGGCGGACACAGAGCAGGAATAGCGGACTAACGCCCAGCTCAACTGAAAGGGCGTGCAATAATCTGCACGCGAAGGATGGATTCCGCACTACGGGTCAAGTCCGACGGCACCACCTGCAGGAGTCCGTTCTACAGCGCGCAGTAAAATCCGCAGCGCGGCGGAGCGGCGTATCGAAGCTAGTGACGTATCACGGTTTCCGGCATTCATTCGCAACAAACGTTCTGGCCGATGAATATGACATTCGGAAGATACAGGAGCCGCTCGTGTCTTATGCTGCGAGGCCAGCAGGATAAGGCGGCGACGATCTGATCGAGAAAACCCGGAACTGCTCGGCACGGAAGCAGATAATCCTTGCGAATGCGATTGGCGTGGGCATCTTATACTGCATGCTCGCAGCGTTTTTGAAGCAGGGCTCTGCAGTCTAAAACGGGTTAGACCGCGCACGAGCCTCCATCGTCTTCGACCCTTTTACGCATGCTAAAGCCTCAGACATGTCCCGAGTGCCACACTTCGATGGAAGAGGGCGTGACCCTCGACCTCGAAAGCCGCCGGACGCAGACGTGGCTTCAAGGCCCCGTCGAAGAGAAACGGTTGACCGGAATCAAAACGCGCGGGAAGGAACTCCTGCGGGTGGTCAGCTATCGGTGTCCCAAGTGCGGGTACCTGAAGACGTTCGCGCCGCCGGTCTAACGAACGCTGAAGCTGACACGTTAGCCAGCACCCGCGCACTGCTTCGTGATTCAGCCATCAGCCGGTGACGATTCATGATCGTTCTACAAGGTTTCAGCGCCATGTCACGAAACGTCTCCGCGATTGGTGCCGCATTCATAGCCCTCACAGCTTGCACTCCAAAGGTGAACCTGATGAGCAACGATCACTTGACAATTTTTGCAAATCGATATGCGGCAGCCTGGAGCGGCAAGGATCCTGTCAAGTTTGCTTCCTTCTACGATGAGAATGGCTCGCTAATAGTGAACGGTGCGGCGTCGGTCGGGCGTGCGGCAATCACGGCGACGGCTCGCGCATACATGGCGGCGTTTCCTGATATGGTCGTCAGGCTCGATTCGCTGCACCAGGAAAAGGATCAGACCATTTTTCACTGGACGTGGACAGGAACAAATACCGGACCGGGTGGGACAGGCAACGCGGTCAACTTGCGCGGCTACGAGCGGTGGACGATCGGACCCAATGGCCTCATCGCTAAGTCGGACGGGCATTTCGACAATGATGAGTACCAGCGTCAGCTGAAGGGAACCTTCCAGCCGAATCCGTGACTCGGAGTCTCTCGCAACGCAGAAACTACCTCACCCTGTGGCCTGTGCCGGGTTTCGTGAACATCCGCCTACGCTGCGTATCCTCGCCGCTCAAAGTCCATTGGGCTCAAATAGCCGTAGGTTGAGCGCATCCACAAGGGACCATGTTTACGACGATTGGCTCGACTGCGGATGTCGTATTAAACAGCAGACCTCAGCGTGCAACAAAACAGCAAACTCGCGACACGAGCAAGATCGCAGTGCACACCCGATTACTACCGGATCAACTTTTCCTCTTCTGAGGCGCCGCCTTCTTTGTCACCGCCTTTTTCTTCACCACCTTCTTCTTCCCCGCCCCATTCAACTCCACCGCCTCCCGCACCAACTCCATAAACTCCCCCGCATCAACCTCCTCCCCCTCCCCGATATCAATCGCCCGCCTCACCCTCCCATCCAGACTCGAATTAAACAACTTCCCGGGATCGCTTAGCGCCGCTCCCTTCGCAAACGTCAACTTCACCTTATCCCTGTACGTCTCCCCCGTACAGATAATCCCGTCGTGCGACCACACCGGCGTGCCCATCCACTTCCATTCCTCCACAACATCCGGGTCCGCTTGCTTGATCAGCTTGCGCATCCTCGCGAGCGTCTTACCTCGCCAATCACCGAGCTCCGCGATCCGTTCCGAAATCAACACCGACGCCGACTGACCTGAATCCCCGAGTGATTTCTTCATCTCATTATCCCCACTTGTCGAGTGTCAGCTCGTATATACCTGTCAAGCCATATAACCATCCTCCCCCAAAGACTAAACAAAGAGCGCGGCCGTCAACCCGACGACCGCGCCCTCTAGTAGATGATGTCAACGGCGGCGCGACCTACGCCGACGGCCACCTCATCACCCGGTTCACGGCGCAACCACCGCCAACCCAAGCGTCTTCGCTCTCGCATTGAACGCCACGAGATCCGTCGCCCAAACCTTCGCAAGCGCATCCGTCTGCACCTTCAGTTTGCCTGACAGATACTCGAAGATCACAGGTGCGGCACCAATCGGCGCGCCGTCGCCGTCATCTACCGTGCTCAGCAACGTCGCGATCCGGTTGTTGATCTTGATTGGGAAGTTGAGCGGATCCTGACCGCTCTGATTCTGCACCTGGTAGATGTTCTCCTCAATGACCGCAGCGTCGGCGTTGAGCTTGTCGCCGAGTTGCTTGAGTGTCGCGTCGTTATTCTTCTTGAGCAACGTGTCCACCTTCGATCTCACGCTGCGAACGTCAATCACAGCCTGGTTCGCGGCCGACAATTTGTCGCGGATTTTCAGTGCAAGCGCAAACTGCGCCTGCATGTCGGCGTTTGTTACGTCGGTGAACAACGGATTGGCCTTCACTTCGATCGGCTGCGTGAACGTATGTCCATCCACAACGAGTCGGACCCTGTAATTACCCGGAGGCGCCGCAGGTCCCTGCGTGCCGCCGCCCCACAGGATCATTCCGGGGAAATCAGTTGCGGATTGATAACGAAGATCCCACGTGAAGTGATTCAGTCCCGCTGCTTTGGATGGCGCGCTCGGTCCGCGACGGAAGCGGAAGCCTTCGTCGGGAGCGCTGTCAGCCTTCGCTTTCGTGGACGTATCGGGCTTGTACGAACGAATCACCTTCCCCGACGCATCAACTATGTCCAGACCAACGCTTTTGGCGGGTTGCTTGAGCCAGTACATGATCTCCGCACCGCCAGTTGAACGGATCGCCGCAGGTGGTGCGAACAGATGAGCGTCCGCCGCGGCCACTACGGGCGTGTACTGCTCGAGTGGGACGATGTTCTTCAACAGATAGAAACCGCGACCATGCGTGCTGATTGCAATATCGTGCCGATAGACGATCAGGTCAGTGACCGGCAAGTCCGGAAGGTTGAGCGACAGCGACGACCAGTGGTCACCGTCGTCGTACGACATGTAAACGCCGTGTTGCGTCGCAGCAAAGAGAAGTCCCTTGCGGCTCGGATCCTCGCGGACGGAGTGTACGAAGTCATCCGCGCGGATTCCGTTCACGATCTTCGTCCATGTGCGGCCGTAGTCGTATGTGCGGTAGATGTATGGTGCGCGATCGTCGAGCAGCGGACGCTTCACAGCTACGTATGCAGCACCCTCATTGAACGCCGACGCGTCGATCATGCTCACACGACCGAACTCCGGCATTCCCTTCGGCGTCACGTTCGTCCAGTGTGCACCAGCGTCGCGCGTGACATACACCAGTCCGTCATCGGACCCGGTCCAGATTACGTTCGTGCCGAGCTTTGACGGCCCGATCGAGAAGATCGTCCCGTACACCTCGGGCGCGTTCATGTCGTGCGTGATCGGTCCGCCCGATGGGCCCATGGTGGAAGGATCGTGGCGCGTGAGATCGGGACTGATTCGCGTCCACGACTGACCTGCGTTGGTTGTCTTCCACAGATGCTGCGAACTTGCGTACAGCAACTTCGGATTCACCGGTGAGAAGATGATCGGGTACGTCCACTGCCAGCGCTCCACCAGCTCGCTCGACGCTTCGCCGGAGAACATGAGCGGATACGGACTGACTTCGCGTTCCTGACCCGTCGTGCGATTCAGCCGAGTGAGGAAACCGCCGTTGTTGCTTCCGGCGAAGAAGATGTTGGGATTGAGCGGATCAGGCGCGATGTAACCAGGCTCGGCGCCTCCAGCATTGTACGTCGCGTTCGACGCACCACCGCGCCCGAAGCCACCACCACCACCCGCGTTCGCGGTGCTGGAAACGCAGATCGTGGAAGCATCCTGCTGAGCACCGCAGAGATCGTACGGGTAACCGGCTGTGGCTGCGACGTGATAAAGCTGCGCAGTGGAGAAGTCCTGATCCGTCCACTTCTTTCCGCCGTCGGTAGTTACGGCGCCACCGCCGTCGTTACCGACGACCATGTGCTGTCCGTTATCCGGATCGATCCACAGATCGTGGAAGTCGCCATGCGTACCGCGAAGTGTTGTGAGCTTCTTCCCACCGTCAGTTGATTTGAAGAGACTCGTGTTCTGCATGTAGATCAGGCTGTCGTTCGCCGGATCTGCATAGACGTGCGTATAGTAGAACGCGCGCTGCTTGATGTCGTGGCTTTCATTCACGAGTTTCCACGTTGCGCCAGCGTCATCCGAGCTGTACAGACCACCTTTCGCGTTCTCTATCAGCGCGTACACACGATTGTCATTCGCCGGTGAGACGGCAATACCGATCTTGCCGTCGATTCCGTCTGGAAGTCCCTTGTTCCGCGTGATCTCGGTCCACGTGGTTCCGCCGTCGGTAGACTTGAACAGTCCGCTTCCGGCGCCGCCAGACGAAGCTGTGTATTCCTTTCTGAACGCCTGCCACATGGCAGCGTAGATCACCTGTGGATTCTTGTGGTCGATCACCACATTGATCGCGCCAGTGCTGTCGTTCCGGAACAGGACCTGCTTCCACGTCGCGCCGCCGTCGGTGCTCTTGTACACACCTCGCTCACTGCTCGGCACCGCATATTTGCCAAACACGGCAGCGAATACGATTTTGGGATTCACAGGATCGATGCGCACCTTGCAGATGGCATCGGTATGCTCGAATCCCGCACGCGTCCACTTCTTGCCAGCGTCGGTGGATCGGTACATACCGTCGCCCGGCATGATGTCGCCGCGGATCTCGCATTCCCCGGTCCCGATGATGACCAGGTTCGGATCCGTCTCCGACACCGCAACGGCGCCGATCGACGAGCTCTTTATCTGCCCGTCAGTTACCGGTGCCCAGTCGTCGCCGCCGTTGGTGGTTTTCCAGAGCCCGCCGCCTGTGGCGCCGAAGTACGCCACTTTCGGCTGCCCCCGAACGCCCGAAACGGCGATCGATCGGCCGCCGCGCTCGGGCCCGAGGTTCCGCCACTTGAAGCTGTGCAGCAGCACGCTGTCGACCGGCGACGCGATCGGCGTCTGGGAGGATTGCCCGGCCGCCGAGTACGGAGTCACGGCGGCCACGGACAGAATAAGGGCGCCCGGCACGAGAGCCGCGGCGATAAAACGGGGAAAGCGAGACATTAAGTGCGGTCCTTTTACGGTGGAAAATGCGGTCGTTGAGTTATGGCG
>CAJDVC010000164.1_pt1 | contig 12421 bp, 9 predicted proteins | sample 7391211 | NCBI WGS metagenome assembly CAJDVC01 (sample SAMEA7055683, study PRJEB34461) | soil metagenome | biome: terrestrial ecosystem; feature: Peninsula; material: soil | place: Antarctica | collected 2016 | reverse complement strand
GTGCGTTGGTTGCGGCGAGTGCGTTCAGGCCTGCCCGACCGGTGCAATCATGCCAGCCAACAACGTCGGTTTGCTCGTGCCCGACAAGAAGGTCAATTCAGTATGTCCGTACTGCGGTGTTGGTTGCCAGTTGACCTACAACGTCAAGGACAACAAGATTCTGTACGTGGAAGGGCGCGACGGCCCTTCCAATCACAAGCGCCTGTGCGTCAAGGGCCGTTATGGTTTCGACTATGCGCATCATCCACAGCGCCTGACTACGCCCTTGATCCGACGTGACGACGCCGCCAAGCGCGGCGATTTTACGATGAATCCGGACAACGTGATGAAAGTGTTTCGCGAAGCTACCTGGGACGAGGCACTGGCGTTTGCGGGCGGCAAACTGAAGCAAATTCGCGATCGCGACGGAAAACATGCGCTGGCCGGTTTTGGGTCGGCCAAGGGTAGCAATGAAGAGGCTTACCTGTTTCAGAAGCTAGTACGGGTCGGCTTTGGCAGCAACAATGTCGATCACTGTACCCGGCTGTGCCATGCCTCGTCAGTGGTGGCTTTGCTGGAAGGCATTGGCTCCGGCGCGGTATCGAACCCGGTGATGGACGTCACGAAGGCCGAGGTCGTGATCATTATCGGCGCGAACCCGACCGTCAATCATCCGGTTGCCGCCACTTGGATCAAGAACGCGGTTAGGAATGGCACAAAACTGGTGGTGTGCGATCCGCGCCGCTCGGAATTGGCGCGCCTGACACACCGTTTCCTGCAATTCAAGCCGGACACCGACGTTGCCATGCTGAACGCCATGATGTACGTGATCGTGCATGAAGGACTGGTTGACCAGGAGTTTATTGACAGTCGGACCATAGACTACGATGAGTTGAAGAAGAATGTCGATGGCTACAGCCCCGAAGCTATGGCACCGATTTGCGGTATCGATGCCGCTACCTTGCGCTACGTAGCACGGCTGTATGCGACCTCCAAGGCATCGATGATCCTGTGGGGCATGGGTGTGTCTCAGCATGTGCACGGTACCGACAACGCGCGCTGCTTGATCGCGCTGGCACTACTGACCGGTCAGATTGGCCGCCCCGGCACCGGGCTTCATCCACTACGCGGACAAAACAATGTGCAAGGGGCGTCCGACGCAGGGTTGATCCCGATGATGTATCCGGACTACCAGCTTGTGTCTGACCCGCAGGTCCAGGCGCGCTTTGAAAGCGCGTGGGGGTTGCCGCCCGGTGAGCTTGAGAGCAAGCCGGGGCTGACGGTGGTCGAGGTCTTGCACGCGATCAAGGCTGGTGAAATCAAAGGGATGTACATCATGGGCGAGAACCCGGCGATGTCTGACCCCGACGCTAACCATGCGCGAGAAGCGCTGGCTGCGCTCGAACATCTAGTGGTGCAAGATATTTTCCTGACGGAGACCGCTTATCTGGCTGACGTGATATTGCCGGCTTCGGCCTTTCCCGAAAAAACCGGCACCTTCACCAATACCGACCGCATGTTGCAAATGGGGCGCCAGGCGCTTGAGCTGCCGGGTGACGCACGTCAGGATATTTGGATCATTCAGCAGCTGGCGAGTCAGCTTGGCTTGAACTGGCAATACGACGACGTATCCGACGTGTTCGACGAAATGCGTCACACGATGCCCAGCATTGGTGGCATTACCTGGGACCGGTTGGAGCGTGAACATAGCGTGACGTACCCGTGCGAGCAAGAAGGCGATCCGGGTCAGCCGGTGGTCTTTGTCGATCAATTCCCGACCCCGACCGGACGCGCCCGCTTCGTGCCGGCGGACATCATTCCGGCCAATGAGCGGCCGGACTCTGCGTATCCGCAGGTGCTGATCACCGGTCGCCAACTTGAACATTGGCACACCGGAAGCATGACCCGGCGTGCCGGCGTGCTCGACGCGATCGAGCCGGATCCCGTGGCGCTGGTCCATCCACTCGACCTGGCCGACATCGGGGGCCGACCGGGCGACCTGATCACGCTGGAATCGCGGCGCGGCAAGGTGTCACTGTATGCGCGAATGGACGAAAGCTCGCCGCGCGGAGCCATATTCGTTCCGTTCTGCTACTACGAAGCGGCTATCAACACATTGACCAATCCGGCGCTCGATCCGTTTGCCAAGTGGTGGCGATGTTCCGGTTCAAACCAGCTTTGGTGGTGGGCAAATCCTGGCGGCGAAGGAAATGGAGTCGGCAAGAGGGTGAGTTAAAGAATATGGCTGCACCGGCAAATTCTTCCTCGTGCTTTTTTGGTTGAATCCGAGATGACAACACTTGTATATTCCCACGCAGAGTGTCTGAAGCATCAGCCTGGCCCCAGCCATCCAGAGTCGCCTGAGCGGCTGGTAGCGGTTTTGCGCGCGCTTCGCACACCTGAATTCATGCCGTTGCAGTGGCGCGATGCGCCGATGGGCACGCGTGAGCAGGCGATCCTGATTCATGATCCTGCTTTTGTAGATGCGATTGCGGATGTCGCGCCGAAGCACGGTTATGTGACGCTTGATGGCGGCGATACAGTCATGTCACCCGGGTCATGGGACGCCGTAATGCGATGCATCGGTGCGGCCTGCGCGGGGGTGGACGCCGTCATGAACGGAGAAGCGCACAACGTCTTTTGTGCCACTCGTCCGTGCGGCCATCATGCGGAGCCAGACAAGGCGATGGGGTTTTGCATCTTCAACCAGGCGGCGATTGCTGCGGCGTACGCGCACGACGTGCTGGGCCTACAGCGGGTCGCGGTGGTCGATTTTGACGCTGGCCTGTTTTACGCGTCTAGTCATCAAGCACCTTTTTACCCCGGAACAGGGGGCAAATCCGAGACAGGTATGAGCCATAACATCGTCAACGTCCCGTTGCCGCGCGGCTGTGATTCGGCACTCTTCAGGAGTCGGATTGAAACGGAAATGCTGCCGGCGCTACGCGACTGGAAACCAGAGATCATTATCATTTCTGCAGGTTTCGATGCGCACATCCTTGACCCGCTCGCCGGGTTGAATCTTGTCGACGACGATTTCTACTGGATCACCCGCGAGTTGCTCCAGATATCAGAGTCGGCATGCCAGGGGCGTGTCGTTTCAATTCTTGAAGGTGGATATAGCCTGGACGGCTTGGCCACCGGCACAGCCGCTCATGTCAGGGCGCTGATGGGAAACTGATGAGGCTCATGGTTGTGCCGGCAATTGGTTTTTCACCGAGATAGGCGCGGAGATTCGTCACTCGATGGTCTGGCCCTTGTAGACCCCCAGGATGATGGCCGCATCGATCTGGCCGAACTCGCCGTTGATCTCCTTAATCTCGAACACCTGGTCGTAGGGCGCGTCGGCCGCTTCAGGCTCGTCCTGCGCCAATGGTGCGCGTATTTCGCCCCGTTTTGCGTGTCGCGCGAACCGGGGCGAAAGGGATGATTTTGTGGATCAGCGCCGCGCCATCACTCAGAAGAAAATTCTTGAATGCCAGCGCTACCGGTGGGAGCCGTTTGTCTTTCCGGTGCACCACATACCAGTCCAGCATCACGGGAAAATTTTCTACGTCGAGCATCGTGAGGCTTCCGGCCCCCAACTCCAGGCTGATCGTGTGCGCCGAAAGGAAGCCGATGCCCATACCAGCAATCACTGCCTGCTTGATGGTTTCGGTGCTTTTAATTTCCATCACGATATTCAGATCCTTCAGGTGCTTACCGAAACCGTCTTCCATGGAATTCCATGTGTCCGATCCCTTTTCGCGCACAACGAATGGCTGGTGCTTCAGAACGGACAGCGGGATCTTCTTCTTTGCCACCAGTGGGTGATCTGGTGCAGCCACGATCACGTAAGGGTGAGGGGCAAAGGACTCGTTGAGCGTATCCATCTTTTGCGGCGGCCGCACCATGATGGCCAAGTCGGTGAGGTTGGCTGCAAGTTGCCCAAGCAGCTCTTCGCGGTTGTGGACCGTGAGGTTGAGTTTCACGCCCGGATGGCGACGGGCGAATTCAACCAGTAGCCGGGGGAAAAAATAATCACCCGCGCTGATGACCGCCACGTTCAACTTGCCGCCCGAAATACCCTTGAACTGTGCCATCGCCTCTTCCGCCTCCTGGAACAACTGGATGATGGCGCGACTGAAGTGGACCATTTCGGTTCCGCTGGGCGTCAGGTACACCTTTTTGCCGAGCTGCTCGAACAACTCCAAGCCGACATGCCCCTCCAGTGTCTTGATCTGGATCGAAACTGCTGGCTGGGTCAGGTGAAGTTCTTCAGCCGCGCGCGAGTAGCTCAAATGCCGGGCCACCGCTTCAAACACCTTTAGCTGACGCAGGGTTGCATTCTTCATGATGGACTCAATACTTCCATAAAGTAGTACTTATCATATATCAAATAAACTTTTATTATCATTAATCGTTCTCCGGACCTACTATGAATCCAACGTCCGGCTGCCAAGTAGGCGGATTAACCCGGCAACACGTTCACACAGAAGGAGAACTGTCATGTTTAATAGCACAATCGATAGTGATGCTGCGGCAGACGCGGCGACTGTTCATCGCAACGCCTACAACGCGGCGTTTTACGAACTCGGCCTGCGTTGGTACTGGGACAGCGAGATGTACCCCGCTGTATTGAGCGAAGCGGATGAGCGTCGCTGCTCATGTCAATTGGGCGTCGCTGCAGCATGGCGACGTCGGCTTCTGAGTGCGCGCGCAAGACTGGAAACGACGGACTTTCGGCTGGCCCTGTCGCCGGTACACGTAGCAATTGTCGGCCAGCGCAATTGGAAATGTTGAAAAAGTTAACCCCGGTCAATGATTGCGCGAAGCAGTGTTCGCACAATGGACCTGCTGCCCGGGTTGACTGGGTGGCGGCGCTACGAACGACGCGGCGAATGCCGTGCGTCACCGACGTTATTCAGGCGTAGCTGTCGACGGCGCTGAAAGTGATCCCGCGAGACCGATCGCAGGGTCGCGCAGCAGTTTGTAGATTAACCAAAAGAGGAGACAAGACAGTGAATTCAGATAACACAGTAGCTGCGGCCACAAAGCCGCCGCACAACCGATGGGTGCAACTCGTCATCGGTATTGCCTGCATGGCATTGGTGGCAAACCTGCAATACGCGTGGACACTGTTCGTGAGCCCGATCGATGCCAAGTACCACTGGGGCCGAGCAGCCATTCAGGTGTCCTTCTCAATCTTTGTCTTGGTGGAGACATGGTTTGTGCCAGTAGAGGGCTGGCTGGTCGATAAATTCGGCCCGCGTCCCGTCATTGCCTTTGGGGCGATTGTCGCCGGACTTGGCTGGGTGATCAATTCCTACGCAACGAGCCTTGAGGTGCTTTACTTCGCCGCTGTGCTGTCCGGACTTGGTGCCGGTTGCGTGTATGGAACCTGTGTCGGTAACGCGCTCAAGTGGTTTCCGGACAAGCGCGGACTGGCGGCAGGTTTGACCGCGGCCGGGTTTGGTGCTGGTGCGGCGCTCACGATCATTCCAATCGCCAATACTATTCGTACCTCGGGATATGAACAAGCCTTCCTGGGTTTCGGGATTTTTCAGGGTATCGCCATTTTCATTCTGGCAATGTTCATGGTTCGGCCGGTGACGCCAACGGGTGTGAAAATCTCGCCGAGACTCGTCATGACCAAAGTCGACTACAGCATGAAACAAATGATTAGAACGCCTGTGTTCTGGGTGATTTATATCCTGTTTGTCGCAGTGGCTGCCGGCGGGCTGATGGCTACCGCACAGCTTGGGCCCATCGCTAAGGATTACGGCCTTGCGAAATTACCCATATCGTTTTTGGGCTTTACTCTGCCGCTGTTGACGTTGACGCTCTCAATCGACAGCCTGGCCAATGGATTCACGCGGCCGATGGTTGGCTTTATCTCGGATCGACTGGGCAGGGAAAACACCATGCTGGTCGTCTTTATCGGCGAGGGCCTGGCGATGCTTGGGTTGCTGAATTTCGGTCACACAGCGGCCGGATTTCTTATATTCGCGCCACTGATCTTCTTGTTCTGGGGTGAGATTTATTCGATTTTTCCCGCCATCTGTGCAGACACCTTTGGCACCAAATATGCGACGGGTAATGCTGGTGCCCTGTATACAGCAAAGGGAACGGCTTCCTTGCTGGTGCCGCTAACGTCGGTGCTGTCCGCGAATGGTAACTGGAACAGGGCCTACATCTTTGCGGCGGCGCTCTCGATCGCGGCGGGGCTTGCTGCGAAGTTCATATTGGCTCCGATGCGCAAACGTACCATTGAAGGCTCTGAAGCATTCGCTCGCAATGCAAGATTGCAAACTCACTACCCGGTATTCGCCACGCGAGTTCCGGGGGGTGTATCTCTGTGCCATCAATCGAGGAAGTTAATGAATATTCACGAGTATCAGGGGAAAGAAGTGCTGCGCCAGTACGGAGTTACAACGCCGCGCGGCTTCCCTTGTTTTTCCGTCGACGAGGCGGTACAGGCAGCTACCAGACTTGGCGGCAAGGTGTGGGTCGTCAAAGCGCAAATCCATGCGGGCGGTAGAGGCAAGGGCGGCGGCGTCAAAGTCGCGAAATCGATAGACGAAGTGCGCAAGTACGCCGGTAGCATTTTGGGAATGACGCTGGTGACGCATCAAACTGGACCCGAAGGCCGCTTGGTGAAGCGCCTGTTGATCGAAGAAGGTGCTGATATCAAAAAGGAACTCTATGTCGGCATGGTGGTGGATCGGGGGAGTCAGCGCGTTGCCTTGATGGCATCCAGCGAAGGTGGCATGGACATTGAAGAAGTTGCCAGTCACACACCAGAAAAAATCCATAAGGTCTTCATCGATCCCGTCGCCGGGCTGAAAGACAGCGAGGCCGACGACATCGCGCGCAAGATCGGGATTCCCGAGAAGTCGCTTTCCCAGGCACGCGCCTTCATGCAGGGTTTGTACAAGGCCTTTGATGAATGCGATGCGTCACTCGCCGAAATCAATCCACTAATCCTGACGGGTGATGACGAGGTGATTGCGCTCGACGCAAAATTCAATTTCGACTCCAATGCGCTGTACCGCCATCCCGAGATTGTCGCGATGCGCGATCTGGACGAAGAGGACCCAATTGAAATTGCAGCGTCGAAATTCGATCTGACCTATATCTCGCTGGACGGCAACATTGGTTGCCTGGTGAACGGCGCGGGCCTTGCGATGGCGACCATGGATGCCATCAAACTGTATGGCGGCTCGCCGGCCAACTTCCTGGACGTTGGCGGCGGCGCCACAACCGAGAAGGTCACCGAAGCCTTCAAGCTGATGCTGCGCAATCCCAACCTGCAGGCAATCCTGGTCAATATCTTCGGGGGAATCATGAAGTGCGACGTGATTGCCACTGGTGTCGTCGAGGCCGCGCGCCAGGTGAACCTGAAGGTTCCGTTGGTGGTGCGCATGAAGGGCACCAATGAGGAGCTTGGCAAGAAGATTCTGGCGGATTCGGGACTTCCGATCATAGCGGCCAATAACATGGCTGAAGCGGCTGAAAAGGCTGTCAACGCGGCGCGGAGAAAATAGACATGCCGATTCTGATTAACAAAGACACCAAAGTCATCACTCAGGGAATTACGGGCAAGACCGGCCAATTCCATACCCGCATGTGCCGCGACTATGCAAATGGCAAAAATTGCTTTGTCGCCGGCGTAAATCCGAAAAAGGCAGGCGAGGATTTCGACGGCATTCCCATTTATGGTTCCGTGAAAAACGCGAAGGAGCAGACGGGTGCCACCGTGTCCGTCATTTATGTTCCGCCACCGTTCGCTGCCGCGGCCATCGACGAAGCAGTTGACGCCGGACTCGACTTGGTGGTTTGCATTACCGAAGGCATTCCGGTTCGTGACATGATCCGCACCCGCAACCGGATGCAGGGCAAGGCGACCATTTTGCTAGGCCCCAATTGCCCGGGGTTGATCACGCCCGACGAAATCAAGATTGGCATCATGCCCGGCCACATCCACAAAAAGGGGCGCATCGGGGTGGTATCGCGCTCGGGCACGCTGACTTATGAAGCGGCAGGCCAGCTGGCCGAATTTGGTCTGGGCCAATCCACGGTGGTTGGCATCGGCGGTGACCCCGTCGGTGGCTTGAAGCACATCGACGTACTGAAGATGTTCAACGACGACCCCGAAACCGATGCCGTCATCATGGTCGGCGAGATCGGTGGCGATGCTGAAGAGACCTGCGCACGCTGGGTCAAGCTTCATATGACGAAGCCCGTGATTGGTTTTATCGCGGGTGTGACGGCCCCTCCCGGCAAGCGCATGGGGCACGCTGGTGCCATCATCTCCGGCGGCAAAGGCACGGCGCAAGAGAAGCTCGCCGTGATGGAAGAATGCGGTATCAGGGTCACTCGCAACCCCGCGGAAATGGGCAAGTTGCTTAAGTCGGTGCTGTAAGCGTATTTTGGTATGCGTCGGCGCGTCAAGCGAGGCTGACACCGGACTGCCCACAGCAGCTATAAAGTGGTCGCATGGAATGCATTCGTGCGGCTGGCAGTCCAATTAATTCACGGCAAGCATCGTGTGGTTGCCAAAAACAAGGGCTAGAGAAAATGACGCAACACTGGATTCGTTTCAAGCAGGCCGATACGGTCCGTTTCGGTGCGTTGGCCGACGGCAGGATTCGGGTCTATGAAGGCAATATGTTCGCCGACCCGACACCCACGGACATCACCGTGGCGCTCGAGGAGGTGAAGGTGTTGATGCCGGTTCAACCGACCAAGATCATCGCCATGTGGAACAACTTCCGCGCGCTCGGTCAAAAGCTGAATCTGGCGATTCCGGCCGAACCGCTGTATTTGATCAAGGCACCCAACTCGTACCTCGATCCTGGCGAGACGATTCAAAAGCCATCCGGTGGCGGCAAGATCGTGTTTGAAGGTGAACTGGGCATCGTGATCGGCAAGTCGTGCAAAGGCGTCTCGGAAGCGCGGGCGATGCAGCACGTGTTCGGCTACACCTGCGCGAACGACGTCACTGTGGCTGACGTTCTGAATCGGGATCCCTCCTTCGCGCAGTGGGTTCGAGCCAAGGGTTTCGATACGTTCTGTCCCTTTGGGCCCGTCGTTGCCAGCGGTCTGGACCCGGCCGCGCTGATCGTCAAGACAATTCTTAACGGCGACGTCAGGCAGGACTATCCCATTAGCGACATGCTTTTCTCGGTCGCACAACTGGTAAGCCTGATTTCTCAAGACATGACCCTGAATCCTGGCGATATCATTTTGTGCGGCACTTCGGTGGGCGTCGGATCCATGAAGCCGGGCAGCACTGTCGAGGTCGAGATTGCCGGAATCGGCAAGCTCACCAACCGTTTTGAATAGCCTGTTGCAAGGAAACATCCCATGAAAATTGCGGTCATAGGCGCAGGCGCGATTGGTGGCTATGTTGGGGTCAAACTGGCGCTGGCCGGTGAAGATGTCACGTTCATCGTGCGCGGCGCGAATCTGGAAGCCATCCGCAACAACGGCATGAAGCTCATCATGGCGGACGGCACTGAGCACGTGGCGCGCAACGTCCGCGCCACCAATGATTACGCCGAAGCGGGCCCGCAGGACGTAGTGATCCTTGCCATGAAGGCTCACCAGGTGAGTGCGGTCGCGAATGATGTGCCCAAGCTGTTCGGACCCGATACCGTTGTTGTGACCATGCAGAACGGCATACCTTACTGGTATTTCCACAAACACGGTGGCGCACTGGAAGGCGCCATCGTTCGTACTGTGGATCCGGACGGACTGATTGGTGAAAAGATTCCACCGGCTCGCGTGATCGGTTGTGTGGTGTATCCAGCATCCGAACTAATAGCGCCCGGGGTGGTAAGACACGTGGAGGGGGACCGTTTCCCGGTGGGCGAACTGGATGGCTCAAACAGTGCGCGGGTGACGCGGATAGCCGAATGCCTTGGCCGCGCGGGATTCAAGTCACCGGTGCTGGACGATGTTCGCGCTGAGATCTGGCTCAAGCTGTGGGGCAATCTGACGTTCAATCCAATCAGTGCCCTGTCTCATTCAACGCTGGTCGATATCTGCCAGTTTCCTCTGACACGTGAGCTTGCCGCGTCAATGATGGGTGAGGCCCAGGCGGTTGCGCACAAGCTCGGCGTCACATTCCGTGTGAGCCTGGAAAAACGCATTTCAGGCGCCGAAAAAGTCGGCAAGCACAAGACGTCGATGTTGCAGGACATCGAAGCGGGTCGCGCCGCAGAGATCGACGCTCTGGTGGGGTCCGTCGTCGAACTCGGGCGACTCACCGACACACCGACGCCGCATATCGACACGGTGTACGCGCTCGTGAAGCTGCTCGCCAAGACGATGGAAGAGGAGCGCGGCTATATTCGGCTGCGGAAAGCTGCCTGATTTTCCGCCGGGACGCGGTGATCGGCCGCGTCAGCGCGCGTGCACGTAGGCGCCGCCGCGTTCAACCGCGCGCCGGTACGCAGGCCGGCCCTGGAAGCGCTTGACCCACGCCTCCACGTGTGGATAGTTCTCGCGGTTGCCTCGGCTGCCCGCAACCTCCCCGACAAAACTCATCTGGATGTCGGCCCCCGTGATGTCGTCGCCTACCAGCCATTGCCGCCCCTGCAGCGACTGGTTGACGTAGCCCAGGTGGTTCGCGATCTCGCTCTCGATGCGCGGGAATAGCGGCGCACCCGCATCGCCGAGTCGGGACACATACAGCTTGAGCATCAACGGCAGCATGGCCGAGCCCTCGGCGTAGTGCAGCCACTGTTGATAGGCGTTGTATTCATGGGTCTGCGGCGCCGGTTGCAGTCGCCCGCCGCCATGGCGGCGGATCAGGTAGTCGATGATCGCGCCGGACTCGATGATGGTCTGTCCGTCGTCGGTGATCACCGGTGATTTGCCCAGCGGATGCACTGCCGTGAGCTCGGGCGGCGCCAGTCGGGTCTGCGCATTGCGCTGGTAATGCCGGATCTCGTAAGGCAGACCGAGCTCTTCGAGCAGCCAGAGCACGCGCTGCGAGCGCGAGTCGTTGAGATGGTGGACGACGATCATGGAGCGCTCCTGCTGCGAGCGCGAGTCGTTGAGATGGTGGACGACGATCATGGAGCGCTCCTGTAGTGGGTTGTGATGCGGGAAGTGTCGCGGGGTCAAGACCGGTTCGAGCGCAAATTATGAACCCCGGTCGCTTGTGGCAAAGCGCTCGCCGCAATCAGAGGTCAAGACCCATTCATGCGCGTGGATCCTTGGTGACCGCCCACTGCGCGATGTCTTCGTGTCCGGCCACATACTGGAACAGAAATTCCATGAAGCTTGCGGCAGCCGGCGACAGGGATTGCTCCCTGCGACTGAAAATGAAGAAGCAGCGACTCACGACCGGATCTCCCAGCGCGTGCATCTCCAGCTTGTACAGACGCCGCGTAGGGGATGCAGACGGTGACACCGAGCCCGGCGTTCACCATGCTCAGCGCAGTGGACATGAAGGCCACCTCATTGGCGGGCAGCAGTTTGGGGCCGCGCACCGTGGCGCTCAGGTCGATCGCAAGCCGGTCGGTGAACTGCCCCTGCAGCGAAACGAGAGGAAATCGCATCAGGTCACTCCAGCGGATCTCGGACAGCAGGCCCAGCGCATGGCCCGGTGGAAATACCGCCATGAACGGCGCTTCAAACAGGGGTGTCGCCGTGATGTCGGAGTTCGGGTCGCGCTCCGGGCCGATGCCGAAGTCGACTTCACCGGAAAAAACACGAGACATGACGCTCTCCACGGCGCAGTCCACCAGCTTGATGCGGACGGCCGGATGCTCCCGCCCATAGGCGGCAATCGCTTCCGGGATCAGCGTGGAAGCCATCAACTGCGGCGCCGCAACACGCACCAGTCCGGTTTTTAGCGATTTGAGGTTGGTGACATCGTCAAGCACACCGTCAAGATCGTGAACGATTTTGTCGATCAGCGGATAGAGGTCGCGCCCGACCTCCGAGAGCCGGATCTTGCGCGTGCTGCGATCAACCACGCGCAGCCCCAGCGTCTGTTCCAGCTCCTTGATCAGACCGCTCAGCGCCGACTGCGTCACAAAGAGACTCTCGGCCGCCAGCGTGAAGCTGCCGCTGCGGGCGACTGCCACGAAGGCACGCAATTGTCGAAGCGTCACATTCATCGGGAAACCTCATAAATGCATCAATAAATCCCGTTTGAATTATCAATCCCGGGGCGCTTTAATAAAAGCCATCCGCAGCCCGCAACGCCACAAGTTACCGGGATGCTGGACACCCCATCAACCCTTTCTACCGGAGACAACCCATGCAAGTCATGAGAATCCATCACGTCGCCTATCGCTGCAACGACGCCAAAGAGACCGTCGAGTGGTACGGCAAAAATCTGAATATGAAGCTGATCCTCGCGATTGCCGAGAACCAGGTGCCGTCGACCAAGGCGCCCGATCCCTACATGCATCCGTTTCTGGATGCTGGCGGCGGTAACGTG
>CAJDVC010000162.1_pt1 | contig 12782 bp, 7 predicted proteins | sample 7391211 | NCBI WGS metagenome assembly CAJDVC01 (sample SAMEA7055683, study PRJEB34461) | soil metagenome | biome: terrestrial ecosystem; feature: Peninsula; material: soil | place: Antarctica | collected 2016 | reverse complement strand
ATTTCGGCGATCGATCTGAGCATGGATCCATCCAACCCGCGCATTCTATATGCGGCAATGTGGGATTTCCAGCGTCTTCCGTGGCAGATACGCAGTGGTGGCCCCGGCAGCGCGATCTACAAGAGCACGGATGAAGGCGCAACATGGACTCGATTGGTCGGACACGGACTACCAACTGAAATCGTCGGCCGCATCGGCGTTTCAGTATCGCCAGCGAATCCAAATCGCGTTTACGCAATCATCGAAGCCGAGGGTGACAAGGGCGGTTTGTATCGCTCCGACGATGCCGGCGAAAGCTGGCACCATCTATCCGCCGAGAGGCTGATCAGGTCGCGCGCATGGTACTACACACGGATCACCGCGGACCCGCAGGATGAGAACATAGTGTACGTCATGAACGCGCCGGTTGTGAAATCGATCGATGGAGGCAAGAGCTTCCAGCCGATGCGCGCCACACACAGCGACAATCATGATCTCTGGATCAATCCGTTGAATCACGATGACATGATCAACGGAAATGATGGTGGCGCGTCAATCACCCTCGACGGCGGCGCGTCCTGGTCGACACAGGACAATCAGCCCACGGGGCAGATCTATCGCGTGAATACCGACGCACAGTATCCATACTGGGTGTACGGAGCGCAACAGGACGATGGCTCGATCGCAATTGCAAGTGCAACTGGAAGCGGTGGCATCACGACATCGGACTGGTATGCGATCGGCGGTTGCGAGAGCTCGCACGTCGCGTTCGATCCAGCCAATCCGCGTTTTCTGTACGCGGGCTGCTATCAGGGTGCGATCACCGAGTTCGATCGTGTAACACGCGAGGAGAGAAGCGTCATGGAATATCCGGCGCTCAGCCTTTCTACTTCGCCGCAAAACCAGAAATATCGCTTCAACTGGAGTGCGCCGATTACCACTTCACCGATCGATCGCAAGGTGATCTATCACGGCGGAAGTCACCTGTTCAAATCAAGTGATCGCGGCCACACGTGGGCAGTTATCAGTCCGGATCTCACGCGCAATGAGAAGGCGCACCAGGGGCCCGGCGGTGCACCAATCACCAACGAAGGGGCCGGCGGCGAAGTCTACAACACGATCTACTACATCGCACCTTCACCGCACGACAGTGGCACCATCTGGGTCGGAACCGACGACGGGCTGGTGCAACTCACGCGAGATGGCGGAGCAAACTGGACGAACGTGACTCCAAAGGATTTGCGACCAGGTTTCGTGAACGCGATCGAAGTCTCGCCGTTCGATGCGGGTACCGCGTATATCACCTACGACGGTTACAAGTGGAGCGACTGGTCGCCACAGATCTACAAGACCACCGACTACGGCCATTCGTGGACGAAGCTCGTGAACGGTATTCGTGACGGTGACCAGGTTCGAGTCGTCCGTGCCGATCCGGCGCGCAAGGGTTTGCTGTTCGCAGGTACCGAGACTGGTGCGTACGTTTCGTTCAATGAAGGCCAACACTGGGAGAGCCTGCAAGCGAATCTCCCCGTAGTTCCAGTCACCGATCTGCAATTGCGAAACGGTGATCTCGTTGCGTCAACCGAGGGACGTGCATTCTGGATCATGGATGACATCACGCCTCTTGAACAGAACGCAGAAACCGTCGGCGCGAAAGATTCCAGACTGTTCAACCCGCGTCGCGCTTATCTCACATCGTGGGGTTCACCGCGTGGTGGCGGCGACGCTGGCGCCAATCCGCCCAGTGGCGCGATCATCTACTATGACATCGGCGCCGGCACGGATTCGACGAAGGTGGAACTCAATATCCTCGACGCTTCACATACCACAATTCGCAAATTTTCGAGCAAGACGAAGCCGAGTGGTAACATCGGACCGGTACCGGGTACATCGGGAATGCATCGCTTCGTGTGGGACCTGCGCGGTGCAGCGCTCGATGCACCGAAAGGAATGAGCTTCTTTGGATCGACCGCCGGATCACGAGTTATTCCGGGACAGTACACTGTTCAACTAGTGGTTGATGGCAAGACGTTCGCCGCGCCACTTGAAGTAGCGCAGGATCCTCGCGTACACATGACTGATGCTCAGCTGGCTGAGGAGAATCAGATAATGCGATCGATAACTGAACGCTCCAATGTGATCTTCCGGGATGCGAAGCGCTTGAATGACGTGCGCGACCAGGTGAAGACAATCATCGCGCATGCGGCGGACCTCCCGGACAGCAGCGAAGTCGCAAGCAGCGGGAAGAAGCTGGAAGCGCGACTCGACTCGCTGAGTGTGGACCTGGTACAGCCACAACATACCAACGGACAGGATATCATCGGATTCCCGAACGGCGTCGTTGACGACTGGCTCTATCTTGCCGGACAGATCGACGGTTCCTACATGCCCGTCACAAATGGTGCCAAGCAGCGCCTTGGGGATCTCGAGCAGCAATGGACGGGAGTTCAGGCGCGTATTGATGATCTGCTTGGTGCTCAGGTAACGGCGTTCAATTCCATGCTGAAAGGAAAGGCCGCGGTCATTGTCCCGCGTGCTCAAGCAGTCTCCAATCCGTGAGGTATCTCATGCACAAGCCAAACCCGTTCACGCGACTGCGGCTGGGACCGATCGCGATAGCTGCACTCGTGACACTTGCACCGCTTGCTGCGCGTGCGCAGCGCGCGACCCGGCCGCGCACAGCGCAGCCGCGCCAGGCTGAAGATCCGCGCTATTCGCAGACCGAAAAGCCGCCACTTCACGCGACTCACTGGCTCGCAATTACAGGCAAGCCGCTATCTGCGACCGCTGGCGCGCTGATATTTGCCGAAGGCGGTAATGCGGTCGATGCCGCGGCCGCAATGCTTGCCGCCGGCTGTACTATGTGGGACACGCTTTCGTGTGGCGGTGAAACTCAAGCTCTCATCTACAATCCGCACACCCACAAGGTGATCGGTATCGATGCACTCGGCGTCGCGCCAACTGGCGCGACAGCGGACTATTACCATTCTCGAGGGTATCGCTATCCCCCAGAGTACGGTCCCCCGGCACCGCGCATCCGGCGCCGGAACCGGGTGAGATCTTCGTGCAGAAGGATCTTGCCACGACGTGGCGCAAGCTTGTCGATGCGGAGCAGACTGCTCTCAAGCAAGGGAAGACGCGCAAGCAGGCGATCTACGCAGCCTACGATCGGTTTTACAAGGGCGATATTGCGCGCGAAATTGTGCGTGGCATGCGCGAGGAAGGCGGATTGTTCACAATGCAGGACCTCGCCAACTGGAAAGTCCACATCGAGGAACCGCTGCACACGAATTACAAAGGCATTGAAGTGTACAAGTTGCCGATCTGGCAGCAGGGGCCGGCCATGCTTCAGGCACTCAACATCCTGGAGAACACGGACGTCAAGAGCATGGGTTACAACTCGCCCAAGTACATCAACATGCTGTATCAGTCGATGAACATGGCGTTCGCGGATCGCGACTTTTACTACGGTGATCCGTACTTCCCGCCAGTCGAGCCGGTCAAGGGACTGATGTCCAAGGCGTATGCGAAGGCGCGCTTCGCGGAAATTGACTCCACGAAAAACGATCCGAATGTGAAGCCCGGTGATCCCTACCCATTTCAGGGCGACACAAATCCGTTCAGGAAACTTCTCGCAGAGTGGAATCCAGCGGACTTCGCCCCTGCCAAGGCGCAACCGCGCAGCGGGCAGCAGGACAAGGTGCCGCCCAAGCCGGATACATCGTCAGTCAATTTCGCACGGTCATCCGGTCGATCCGGCGCAGCGGAGTTCTTTCCCGACAACGCAACGCACGCGGACTCTGCATTCGACAACGACTTCTATGCTGGGACTACATCAATTGAAGCCTCGGACGCAGAAGGTTGGGTAGTGTCGGTGACGCCCAGTGGCGGATGGGTTCCGGCGGTGATTGCAGGCAACACCGGCATCGGACTCAGCGAACGCGCGCAGAGTTTTGTCACGTATGCCAAGGATGGACCGTTCAACGTGATCGAGCCGGGCAAGCGGCCGCGTGTCACACTGACACCGACGCTCGCCCTCAAGAACGGATCGCCGTATCTCGCCTTCGCAGTACAAGGAGGCGACTCGCAGGATCAGAACCTCCTGCAATTCTTCCTGAACGTGGTTGAGTTTGGGATGACCGTCCAGGAAGCAACCGAGGCGCCCAACTTCAACAGCTTCCAGATGCGATCATCGTTCGGTGCCCACGAGCTGGAACCGGGGAAGATTCTGGTTGCCACCTCCCTGCCCGACTCGACCCGGAAGGCGCTTCAGGGGATGGGTTACACGCTCCAGCTTGCTGAACGGACGTCCGGTCCAATCAACGCGATTTTCTTCGACTCGGCCCACCACAGCATGTGGGGCGGGTCCAGCAATCACGGCCAGGACTACGGCATAGCCTGGTAACAGGCCCGGAATTCTCAACAGTTCCGCTGCCTCGCGCGAAATGTATGGGACGCAATAAACCCGGACTTGCCGGGCCACCACGCACGCCCGTCCTCAAGGCTATCCGCGGTTAATCGTCCAAAGTTCCAGGGTCCATTCTGGACCACAACCCATGGAGAGGTTCGTAATGCAGATGCGCCCGTTGTTATTCAGCGCAGCAGTCTCACTTCTAGCAGTCGGGGCCGCTGGCGCGCAGCAGCCTCAGCGGCCGGGCGGTCGCGCTGCTCGCGGAGCCCAGCCCGACACAACACCCTCGGTACAACCCGGGACGCAACGCGGCGCACGGCCCGGAATGCCTGGCGCGAGGCCCAACGCCGAAGATTCCGATACAAGCGGTGTACCAGCAATCGAAAAGATCGTGGTTACCCACCACACCACGAGCATCAACGGAAAATCGATCAGCTACACTGCCCACACCGGCACCATGGTATTGCGAGACGAAGACGGAAAGCCAAAAGCCTCCGTCTTTTTTATCGCCTATACCAAAGACCAGGAAGACCCCGCAACGCGCCCTGTCACCTTCTTCTATAATGGTGGCCCGGGTTCGGCATCGGTCTGGCTCGACATGGGCATCATGAGCCCGATGCACCCGAACATGGGGCCGAACGGTTCCCAGCCAGCGCCGCCATACGCGCTGGTCGAGAATGCCAACTCGCCGCTCGATGTCACCGACCTGGTGCAGATCGACGCGATGGGCACCGGCTATTCTCGCCCGGCAAAGGGTGTGAAGGAGACAGATTTCACAGGATCGCGCAACGACATCGCGATGTTCGGTGAATTCATCCGCGACTACCTGGACAAGTACCACCGCTGGGCGTCGCCGAAGTTCCTCTTCGGTGAGAGCTACGGCACGTTCCGCTCGGCCGGCCTGGCATCGGAACTCCAGACAGCTGAAGGCATCGAGCTGAACGGCATCATGCTCCTCGGTACCGTGCTCAGCTATCAGTACATATCGCAGTCGCCGGACAATGACATTGGATATTCGACGTTCCTTCCGACATACACGGCAACCGCCTGGTACCACAAGAAACTTCCGGCGGATCTGCAGGGCGAGACGCTGCAGCAGGTTGTGCAGCAGTCGCGTGACTATGCGTTCGGTGATTACCTCACGTCGCTTGCGAAGGGCAACACGCTCACGCCTGCTGAGCGTACAGCGGTTGCGCAGAAACTTGCGCGGTTCACTGGCCTGTCACAGCAGTTTCTGATCAGCACGAACCTCCGCGTCGACGCCGGTGCATTCCGCACCGAGTTGCTGCGTGACCAGCGCGAGATGCTTGGTCGGTACGATGCTCGTCTGATTGGTATCAACGGGAACCCATCCAGCGGGCGTCAGGATTATGATCCATCCGACGTTGCACCGACCGGCGCGTTCATGTCCGCGTTCATGCAATATCTGCATGACGGCCTGAACTACTCGAGCAACCTGCAGTACTACATGGGCGGCCATTCGGGGCGTTGGGATTTCAGTTCGGGCGGATTTGGCGGCAACGGCTATCCGAGCGAGATGGATGCGCTTCGCACGGCAATGGCGAAGGATCCATACCTGCACGTAATGGTCGGCGCAGGTTACTACGACACCGCGACACCGTTCGCGAACGCCGAGTACTCGTTCACGCACCTGGGCTTTGACAAGACGTATAGTGATCGCGTCGAGTTCAAGTATTACGAGAGCGGCCACATGGCCTACCTCAACCAGGCATCGGCGAAGCAGCTGAAGTCAGACATCGCCAACTTCATCAACACCAACAAGCACGGCGGCACGGCGAATTAAGTAATTCGCCCCGCTGATGTAAAGTCAGTGGCGCAAACCTGGAAACGGAAATCCCCGCGTTCTTCGGAGCGCGGGGATTTTTTCGCATTACCCGTCGCCATCGGCGATCTTCGCGCCGTAGATTTCAGCGAGATGACGGGCTCGTGCCAGAGACTCCGCCGATAGTCCCCTGAAACCAGGACCATAAATGAGGCGCCGCTGGATCGCACTCGCAGCTGTGGTCGCGCTTGCAGCGTGCGCGCGCGGAACCCACTTCCCGGATTCGCTCCCGCCTGTATCCGCGCCAACGCAGACGGCATTCTCCCTGCGCTTTAGCGACATCGCTAACGGAACTGGTGCGATCGCCGCCCCTCGCAAGTGTTACTACGTGAACTACACGGGGTGGCTCGCGGACGGCAAGGAATTCGGCTCGTCCAGGGACACGATGCGGGACGGAAAGGCGCGACCGCCACTGTCATTTCCACAGGGCGCTCGGCGCGTGATCGCGGGATGGGACGCAGGCTTCGAAGGAATGCGCGTTGGCGGCCAACGCAGACTCATCATCCCCTACCAACTCGCGTACGGCGAACTGGGCCGTCCACCGGGTATTCCGCCCAGGGCAGGGCTCATTTTTGACGTTGAGCTGATGGGTGTGGCGGACACCGTGATACACGCTGCAGATCCGGGCCCGCGTCCTGCGGTCGCACCGCCCCCGAAATGCCCGGATTGGGCGACCGTGTCGGCGACTCGGGAGTAGTAAAGGAGATTCATCAGGCCGGGACCGAGTCACCCAGCCCCGGATCGCAGCGCATTGGATACTTTATCCGTTATTGTAGGAGACTGGCGAGACCTCGCTGGGCGCCCGGAACCCGCCGGCGCCGTCTCCTTGACCCACATCCCAGCTACAGTATTTCGAACCCAGAGGAGTGACCTGGATGCACTACCGAGCTAGACACAACGGCTTTCGCACGATCATCGCTGTCGCCTGCATCGGCCTGCTCAGCATCACACCGACCCGCGACGCGAACGCACAGGAAAAGACCGTACCGGTCTTCAAGGACGGGATGGCGCAGATCGTACCGGGCTTTCAGGACTCGACCGCATGGATCCACCAGGAGCTCTGGGTCGAGACCGGCTTCGATACCGATGGCGACGGAAAGCCGGACCGCATGCACGTCGACGTCACTCGGCAACGCCAAACCGACACCGAAGGCCTCAAGGTCTCCGTCGTCTACGAGTCCAGCCCCTATTTCTCAGGCACATCCGGACCCCGTGCAAACCTGTGGGATGTGAAGCAGGAAGTCGGAGCTACACCGCCTCAACGCGTGCATCAGCCCGAAATTCCATTCAAGGCAGTGAACCCCAGAATTTCGAACGACCTCATCAACGAATGGGTGCCACGCGGATTCGCGGTCGTGCATTCCGAAGCGCCCGGCACTGGTCTGTCTCAAGGATGCCCAACTGTAGGTGACGTTCCGGAAAGGATGGCGCCGAAAGCAGTCGTGGACTGGCTCAACGGACGTGCGAAGGGATTCACGACGGAAACGGGCGACGAACAGGTGTACGCAACATGGTCAACCGGAAAGGTTGGCATGATCGGGACGCGATCTCCTGAACTTTGTCGGCGGAATCAAGGCCGCCGTGCTGCTCGCGCACGGCTTCAATGACTGGAACGTCGTACCCGAGCACAGCATTCGCATCTACAACAAGATGAAGGCCGATGGTCAACCGGTTTCCATCTATCTGCATCAGGGTGGACACGGCGGCAATCCGCCCGCAGACATGGTGAACGAATGGTTCAGTCACTATCTGTATGGCGTCGACAACGGCGTCGAGAAGGCTCCGCCAGTCTGGATCGTACATGAGGAAGCAGCGCAGGCTGCGGAAGCAAAGGCCATCGAAGCGCGCCTTGCCGCTGGCCCCCCTGCCGACAGCATGGCAGCCAGGCGTACTCGTCGTGGCGGCCCGCGGCCACCACGCACGCTACCTACACCATACGCGTCGTTCCCCGTACCGGGCTCGGCACCGGTCGTCATGTATGCGAGCGGCAATGGCAATTCTGTGGGAAGTCTGAGTACCACCCCACAGAAAAGTCAGATCAAGCAGACGCTTGTAGATGACGTTTCATTCAGCGGGAGCGCACTCGCGACTGCAGAGCAATCACCGCACAGATTACTCTTCGCGACTGGTGTTCTGACGGACACGGTTCATCTTTCCGGAACGTCGCGCATCACTCTGCGACTCGCCTCGAGCACGCCGGCGGCCAATCTCACCGTGTGGTTGGTTCAGCTTCCATTCGACTCAACTGACGTCGCGGTTTCAGCACAGGCCGGACTCATCACCCGCGGCTGGGCCGATCCGCAGAATTATCGGTCGCTTACACACGGTGGAAATTACGACTCCGAAATTCCCGGTGAGAAGCTCGTTCCGGGCAAGTTCTACAACATGACATTCGACATCGAGCCCGACGACGAGATCATTCCGGCTGGTAAGCGAATCGGTGTCATGATCATGTCGAGCGATCGCGAGTTCACGCTATGGCCGAAGCCAGGAACGGAGCTGACCGTTGATCTGAGCGGCAGCTCGTTCACACTGCCGATTGTTGGCGGTGCCGGCGCACTCAAGAGCGCAGGCGCGATCAAGTAGTTCGGCGACCTGACAGGAAACAAAAACGGCCATCCGATCGGATGGCCGCCACGAAGGAACGCTGAACAGCTCTTCTCGTCCGTGCGCTACTTCGGGAATATCGCCGGGAATACGACATCCGTCGTGAAGATGCACCGATCGTTGTGCCCGCATTCGGGAACAATTATGGCGTTGTGCTTTGCGCCGAGCACTTCGTTGACGTATTTGTAGAAAGCCTCACCGCGAGCGCGACGTGTCGGTCCCTGCGCCATGGCAGCTGGGGATGAATCGAATCCACCAAGCGGAAGCACATCAACCTGCCCCAACAGATACGTTGTTGGACGCTCGACGAGCTGCTTTTTCAACTGATCGTCACTCATCTGCGCTGTGTATCCCGCACGATCTTCCAGGCCAGCTGGCCAGTGATTGTAGCGCGGCACCTTGGTGGAATCGAACGGGCCGAACGTGAAATTGCTGTTGACCTTTTCACCATTGGGGCCAAGTGCTTCCTGGACCGCGGTTGATGGATCCGCGTTGCCAACAGGCAACGGCCTGACTGCGGCTGGCCAGGCGTAGCTGGAGGGATTCGCGACGACATAAGTGATCGTCACGCCCTTTACTGTCCCGTCAACCTTGTTAGCCATCTCGTAGCGTGTGGCGAATTGTCCACCGGCAGAATGGCCGGTGACAACAATTTGAGTGAGATTCGGAAATATCTTCTTGTCAGCCAGTCTGCGCACCAGATCGTCGACAAAATCGAATGCAGATATCGTCGGATTGCTCGGCGACATTCCTCCCGACCGCCAGGTGTCACCGCGCTCAGGCCATATCACTTCATTCGGCTGCGCCGTGTCGCGACCTGCAGTGAAGTGCGGCGCAATAACAACCGTGTTGTCGAGAGCTCCAGCGAGAAACGCCGCTGCTGTTGCCGTCTCGAAATAATGATCCGCGTTCCGACCTGCTCCGTGCACCATGATAAGTGCACGCGTCATCGCGGAGTTGGGTTTGTCGAGCGAGAACGTGGAGTAAACCATCGACCGGGCCGGCCCGCTTCCATATGTTATCCACTGTTCGCACGCCGTCGTAGCAGTAGTACAGGGACGAATAGCGGACTGAGCGTTACCCGCGAACGGGAACAGCGCGATGACAGCACTCGCTGTCAGAAAGTGTGAAGGGCGCATATACGGACAGCCTGGGCTGGAAGGTGACAGCGCGGGCACTCTCCGGCAGCGACCGCCGATTCTTTCCCGTGCTCCTGCAAGCGATAGAGTATAGATTGGAGTCCTATGAGCCGCAAGAAAGCCGAGTCCAGACTGAACCGCGAGCCGGTCATGGATGCGGCGACGGCTCCAATGCAGATTGACTCGCAGCATCGCTTTCGGCTCGGATCAACTTGAAACCGACGCTGGAGCACTGGAGCAGAATCGCCGACCTCGCGCGTTTCGCTCCGACTCCCCATAACACGCAGCCATTTCGCATACTCGCTCGGGACGCGAATTCCGCCGACGTGATCCTGCTGCGCGACCGGTTGCTGCCGCGAGAGGATCATGGCAACCTTTACATGGCGAGCGCGTTTGGAGTGCTTGCGGTTGCCATGCGGTTTGCCGCGCGGCAACTGGGCCTCGAGCTTGACGTTTCACCCGATGTCACGATCGACCCGGCAACGCTGCACACATCTGGTGAGCGTGTTACGATCGGTACGGCAACGATTACCGGAAGCTGCGCTGCGGCCCCGAGTTCAGATTTGCTGACAGTTCGCCGAACATCCAGGATCCCTTACAACGATCTCGTCGTTGACTCATCCGCCATCCATGCATTCGACAAGGTTGTCGGAGACAGAGGTCACAGGTTTCTTCAGTATGACGACGCGGCCGTCGTGGACAGAATCCTTCGTTTGAACGCGAATGCAATTGTTGATAATCTCCACTTCGACGAGGAGCGCGAGGAAATCAGTTCCTGGTATCGAACTGGAACGACACCGACGTTTGGCGACGGCTTATGGGAGAAGCCAATGAACCAGCCGGCGTGGGAGATTCGAACGGCATTCAACTTCCCGCACCTGTTCCATCTACCGCTGTTCAGGCAGTTCGCAGTTCATCGCTACCTCCGCACTCAGCGTGGCACGCGTCACATCGGCCTGCTTTGCGGGCCGTTCCGTCGTCCCGGTGAGCTCTTTTCTGCGGGCGAGACGTTGATGAACCTGTGGCTCGAAATGGCGCGCGTCGGGGTATACATGCAGCCAATGGGTTCCATGCTCACGAATCCGCATTACGCGTCGAAGATCGCGCGCACATTTGGTGCCGATGATTGCTGGCTCGTGTTTCGCTTCGGATATGGCGGCCCGCCGCCACAGGCTCCTCGACTCCAATCCATACTCGTCAATGAATAAGATTGTTGATCCTGTTCTTGGACGCATACTGAGCGAAGCTGGACGTGCAGCCCTGTCGTCGTGGGGTACGTACCGGATGCTGTTCCTGCCGATGTTCGATGCACCCAAACGCGACTGGATAAGCCGCAAGAGAGCGAGTGCAGCGTTCTACAATGCTCGACGCAAGGTGCCCGCGTACGCAGAATTCCTCCGGGAGATGGACGCCGACCGTCCCGGTGCCTGGGAAGAAGTTCCGTCCATGGACAAAACGAATTACGTCAAGCGGTGGTCGATCGAAGCACGCTGTCAAGGCGGTCGGCTGCCGACGCGCGGAGCAGTTCTGGATGAATCGTCTGGTTCGAGCGGTACCGCGAGCAATTGGGTTCGCGGTGCGACCGAGCGCGATGCCGGTCGCCGTCTGATCCAGTACAGCACACGCAGCACGTTTGGCGACGAGAGTTTCATCCTCATCAATGCGTTCGCGCTCGGACCCTGGGCAACCGGGATGAATGTGTCGATGTCGCTCGTGGATCGTTGCGTTCTCAAGTCCACGGGCCCTGACGTCGGAAAGATCGTCGCGACCCTCGAGCTGCTTGGGCCGAAGTACAAGTACGTCGTCGCTGGCTATCCCCCGTTTCTCAAGACGCTGGTCGATACGGCGACTATCGACTGGTCCGAATTCCATGTGTCAGCTGTAGTCGGTGGCGAGGGAATGTCGGAGTCTCTCCGAAGCGCACTGAACAAGTGCTTCCGTAGTACGGTATCCAGCTTCGGTGCCTCAGATCTTGAAATCAACATCGCCTTCGAGAGCCCGTTCGCTGTCGCCCTGCGTCAGGCCGCTGAGCAAAATGCGTCGCTCGCGAGCGATCTTTATGGCCACGAAGCTCTTCCGATGATATTTCAGTTCGACCCACTGAACTATCTGATCGAAAGCGATTCCGAGCGCAACCTGCTCTTCACTATCAATCGATTGCAGAACGTGTCGCCGCGCATTCGGTACAATCTCCACGATCGTGGAATTGTGCGCCGTGCATCAGATGTCATATCAATACTTCGAGATCATCGACTTTCACTTGACCCGCCTTCGCCGCGGATTGATCTGCCGCTACTGTTCCACTGGGGGAGACAGGACAGCGCCGTCGGTTTCTACGGCTGCAAGATTACGCCTGAGGACCTGCAGCACGTTTTGATGCGTTGCCCGGAACTCGGCGGTAAGGTCGTCAACTTCGCGCTCCACCCATACGAGGATACCGCAGCCAACAAGCGTCTTGAGCTTTGGATCGAGCTGGCTGAAGGCGCAATCATTCCAGCAAGCGTGGACAACAGCGCCGCGTCGTGGGATTCGCAGGTATGGCCTGAGCTGGCACGTGTGAATCAGGATTTTCGGGAATCCATAAGAATGGTTCCGAAAGCGTTTCACCCGACAGTCAAGTTATTCCCGTTCGGCACGAGCCCCATGTCGGGTCAGGACGTGCGCATCAAGAAGCAGTACATAGTCTGAGCGGCTCGGTTTGATGCACGCGCGTCAGTTCGCAGCACCATGAGACTCTGGTCGGTTCATCCCAAATATCTCGACACGCGTGGTCTCGTTGCGCTTTGGCGTGAGGGTCTTCTTG
>CAJDVC010000063.1_pt1 | contig 12798 bp, 12 predicted proteins | sample 7391211 | NCBI WGS metagenome assembly CAJDVC01 (sample SAMEA7055683, study PRJEB34461) | soil metagenome | biome: terrestrial ecosystem; feature: Peninsula; material: soil | place: Antarctica | collected 2016 | reverse complement strand
AGCGCATCCTTCACCACTGAAACTTCGCAGCAGGCCGAGCTTTCGCGTGACGGATACTTCGTATTCATGCCGAACCCACGCGGTAGCTACGGACAGGGCGAAGCATTCACGCGCGCGAACGTGAAAGATTTCGGCTACGGCGATCTCCGCGATATCATGGCAGGCGTTGATACCGTCATCGCCAAATATCCGATTGATGCGAAACGCCTTGGCGTCACCGGATGGAGCTACGGTGGCTTCATGACGATGTGGACTGTCACGCAGACGAACCGCTTTCGCGCTGCAGTTGCCGGCGCTGGAATCTCGAACTGGCTGAGCTATACCGGCGAAAACGGTATCAGTGAATGGATGGTCCCGTTCTTCGGTGCCACCGCGTATGAGAATCCCGCAGTGTACGCCAAGAGCTCACCGATAAATTTCATCTCGCACGCTCGTACACCGACGCTCATCATCGTGGGCGAGCGGGATGCAGAGTGCCCCGCTCCGCAGTCATTCGAATTCTGGCGCGGGCTGCAACACGTTGGTGTGACAACCGAACTGGCCGTGTACCCGGACGAGGGACACCACTTCGCCAACCCCGAACATCAGCGCGACATGCAGCGGCGCTATCTCGCGTGGTTCGACAAGTACCTGAAGTGAGATCTAGTGTGAAGCAAACTTGAGATCGACTGTAACGGTTCCACCTGGCGTAACCGTTACAGTACCTCCGCGACGTCAAGCATTGTCTGCCAGGCGCCGATGTAGTGGACGCCAGCGGGAACTCTGTCGATGGTGAATGTTCAGCCCGCATCCGTGTTCACGACGTTGAGCGCTCCACCGGTGACCACGGTCTTGCACCTGTGGGCTCCACGCGCAATCGTCGTTGGCGAGCGCGAAGCGCCTATTGCTGGGGAGCGGGTGAAGCACGAACGCGGAAAGTTCGATTGATCCTTAGCTACGGCGTCACACTGCCTACTATTCGGCGGAGCGCTCTCCACTCCTCCCCGCGAGAAGGTTCGCCGCTCCATCCAGCCGCTCCTCGAGGCTTCGTACCCGCTGCTCGAGTCGGGTAACGTCCCCACCATCGCGAGCCACTGTCACTCCTGGAGCGGACCCCAATGGTGCTGGGCCTCGCACGAAGCGTAAATATCCGAGCGCCAGCGTTATCAGGAGCGTAAGCGAAATAACGGCGAAACGGGTGCCAGACGAGCCGTTGCCTAGGATCGAGCCGACTCCGTACAGCATCGTGAACACACCGCCCAGGAGAAGTCCGTTGCTGATCACAGGAAGCTGACCGGCGAGCACGAGCGAAATGGCGAGGACCAGAGTTGCCAAACCGACCAGGATCATGCTGGTGCGTCCGCTCCACGAGTCGTTCAGCGCACGACTAGCGTCCTGGAGCTTATCCCGCCTGTCGTTGATGCTCTGTATGCGCGTACGGTCCGAAGTCGTGAGCGCCTCGGGCGCCTGTGACGTGACGATTGCCTGCTGCTGCCTGGCGAGCGAGCGCATCTCCTGTTGAATGTCATCGCCCGGAGACGGATAGAAGGTATGGACCGCGACCCCGATGAACGCGGTAACCATGATCGCCAGAAAGAAGCTGAAGATCGTTTGCAGCGCCGTACCCTGCCGCGGTTCCGTCATGGCTCCTCCGGTGTGCTGAACCGTGAACGCGTCATCGCTATCCGCCGGCAGCACCGGAGGAAAATAGGTGAAGCCTGGTTGGCCCGCCATAGCCATTCTCTAAACGTGTGGAAATGGACATGAGCAAAAGGCGGTGACACGTTTTCTGGTGAGACCAATCACCACGTGTCTCGTGCCGGTCGAAGAAAAGGAGCCACCGCACAATGAGGAACATCGCCGCAGTAGCAGCGGAGTCAAGACCAATACATCGCGTGAGAGCGGCGTGATCTCTCCGACCTTGATGTCGTGTATCTCTGGGCCGATGGGATCTACGCGAAAGCCGGGTTCTAGAAGAAAAAGGCAGCTCTCGTGGTGTTGATAGGTGCGACTTCTAACGGTGAGAAAGCAATCCTTGTCGTGGAGAGCGGGCAGTGTGAATCGACTGAGAGGTGCAGCGGCGGGCTAAGCGACCTGAAAGCACGCGGACTTCGATCGCCCAGGCTCGCGGTCGCTGACGGCCAGCCGGGGAGCTGGCGCGCGCTCGCCATTCTCTATCCCGAGAGTGCAGCGCAAAGATGCTGGAACCACAACCTGAAAAACGTGGTGGACGTGTTCCCACGGTATCCGTGCCGACAAGCCAGCCAGTGAAAAACTCGCCGCCTGACGCGCGTTTCCACACTTCTTGACAACAGCTCGCCGGACACACACGATGAAAAACCAGCATGCCCCCGGCGTGACTCGAACACGCGGCCAACAGTTTAGGAAACTGCTGCTCTATCCACCTGAGCTACGGGGGCTGACTCCACGAATTTAGCTGGGCGGCGGACATACCACGACGTGGCTTCGGTAGCACGCCAATGTATGCATGGGCGTGCTACCGATCCGGCCAATCAGTGCAGATCGATCTTGAGAATCTCTCCGAGGCCGATTGGGGGTGGTCCGAAACCGACGTTCGATACGTAAAGATTGTCGTCTGGCCCCATCGTCATGGCCGTCGGGAAAAAGAGGCCGTCGGCGATCACCACTGAGCCGCCCCACTGATCGATGCGGACGATCTTACCGCTCGGCGGCGGCGCCGGAAAGCCGGGTGCGGTGATGGCCTCGAGTACATAGAGTCGTCCTCGCTCGTCCCAAGCACTGCCCAGCACCGCTGTCAGGCCGGTCGCCCAGGTTTTGATCTTCCCCGCCGAATTGATCTTCAGCTCGACCTCGGTACCTGGCACGACGGGAAACAGACCCAGGTTACCAACAAAGAAGTTGCCGTGGTACGATACGGTGGTCGGGACGATGTGGCCCATCGTGGCCGAGATGTCAGCGACTCGGCTGATCCGGCCATCAAGTCGCACCCTGTCGAGCGAGCCGTGATTCGGCTCGACGACGTAAAGCTCTCGGCGGACGGCCAGCATGCTGAACGGAGTGCCGTCGGGCTCGAAGTCGTCAGCGTTCATGTTCGCTGTGGGGTGTTCGCGATAGTACTGGCTCAGGTCCGCAACCTGAGACCAGGTGCCGTTCGCCGCGACGCGAATCACGCTGTTCGGCATGTCCGTGTGTCCGTGTGAGCACCCTGCCCCATCCACGAGCGCGTACAGCTGTTTCCCTACGAACTCGACACTGGATATGCCGCTGACAAGTCCCATCGCGTTAACTGACGATGGCAACCCGCTCGCGACAACGCTCTTGACACCACCGGCAGATATTTTCGTGATCTGAGCGCTGTTTCCACCCAGGTATGGTCCAACCGGCGACGGAACCTGCTCGCAGTGTCCGACGGTCGAAGTCGTTCCGCCGGCGCCAGCTTCCGCAACGTAGAGGTTGTTGTCCGGTCCCCAGCGAAGCCCGCGCGGGTTATTGAGGCCCGACGCGAAGACGGTCACTGTTGCGAGAACCGGCGGAGCCTTGGCAGCGCTCGGCGGCGCCACGTTCGCCGGAGCCGTAGGCGCTCGCGCACTGTCGCAAGCGGACAACGCAGCGGTCAAGGCGAGCACCGGAAGACAGCGTGCCAGATGACGCGCTGCGCGATGCGGAGTGATGTGTGAGGAACGGGGCATCTTTGTCTCCCTGGCAGAAGTGTGGGGATTGCGCTCCCGGTCTTCGCTTCGCATCTTCGTGCGAAGCGAAGTCCGGGCAGTGTGCAGTATGAGGTCATGATCTCATACGCCCCTCATTTCCGGCTCATCCGACCCATGCTGCGAGTGGAGGTGTTCGGCGGCTTGGCAGTTGTTGCCGAGTCCGGGGATTCCATTACCCTGCAGCGGCGGCGCCTGGCGCTCCTCGCCACGCTTGCCGCCGCCAGCGCTCGGGGTGCGACACGGGATCAACTGGTCGGCTATTTCTGGCCCGAGGCGCCTTCGGATGTTGCGCGGCACTCGCTCGAGCAACTGATCTACGTGATCCGGCGACAGTTCGGCGAAGGTGTACTGCGCGGTGGAGATCCGCTATCCCTGAACCCGGAGTTCGTGACCTCGGACGTCGCGGAGTTCCGCGCCGCAATTCAGCGCGGCGACGACGAGGAAGCTGTCCGGCTGCATCGCGGCCCGTTCCTCGATGGCGTGTACCTGAGCGACGCGCCGGAGTTCGAGCGCTGGACGACACGTGAGCGCTCTCGCGCGATAACTGAGGTGGGGGGATGCTTCGAGCGGCTCGCCGTGGCGGCGACCGCACGTGGCGAGCTTCGAGCGTCGGTCGAGTGGCGATTACGGCGAGCTGCGGCAGAGCCTCTCAGTGCGGCTCACGCTCTTCACCTCATGCGCGCACTCGCCGCTGTCGGCGACCGTACGGCGGCATTACAGCACGCGCGAACCTACCAGAGTCTGGTCCAGCTCGAACTTGGTGGCACTCCGGACCCGGCGGTCGCCGCCCTCGCCGATGAGCTGCGCACCCGTGTGACCACGCCAGCGCGTCCGGTGGTCGCGACCGAAGCCGCAGATTTATCGGTCATCACGAACGCAACGCCGGCGGACGGCGCGAGCAAGCCCGGACGCGCGGATTCCGACGCCGCGCGCGAATTGCCGGACGCCCATGACGTGCCGCCGCCGCGTTACAAATCGCGCACGCGGCGCGGACTATGGTTGTCCGCCGTCGCGATCTGCGTCACGGCCCTCGTCACCGCGATTGCGGTGAGCCGCTCGCATGCCCTGCAGCGCGCGAAAGAAGTTGCCGTCCCGTCCGAAGTTGCCATTGCAGTACTACCACTGGAGAGCCTGTCGCGTGACTCCACCACGACCGCTGTCGCCGACGTCCTTACAGCTGCGCTGATCGAAACGCTCACGCAGAGCGGCGCGTTCCGAGTGATCCAGGGCCCGTCCACCCTCTTCTTCCAAGGTCACGAGCGCACCCATCCCAGCGCGATTGCCGACAGCCTTGGCGCTACGATTCTCATGTCGGGCGCGGTGGAACGCGACGGCCAGAACCTCCGGATCGCTCTGCGGCTCATCAGCCCACGCGACGCGACGGTACAGTGGGCTCGGGTCTACAATACCCAGTTGAGAGACCTGTTCGTGGTGCAGGACAGCATCGCGGAGACGGTCGTTCAGGAGGTGACGCGCGATCTCGCAGTAACGCCGCGTCCCCGCCGGCGCCCCTTGGCCCCGACGAGTTTTGCCGCTTACGAGATGTACCGACTCGGGAGGTACCAGCTCGATCATGGGACGGATCCTGTGCACCTGGCTTCGTCGATCCGGTACTTCAAGCGCTCCATCGCATTGGATCCGGATTTTGCGGCTTCGTACGCGGGGCTCTCGGCGTCATACGGCATTCTCGGGACTGGCAACATCTCCGACATCTCGACGGACGCCGCGTTCGATAGCGCGCGGGCATCCGCGCGCGAGGCGATCCGGCTGGACCCGGATCTTCCCGAAGGATTTGCCGCGCGCGGTTTCGTGGAGCTGCTTGCGGATTTCGACTGGGCTGGGGCAGATAGAGATTTCGCGCACGCGGCGGCGATGAACCCCTTCTACGCCCGATCACCGCTCTTCCCCGCTGTGCTGAACGAGTGGCGGGGTGACTTTGCCGGCGGTGTACGTGAGTCGCGCGTAGTGGTCGCAGCAGATCCGCTGTCGATGGCCGCGCGGGCGGAGCTGGGACGCGCTTACTTCTTCGCGCACGATTACAGCCGCGCCCTCGCGCAGCTGGATACAGCCCGCAGCCTGAACCCGGCGTCTGCTCGCGAAGTGATGACGCGCGCCGAACTCTACGCGAAGCTCGGACGGGACTCGGCTTCCATCGCCGAGTATGGTCGGCTTGCGCAGCTCACTCCGACAGCCCCGACGCAGCTCGCGTTTGTATGCTTCCCGCTCGTGGCCAGCGGAAAGCGCGACGTGGCTCTGCACGAGCTGGATACACTACTGATGGGAAACCGCGCGCACCGAGTGGGTGCGCTGTACGTAGCGGTCGCGTACGCAGGTCTGGGGGAACGCGACGAGGCTTTCGCCTGGCTAGACCGTGCCTACAGTGAGGACAGGTCCATTCGGCCCCTAATCATGGACCCGACGTTCGACGAGCTGCGCACAGATCCGCGTTTCGCTGCGCTGCTGCGGCGCATGCATCTGCGAAACTGAGAGCGTTAATTGGTACCAGCACCGAGTGAGAGTGCCCCCGGCGTGACTCGAACACGCGGCCAACAGTTTAGGAAACTGCTGCTCTATCCACCTGAGCTACGGGGGCTTTGGCGCTTGTGAGCGAATTATAACGCTGCGCCGGTAACGGCTATACCCCTCGTCTCAAGCCCCGGCTTAACTCTTTGGGGACTCCGCCAACAGAGCGCTCAACGCTGCGACCAACGCCGCTTCGGTTCCCATCTGCTTACTCCCCTGAACCTCGAGTTCTCCCGAGCGAACGCGCCGCGAGATCTGCGAAAGAAGGGTCGCGATGTGATCCTGCACTGAGCCATCCGAACGGTCCCACTCCGTCGACGACCACTCGTCGGCGGCGCGCTGCGCTTCGGCGGGCGGCACCGTAAGGTTCGCCGCTGCATGCCAGTCAAATGCGTCCCGTTCTTCTGCCATCCACACCTCCGGCGCTGCAGTGGAAGTCGCCTCAGCCACCTCGGACGCCTCGGACGCCTCCTCCGTCGGTGTTTCTGTGGGCGCTGCGTCACTCGACACCGAAACCGACACCGATACCGACACCGTGGACGCTGTCCAAGCATCGGCCGGATCAACGATCTCGTTGACTATCGGGTCGTGGGTTCCTGACTGATACGTGTGGTGATCCAGCAGGAGATCGGGCTGCAGCGTCGACGCAGCAGGTGCCTCAGGCCCTTCCTGACCCCCACCGGCGACCTCGTGCTGGGCCTCGTAGGCCCCCCACGGACTCCGGGACGTCCGCTGTACGAATTCGTCCTCGTCGCTACTCGATTCCCCCGCCCGCACCACGAATTCCTGGATCGAAGGCAGGGTGGCAACGCCCCCCTCCGCACCGGTACCGGCTAGACGGAAGGAACTTTCGAACGACTGTTCGACACGATCGATCACAAAATTCGTAATCGGGGGAAGATTCTCGCCCGCGGCACGCGCCGACGGCGGTACGAATGGTGGTAGCATTCCGGCCAAGTTAACTCTCCCAGCTCTCTTTGCCCAGCAGAGGAACAAACCGTACGGGTCCGGCCTCCACCTGCGTCAGCGCGTCTCCGCGCCTGGTTATGACATTCAGAATCTGCTCGTCACGGTCGCCCAGCGGGATCACCAGACGTCCACCTTCCGCCAACTGCTCCGTATAAGCGGGCGGCACGGTCGGTGCCGCAGCGCTCACGAGGATTGCGTCGAAAGGTGCGTACTGCCGCCATCCGAGCGTTCCGTCGCCGAGCAGGAAGGATACGTTGCGGACTCCGATCTCGCCCAAAACGTCACGCGCCCGATCCAGCAGCGGTGCGATTCGCTCGATGGAAAACACCTGCGCGGCCATCCTCGCGAGGAGCGCTGTCTGGTAACCCGAGCCGGTGCCGACCTCCAGCACTTTCTCATCCCCGGTCAGGTGCAGCAACTCTAGATACCGCGCATGAATCATCGGCTGCGAGATGGTCTGCCCATTCCCGATCGGGAGGGGTGAGTCCTCGTACGCGCGATGGCGTACGCCAGTCGGAATGAATCGATGCCGTGGCACCTCATCGATTGCGTGCAGCACAGCAAGATCGCGAATACCCTGCTCCTGCAGCAGTTCGACCAGGTGCCTTCTGGCGCCCCGGAATTCGTTATCTACTGCGGCCGCCACCAGGTCTCCGCCGAATCGAACATTGCACCGTTCGTGAGGTCAAGGTGAAGCGGTGTGACGGAGATGTATCCGTCAGCAACCGCGCGATAGTCGGAGTCGGCTCCGCCCGTCCATGACATGGAGCCAGCGCCGATCCAGTACAACGGTCGGCCCCACGGATCCGTCATCGGCCGAATAGAGTTGGTGTATTGGCGTTGGCCAAGGCGCGTGAGCTTGACGCCTTTCACGTCTGCCCCGAAAACGGGCGGCAGATTGACGTTGAAGAGTGTCGTGCTCGGAACATCGAGCGACGTGAGCTGACCCAGAAGATCGACGACTGCACCGAGATGTTGCTCGAGTCGATCGGGCTCGGAACGCATCTCACCACCGGCGAACGAAAGTGCAATCGATGGAACGCCAAGCACCATGCCTTCCATGGCAGCCGCCACGGTGCCGGAATAAAGCACATCTTCGCCCATGTTCATTCCGTGGTTGATACCGCTCAATACCCAATCCGGGCGTTCCGGCATCAGTCCCTCGATAGCGAGCATAACGCAATCGGTAGGCGTGCCGTCAACCTGATACCGATTCTCGGAGAGCTGCACCGGTCGAAGCGGTCGGTGAAGCGTGAGCGAATGGCTGGTCGCGCTCTGTTCACGGTCCGGCGCGACGACAGTCACATCACCCAACTGTGATGCCGCGCGAACAAGTACGTCCAGCCCGGCGGCGAAACCGCCGTCGTCATTGCTGCAGAGAATTCTCACTTGTTGAACAGTATCAATGTCATGAACGAAATGCTGCGGCGCGATGGCTCCACAGCACTCTCGCGACTCGCCAGCTATCGGCGATTTCGCGGAAATGGCTCGGCGGTCCGTAGATCGTCGGTACAGCTACTTCAGCGATACGATAGCCATGCTGCGAGGCTCGCACGATGAAGTCTGTTTCGTACTCATAGCGATCTCCGCGAGCGTCAATAGCGGCGACCACCTCCCCGCGCAGCGCGCGATATCCCGACTGGCTGTCGCTCAACCGGATTCGCGTCACAGCACACGTTGCCGCGGTGGAGAGCCTGTTTGCTATCCGCCTGTGCGGCGGAACGGACGGACATCCGATCTCGCGCGATCCAATAACAATGTCAGCAAGATCCAGAGCCTCGAGCAATCGAGGTGCGAACGCCGGGTCGTGTTGGCCATCCGCGTCCAGCGTTACGACCGCACTGCGCGGGAAGCGATCGGACACATAAGAGAACGCCATCCGAAGCGCGGCTCCCTTCCCTCGATTCGTGTCGAATGACAGCACATGGTCACACGTATGTTTGAGAACACTACGTGTGCCGTCAGTCGAGCCGTCGTCCACGCCAAGCACGAAGACACTGCCTAGATGCCGTCGCACCGCGGTCACCACGGCGGCGACCGTTTGTGAAGCATTGAAGGCTGGCACGACGCACACCGGCACGCCGGTCACCCAGGGCGTATCGGTTCCAGAGATCACTCGCCTACTCCCAGTTCACCCTGTTCGTCTTCAGGAGCCGGATCTTCCAGATCGGTGCCGTCGAGCGCGGCGACTACCTTCTGCAGATCTGACTCGAGCGAATCGACCGTCGATGCTTCGAGTGCGTCGCGGGCTGCAGTCTTGAGTTCGCCATTCTTCCGAAACTCTTCGACCCGGGCGCGCGCACCTTCAATGGTGTATTTGTCGACGTACAACAGATCCTTCACCAGCATTATTAACTCGACTTCGCGGCGTTGATACACCCGGTTGCCCGAACGATTCTTGGCTGGGTGAAGAAAGCGAAACTGGCTCTCCCAGTACCGAAGCACGTGCGGCTTCAGATCGGTGAGATCGCACACGTCTCCGATTGAGAAGAACTCTCGAACTGGTATTGTGGCCACGATATCTCCCGTCAGTCGTCGCGCTCTGGGCGCGGGTCACGGTTCATCAATTCCACGATCGCGTCACGCGGCGACTGTCCTTCGAACAGTACAGAAAATGCTGCGTCAACGATCGGCATCGTTACACCAACTCGGTCGGAGAGTGCCTTGGCCGACCGCGTTGTAATTACGCCTTCGGCGACCGTCTCTCGTCCAGTCAGCGCTTCATCAAGCGTTTTCCCACGTCCTATCTCGACGCCGAGCGCACGATTACGGCTGAGAAGACCGGTACATGTGAGCACGAGATCGCCAACGCCGGCCAGTCCTGCAAACGTAGCAGGATCGGCGCCAAGAGCGACTCCGAGGCGCGTCATCTCAGCCAGACCTCGCGTGATCAGGGCAGCGCGTGCATTAAAGCCAAGCTCAAGTCCTTCAGCAACGCCAGTCGCCAGTGCCATGACATTCTTGACGGCGCCTCCAAGCTCGACCCCGACAATATCGTGCTGGGTGTAGACGCGGAACGCGGGTACGTGAAAGAGTCGCTGGACCCGTTCCGCGATGGCGAGATCGGCGCATGCCGCGACAATCGCTGTCGGTTGCCCGCGCACTACCTCTGCTGCGAATGTTGGACCTGATAGCGCAACAACGCCGCCGCGATCGAACACATCGGCCGCAATCTGACTCATCCTGGCAAGCGTGTGCTGCTCGATCCCCTTCGACGCCACCACCACTACCGCTTCGCGCCTGAGATATGGTTGCGCTGCCTCAGCAACTGCTCGCGTGACATGCGACGGAGCTACGAGAACGACGAATTCGGCGCCAGTGACCACATCCCTGATTTCGGATGATGCCGTAAGGGACGGTGCGAGCGAAATGCCGTCCAGAAAGCGATTCGTGTGCGAGCTGTTGATTGAATCCGCGACTTCCGGTTCGTATGCCCAGATGCGAACGCTGTGTCCGTTCCGCGCGAGGCGGTCTGCGAGCGATGCGCCCCATGCGCCAGCTCCGAGAACGGCACAATTCACTGCGACACCTTCTTCACGTCAGGGTGCACCGACACAGCGTCAGTTGCTGCATCACTCCGGCGTCCGAAGCGGTGCTCTTCACCGCGCCGCAGACGCCCGATGTTCGCTCTGTGCGTAAAGAAAACGAATATCGCCACAACCACGGAAGCCATAAAATACGGATCCGAAACGGGTCTGCCAGTAACGAGAAACGCTATTGGAAGCGAAGCCGCCGCGATGAGCGACGCAACGCTGACGTATCGCGATGTGGCGAATACGATAATCCACACCACGATCGCGATTACTGCAGGCAACCACGCCACGCCCAGAAAAACGCCACCCGCTGTTGCGACGCCCTTCCCGCCCTTTTGTCCAAGCAGGAAGATCGGGCGAACGTGACCGAGGATCGCCGCCGCACCAAGCGTGAGGCTAACTATCTCCGGGTGAAGCGTTCCGGTCAGTGCTGGCAGATAGAAGACGGGGAGGAATCCCTTGAGCGTATCAACGATGAAGACGAGGGCACCTGTGCGGATTCCCAGCACGCGCACAACGTTGGTCGCGCCGAGATTGCCCGAACCATGTTTCCTGAGATCCACTCCATGCCACTTTCCGGCAAGATAGGCGGATGGTATGGAACCCGCCACGTATGCTACAACGATGGCAACGGCAACTGAAAGATGGATCGGCTCCATTTAGGCCTTAGGCCGATTTGCGACGCAGCACGATATTCAGCGGGTTACCGGTAAATCCGTATGCCGCCCGGAAGCCATTGTGCAGAAAGCGAATGTAGTGTTCCTGTACAAGTTCCGGGTGGTTACCAAATACGGCAATCGTTGGCGGCGCTGTCTCGACCTGCGTTGCGTAGTTGAGTTTGATCTCGCGGCCCGCCGCCTGCGGTGGCTGGCGCCGCGCGAGTAAACTCTGCAAGGTGTCGTTTATGTCCGACGTCGAGATTCTCTTCTCCCGTTCGGACTCGACCTGCAGAATGAGATCGAACAGTCTGGTCACACGCTGCCCGGTCAGGGCCGATGTGAAGACCCAAGGCACGAAGCCCAGGTACGGAACCTTCTCAACAATATCCTTCTCGAACTTGGCCGCGGTGTTGTTCTCCTTTTCCTTCAGATCCCACTTGTTGACGACGACTATGAGAGCTCGACCGGAATCCCACGCCATCGTCGCGATCTTGAGATCCTGATTATGCAACCCCTCGACAGCATCGATCACGAGAATGCAGACGTCAGCTCGTTCAATCGCACGTCGCGTACGCAATGACGAATAGAACTCTATCCCGTCCTCGATGCGAGCCTGACGACGCAAGCCGGCTGTATCGACGAATATGAAATCGCGTCCGTGATATTTGAACGGAGTATCGATCGCGTCGCGCGTGGTACCCGCGACGTCGTTCACAACGAGGCGTTCCTCCCCAAGCATGCGATTGACGAGAGAAGACTTGCCGACATTCGGGCGGCCGACAACAGCGACGCGAATCGCCTCTGTTTCCTCCTCATCCGACTCCGGTAGCAGGGCCACCATCGCGTCGAGCATGTCGCCGGAGCCCTTGCCGTTGGTCGCCGATACGGGATACGGCTCGCCGGCGCCGAGCCGGTAGAACTCGTAGAAATCCGTACTGGCCGGGTCGTCAACCTTGTTTGCGATGACCATAAACGGCTTGTCAGTCGCGCGTAGAAGATCAAGTACCTTCGCGTCGTTCGGATGAATTCCAGCCTGCGTATCGACCACAAATGCCAGCAGATCCGCTTCCGCGATCGCTTCGAGAACCTGCTTACGAATCTCCGCGTCGATCGCGTCCCGCGTATTGTCGGGAAGCCCACCGGTATCCACTATCCAGAACGATCTGCCATTCCACTCGGCACGTCCGAAGTGGCGGTCGCGCGTCGTGCCAGCTTCTTCGCTCACGATTGCCGCATGACCACCGATGATGCGATTGAATAGCGCGGATTTTCCTACGTTCGGACGCCCGATGAGGGCGACGACAGGCGTACCATTCACGCTGCGACCCCACTCGGCTCGGACGCAAGAACGTCGATGAAGTCGTACGAAGGGAATACAGGCATGGGGAGCGATTCCCGGACCCCGGTGAATGATGCGTCGTCCAGAAAAACTCCGTCTTCGTT
>CAJDVC010000048.1_pt3 | contig 12869 bp, 9 predicted proteins | sample 7391211 | NCBI WGS metagenome assembly CAJDVC01 (sample SAMEA7055683, study PRJEB34461) | soil metagenome | biome: terrestrial ecosystem; feature: Peninsula; material: soil | place: Antarctica | collected 2016 | reverse complement strand
CCGTTGTCGGTCGCACCATGTCCCCAGTAGGACGACGTCCCGAGTTTGCTGAAGGCGAGGTACGAGTAATAGAGATTGCCGCGATCATCAAACGTCAAAGACGGATCACCCCCGGTTCTCCCGCCCTCACCAGCGGGATTCACCGTAGTGAAGGTGCGCGCCGAGTCGGTGGAGTACGCGAGCAGGCCGCCGCCGGCTGTGACAGCGACCTGGTTGGGACTGTAGTGATTGATCGCGATTGAAGGCTCGCTTGCGGACGTGCCCGCAGGCGTGACCGTAACGATCCGCGCACCCGGCGCACGGGGCAGGGATTGGGAATGCGCCGCATTCGGCAGCAGTGAAAGGGTCGCGGCGAGAATCCAGGCTGTGCGCATGGCCATCATGGGTACTCCGTCGGAGGGCGGCTTCGGATACAGTATACAATCCTTGCTGTATTCTAGCCCATTTTCAGGCGGAGTGTCACCCCTGTTTTGCCGTGATGATGGTCGCGATCAGCTTTCCGCTAACGTGGGTGCGACTCCAGTCAATTAGCGTCTGGCCTGCGGATCGAACGGATATTACGAAGTGTGTCCGATGCAGTCGCCACCGGGCTCACGCCTCGCTTGAATACTGCACTGGATCCTGCTCGAAAAATTGCTGCAGTTCCGCATAAAGCTCAGGATGACGCGCGCGTAACGCCCGTGGGCGCTCGAAGAAGGCTTCTGTAATCACCGCGAAGAATTCGGCGTGATTCGTCGCGCCATACTTGTCGAGCAGTGTTGGTATACCGCTGTCATCCGCTTTGCGCAGCGATTCGAACTCGGCGCTCATCACGCGCGCCCAGGCCGCGTATGCTGCGCGCGTCGCAAGCGCTGGCGTCCCATCGGTGACCCCATCCTCGAAATCGAGTTGATGCGCGAACTCGTGCAGCACGACATTCGCGCCGTCAGATGGAAGCCGCGCACCGCGCTTCGCCTCGTCCCACGCAAGCACGAGCGCGCCCAGATTCTGGCCGGTCTCACCGAACCGCCCCTGCTGACCCTCCTGCCAGATCCCGCCCCCGATCGGAGCAGTCTGGTCGGCAACATACGCAGTCGGATAGACGATGATGGACGTGAGATTCGGATAGTAGTCCGTGTCGCGGTGCAGCAGCAGTACGCACGCCTGCGCCGCGATCGTTATGCGAATCTCGTCCGTCAGTTTCAGTCTGCCGGCACCCTCGAAATGCTTCTCCGCGAGAAATACCTGTACATGGCCGAGCAGCTCGGCTCGGTCCGCAGGTGGCAGACGCTTGAAGATGCCAACGTTTTGCTCGATGATAGTCAACCACGTAGCTGGCACCGGCTTGGCGCGAAGTTTCTCTCGGCGGCGTTGTTTGAGACCGAAGACCATGTTCAGGGGATTGCTATGATGCCGGTGTGACGTGCGATTATCTGTTGTTCGTGGTCACGCACTGAGTAGATAACAATACGTACTGGAGCACATCGTTGTGTCCCGAGTCATGGATCAGGACCCAGAGTCACGGATCCGGTAATTCAAGGTATGCGAATCCAACGACCTCCGATCGCCCGGATCACTCCCAGCGGAAAACGCTGGTCGAGAGCGCGGTGTACCCACCGAACAGCACCAGCAACGCCGCCACGTTCACCCAGTGCGCACCCCAGCCAGATCCGTTCCACACGCCCTGCAACAGCGCAACGGCATGCGTAGTCGGGAACAGATACGCAAACCACCGAAGCGCGGGTGGAAATCGATTAACCGGATAGAAAAGACCTGATAGCGCGAGCATGGGGTAGAGCACCGCCGCGCTGATCGGTTGGGCGAATCGCGCGGTAGGTACCAGGCTCGCAAGCACGAAGCCGAGTGAGAGGATGCTGAATGTGCTGAGGACTACTGCAGCGGTGAAGCTGAATTCGTTCACGTGCATCACATTCGGGAACAGCCGCCTCCCCGCCAGCATCAGCAGTGCGAGACTGACTACCGTGAACATGAGCTTCACGACAACCTGCGCGCCCATGATCGTCACCGGCGACAGCGGCGTCGAGCGGAGCCGCTTAAGGATGCCGCCTTCTCTGTAGATGGAGATGATCGCGACCAGCGATTGCACCGCGCTGATCGCGATGAATATCACTGCCAGAATGGCTACGTTGAACGGACCGGTGCCTGTCGGTGCGGCCATCGGTTTGTTGATGCCGAACGCGCGCCCAATAATCACAAAAATCAGGAGTGGCGCGAGCAGCGTGCCGACGAATCCCATCGGCTCGCGCGCAAAGATCTTGGTCTCGAGCCAGGTTAGCTTCCAGAACCCGCGCAACATGCTGCTCTGCATCGTCAGTCCCGGATCCCGTGACCAGTCAGCTTGAGGAACACATCCTCGAGCGTCGGGATCTCTGTACGAAATCCGCGCACACGAATACCCTCGCGCGCGATGACGTTGATGACACCGGTCACGAAGTCGTCGCCAGCTCCACGAATCGTATACGCAACGCCAATTCGCTCGATCGCGCCCAGGCTCGTCATTCGCTCGACGACCTTCTCATCGTCGCTCGTGAATACCACCGTCCGTTCGGGACAGTGTCTCTGTACCAGTTCGGCAGGTGTGCCAAGCTCGATGATGCATCCGCGCTCGATGATCGCGACGCGGTCGCACAGCCGCTCGGCCTCTTCCATCAGATGCGTCGTGAGGAATACAGTAGTTCCCTTGTCCCTGATGCCGGTCACGAGCGCCCAGATTGTACGACGAGCCTGAGGATCGAGCCCCGTTGTGAGCTCGTCCAGGAAAACGACTTCGGGCTCGTGAATGAGCGCGAGTGCGATGAAGAGCCGCTGCTTCTGACCGCCCGAGAGCGTCATGAACCATGCGTCGCGCTTCGCTTCAAGTCCCAGCCGGACAAGCAACGTATCGGTATCCACGACGCGCGGGTACAGCGACGCCCAGAGGTCGACCGCTTCCCAGACCTTGATGCGCTTCTGGAGCTGCGCCTCCTGGTGCTGCACCCCGATCCGCTGCCGCAGTGCATTGGCATCGCGCCGCGGGTTCAGGCCGAGTACCGAGATCGTTCCACGGTCCGCAACGCGATTACCCTCGATGCACTCCATCGTGGTCGTCTTGCCAGCACCGTTCGGGCCGATGAGCCCGAAGATCTCACCCTCGAATACCTCGAGCGAGACGTCTTCCACGGCGACTGTTCGGCCGTAGCGCTTACCCAGATGTGATACGGAGATGACTGAAGTCACGACGAATCTTAGCGACAGCGTCGAATGGCTGCACCGTGGGTCAGCGCTGCTAGCGCACGGTGGGGGCGATGCTACCTTCTCGCCAATGACCGCTTCTGCGGCCGCCGCTACCAGGGTTCGGCACCCGGGGGTCTGGGCCGTGTTGTACTTCCCGTACGGCCTCACCTTCGGTTTTCCGGCCATCGCCCTTGGCTTCCTCGGCGTGGGCCTCTGGCTCATAACGCACGTTTCATCGCCGGTGACGGCAGGATTGATACTCGCGGCGATCATCGGCGCATGTGCGACTGTGCTGCCGCTATCGGATGAGCCGAAACGTGAACTCGCAAGCGGGGGTAGGACTGGTCGCTCTTGTAGTATTCATCGCGGTTGTGACTCGCGTACGCGGCGACGCTCAGGATTCTGAACGGGAACCCGTCGCAGCAGCGGTGCGCGTGCGCTCGTAGGCGTCGGCGGCAAGCTTGATTCCTTCGGCCTGAGTGCCGTACGAGTGAATGGTGCGAGCAACGGTGCTCAGTCCAACTCCGGCCACCATCGCCAGCGTAATCTCGTTGATCATCTCGCCGGCGTGACGGGCCACGATAGTGGCACCGAGTATGTGGTCTGTCCCTTCCCGCACGTGAATCTTAACGAAGCCCATCTCATCATCGTCCGTGATGGCGCGATCCACGTCGTGCATCAGCACTGTGAATGTTTTCACTGGAATTTTCTGCTCGAGCGCCTGCCGCACGTACATACCCACGTGCGCGATTTCCGGATCGGTGTAGGTACACCACGGGATCACGAGCTCGCTGAGCCGTTCCTGGCCAGACTGAAGCGCATTCCGAATCGCCATGCGCGCAGACGCGTCGGCTGTGTGATTGAACTTGTCCGGCAGACATGCATCGCCCGCCGCGTAGATGCGGTGATTATCGGTTCGCAGGAAGTCGTCGACGTGCACACCAATCGTATTGTCGTAAGCCACACCCGCTGCTTCCAGATTCAGCTCGTCCACGTTGGGTACTCGACCGGTGCCGGTGAGAATTGCATCGACCGCAACTGTGCTCCTGTAGTCGTCGCTGATGAGATCGACGAGTTTTTCTCCGTTGTCCGCGCGCACAGCGACCGCTTTGCAGTTCAGCCGTATTTCCATGCCATCACGCGCGAAGGAGTCCGCCAGAATCTGAGCCGCATCACGCTCTTCTCTGGGCAAGAAGAGCGGTCGCTCCTGTACGATGATGGTGTGCACTCCGAATCGACAGAACGCCTGCGCCATTTCGCAACCGAGCGGGCCGCCGCCGATGACTAGCAGACGGCGGGGCGCTTTCGTGATATTGAAGATTGTCTCGTTGGTGAAGTACCCGGACTCAGCCAGACCCGGGATCGAGGGCGTGTCTGGTCGCGCGCCGGTTGCGATGAGTGCTTTCTTGAACTGGAGCCTGGTGTAACCGACTGTCAGTGAGTCGGAGTCCGTGAAACGAGCGTCGCCAAAGAACACGTCCACGTTCGCCGCGACCAACCGGTGTACCGACGCCGCTCGGCTGATGCGAGCGCGAATACCGCGCATGCGCCGCATCACAGCGGCAAAATCAACCTGAATATCAACCGGGCTCTGCACACCGTACTGTTCGCCGTTACGCATTTCGGCGTACAGGCGCGAAGTGCGGATGAGCGACTTGGAGGGCACGCAACCAATGTTCAGGCAATTGCCGCCAAAGAGATTGCGCTCTACCAGAGCGACGCTGGCACCGAGCGCGGCCGCGGCGTATGCCGCAACCTGGCCAGCGCTGCCGGCACCGATAATTACCAGATCGTAGCGCGCTGCTGGCTTCGGGTTGTGCCAGTCAGCCGGACGCACGCTTTCGAGACGCTCGCGCTCGTACGCGTCCTCGGGAACCTCGGAGTGCGGCCGGCTGGATCGCGGCATGCTCATGCTGCGCACGCGATGCGAGCCATTACAACCACCCGCCGCGAAATCCCGCACGTCGCAGTCCGATACCGATGTATGGACACTCTCGCGTCAACCGCCAGATCATCCCGGTGCGGTAGTTCTCGATCATCATGACTAATATCCCCTGATCCAACCCAAAGTGACCGGTAGATACCCACGCCTCACCACCGCGGCCCGGGAGGCTCGGATTGAAACTGCTGGTGTATCGGTGCTCGGACAGCATCTCGGGATATCGCTGCAGCATTATGCTGGCAGTTCGCAGGACCATCTCGGGCGCGAACGGCAGAGATGCCAACACAGCCCACCCACTGAGTGTTCCGTCATCTGGTCCGTATGGCACGCCTCGTGCCGCGTAGCCGAACAGACGCTGCTTGTGATCCACTCGCTGAGCGAGCTCTGGCATCCCATCATTGGGACCGTCGCATGCAGTGAGGCCCCAGCAGTCTCCATCGTACCCGGAGAACTCATTCGGATTGCGCTGCGTGTACTCGCGCTGAACCATCATCGCGCGTCGGCTGTTCTCGAAGTAATCGCTCCGCTTCTCGCGCATGAAGCGGTCCTGGATGCCACGCAGATCGATCCAGGCATGCGAGAATTGATGTATGAACAACGGTCCCGCATACAGAAAATCGTAATCGTACAGATTCTCCCACTGATACGTCAAGGTCCACGCTTCGTAACCACTTCCATCGAGGGGATACGTTGGCGATGCCAGGGCGAGCACATACAACACGATGGCTTCGTTGTAACCCTGCCACACGTAATGCAGAAAACCGCATTCCGGCTTCCAACCCTGCTTGATGATACCTTGTTCATCCTGTGTCCAGCGCCAGTCGATGCGCCGATATAACAGTTCGACCAACTCGCGTAATTCGATTTCATCCGCGGTGTTCGTGGTGAAGTAACGGGCCGCCGTCAGTGCTCCAGCGATCAACAGCGCCGTGTCAACCATCGACAGTTCCGAGCGCCACTCGCGCTCCCCCGTGTCCATGTTCAGGAAGTGATAGTAGAAACCCTTGTAACCGGTAGCGCCCGGACTGTCACTCTGTTCGCTGTCCCGGAAAAATCGCAACACAGTGAGACTGAGGTTGACAGCATCAGCCCGTGTCATCCAGCCGCGCTCAACCGCCACTGGATATACCGACAGCGCGAATCCCACCACTGCGATACTGCACGGACAGTTCTCGCGCGTGGTATCGGCGACAAGACCGTTAGCCGGATTCACCGTCTGCACGAAATAGTCGAACGCAGCGCGCTGGAGTTGGTCAAGTGTCTGCTCGTCCATCACTCGTGTGTCGTCAGAGTTCTCCAAGCGCGCTCCGTTGAGTCTCTGCTTTGCTTTACTTGGCCGCGGGCTTTTCCGCGTGGCCACCGAACTCGGAGCGCATCGCGGAGAGAACGCGGTTCTGAAAGTCTGCCTCGCCGCGAGACGTGAATCGTGCGAACAGCGCCGCCGAGAGAACGTTTGCCGGCACCGCTTCATCGATCGCTGCCTCGAGAGTCCAGCGCCCTTCGCCGGAATCAGACACGCGCCCAGCGAAATTGTCCAGTCCCGGATCGGCGGCGAGAGCGTCGGCGGTAAGATCGAGCAACCACGATGCGATCACGCTACCCCGGCGCCAGACTTCCGCGACATCGGGCATGTCGAAATCGTACTGGTAGGCCCACGGGTCGCGAAGTGGTGTCGTTTCCGCATCGGCATCGCGCTTTGTCTTTCCTATACCAGCGTGCTTCAGGATGTTGAATCCCTCCGCGTACGCCGCCATCATGCCGTACTCGATTCCGTTGTGCACCATCTTTACGAAGTGACCCGCGCCGTGTGGACCGCAATACAGGTAGCCCTGCGCTGCGGTTCCGCTGCGGCCCTTGCGACTGGGTGTCTCGGGCGCCGATCCAACTCCTGGAGCGAGCGTCGCGAAAATGGGATCCAGTCGCTGTACCACGTCAGCTTCGCCTCCCATCATGAGACAGTAACCGCGGTCGAGACCCATTACTCCGCCGCTTGTGCCACAGTCCACATAATGAAGTTTCTTCTCCGCTAGCCGTTTTGCACGAAGAATGTCGTCACGATAGTAGGAGTTGCCGCCATCCACGACGACATCGCCCGCGGAGAGTTTCGGGATGAGCTCATCGAGTGTGGCATCGACAACCGCGGCAGGGACCATCAGCCATATTGTTCTGGGTGTCGTGAGTTTCGCGACGAAATCATCCAGTGTCGTCGCTCCTGTTGCGCCCTCGCCCGTCAGCGACTTTACGGCCGCGGCGGATCTATCGTAAGCCACGCATATGTGGCCGCCCTTCATGAGGCGACGTACCATGCTGGCGCCCATGCGCCCAAGTCCAATCATTCCCAACTGCATTTGTATCTCCTGGTGAGTGTCCATTCTGATGTGCTTCTCATGCGTTCCTCAAATGCCCGCTTCCTGACTGAAATACTGGTGATCCTCACGCCAGCCGCCCTGACCTGATCCGATGTTCTCGTAGTCATGCACGAACTCTATGCGCCGAACATACTTCACCATTGAGAAGCCGAGCTGCGTTTCGACGCGAACACGAAGCGGAGCGCCGTGCGGCACCGGCAGCGGGCTCCCATTCATCTCATAAGCAAGGATCGTTTGCGGATGCAATGCCAGCTCCATACTGATTGTCCCGTAGAAATGACCGGGACCGGCCGCGTCCTGCTCTGATGTCGACTTGTCATCCAGCGCATAGAACACCAGATACCGTGCTGCCTCCAGCGGCCGACAGTGTCGGATTATTTCCGCCAGACATACTCCGCCCCAGCTCGCGACGGCCGACCAGCCTTGGATGCAATCGTGTTTGGTGATCTGCGTCTGCTTGGGCCAGCGCCGGAGTTCCGCAAGCGTTAGTCGCAGCGGATTTTCCACCAAGCCGTCCACTTCAAGTACGAAACTCGCGAATCCTTCCCGAGCCATCGCCGCATATTCTTCCTCCGCTGGCGGCCGCCCGTTCACTCGGAAATATGGTGATATTTCAGACGGCGAATATTGCTGCGCCGAGAGGCCGTGACCGAACAGCGCATGACGCAATGGGTCGATGAGTGCCTGTGTGCTCGTCTGCACCATTCGCGGGTGTCTGAGGGAGTACCACGTCGCGAGTATATGAATGAGAATGACTCCGCCGAGTCCAGCGAGCCCGACAATCAGTCCGAGCGCTCCGCGAGTGTGGCGAACATCGCCGAGCACTATCAGGCCCATCTCGCTTGTCTCGCCATGCAGGATCACCATCGTAAGGTGCACGGCGGTGAATGCCAGAAAGGCGCACAGACAGAGGAAGTGGATACTGCGGGCCGCCTGTCTGCCGCGAAAAATGCGGATATACCATGGAAATCGAGCCGCAATCGACGGTGACATTGCCAGTCCCGTGGCGATAGCCAGCGGCGACAGCAGGAAGACCACCGAGAAATACGCCAGCTGTTCGAGCGGATTGTATTGACCCGGCGTGACGACCAGGTGCAGGGTCAAATACGAACGAAGAGCGTGAAAGGCGCCGGGCACAATCGACCACGAAGTAGGAACCAGTCGCCTCCATTCCGGTGTGCCAACAAGCATTACAACATACAGAAGACCCGTGAGCAACCACCCGGCATCCGCAAGGAAGTGCCAGTGACGTCCCAGCCCGAGATTCCTGCGTCCTGGCAGCGCGATCCAGGACGAGAACGAGACCTCTTCGTCGCGCGCAGTCCAGAGCTTGTCGGCGGGCATCCGCTTGCGCGTGAACCGTAGCCACTCGGTACCGGGTGTGCAGTCGTCGTTCCAGTAGAGCTTGGGATGCGCGCTCAGAATTTCCAGTCCACTGCGTACCAGTAATGAGATGAACAGCAGATTGAGGAAGTGCGTCGCGCGCAGCCAGAGCGGAAAATCGAGTATTGTCATCCTGAGGCGGTCGTCAGATGATCACTCGGAACTAGCACATGCAGACCCCTCGTCCCGCACGGGGTTATGCCAGTCACCGTCGTTCGCGATCAGCGCGTCGGCCTGTTTGGGTCCCCAACTCCCGCGCTTGTACAGAATCGCGCGAGGATGGTCCTTGAGAATAGGCTCCACCGCCGCCCAGGCAGCCTCAACCGCGTCCTCGCTGGCGAACAACGACTGATCACCAAGCATGGCGCCAGTCAATAACCGCTCGTATGGCGCCTCAGCTCCAACAAGTTCGTCGCTCATGTAGAGCTCACGCTGGTCGCCGACAAATTCATCGCCCGGCCGCTTGACGCGCGCTGCTAGCGCGATTGCCGTATTGGGAGAAAGGCGAAAGCGGATATAGTTGGCCTGACCGCCGGGTTGGGTTGAGTTCACCGCGGAATCGTCAAAGAGTCGAATGGGCGGTGGCTTCAACTGGACCACTACTTCAGCTGCTGTCTCGTGCAGGCATTTCCCCGAACGCAGATACCACGGTACTCCGTCCCAACGCCACGAGTCGATGAAAAGGCGTACGGCGCAGAAAGTTTCGACATCCGAATCCTTCGCAACATGCGCCTCGTTCCGGTAACCGGAGTACTGTCCGCGCACGACGTCGGCCGGCTCCAGCGGTCGCATCGCGCGGAAGATCTTGACCTTCTCAGTGTGAACAGAGCCATGCGAATCGTACCTGGATGGTTCCATCGCCAACAGCGCGACGATCTGAAAGATGTGATTCTGGATCACGTCCCGGAGGCAACCGGCGGTTTCGTAGAACGCGCCACGTTGCTTCACTCCGAATTTCTCAGCCAACGTGATCTGTACGCTGCTGATGTAATTGCGATTCCAGATCGGCTCCAGAAAGGAATTGGCGAAGCGAAAATATAGAATATTCATGATCGCCTCCTTTCCCAGATAGTGATCTATTCGGAAGATCGCGTTGTCAGGAAACGCTGCCCGTGCAACCGCGTTGAGCTTGCGCGCAGAAGCCAGATCGCGCCCGAACGGTTTCTCCACAATCACACGTCCCCGCTCACCCAGACCGGCCGCACTGAGGCCCTTGATCACTATCGCAAACAGCTCTGGTGGAATCGCCAGGTAGAATGCAGGTGATTGCGCATCTCCCAACGCATCCTTCAGTGCAACGAATGTATCGCTCTGCTTGTAGTCTCCAGATACGTACCGCAGTAACGACAGCAGCTTCTTGAGCACGTGCTTGTCAACGACGACACCCGAATGTTCGACGCTGTCCGTCGCTCGCTCGCGCAGTTGCGCCAACGTCCACGACGATGACGCCACTCCGATAACCGGGACCTTTAACACGTCGTGCTGCACCATCGCGTACAGTGCAGGGAAGATCATTTTGTGCGCGAGATCTCCGGTAATGCCGAAGACTACCAGGGCGTCGGATGATTGAGTCTTCTTCTTGGTAGCGGTCATCTCGCGACGCCCGCGTTTGATCCCAGAACGGCGCGAACTTTATGGCTTTGGTGATCATCCTTGAGCGAAACACTGGCACGTCCGTCAGTTTCTCTATCGCTCGAGGCGACACTATCCAGTTCAAGCACGGTTATACCTCCGCAAACGCCGCTGGGGTTCTCGACTGTGATCTCGTATTGTGCTGAGCGATACCGCAACGTCGCGCTGAATCCTGACCAACTCGACGGAATGCACGGGTCCACCACCAGCCGATCGCCCTGTACTTGAATGCCCAGGAGCCACTCGGTTCCGGCGCGATACAGCCAGCCTGCTGATCCTGTGTACCAGCTCCACCCGCCGTGGCCCGCGTGCGGCGCCACGGAGTAAACATCGCCTACCGTTACGTATGGTTCCACACGATACTGCCGTACGTCGGGCGCCGTCGCCGTATGCGTGATTGGATTGAGCATCGAAAACAGCTCGGCGGTTTTCTCTCCGTCACCGAGCTCCGCGAACGCGATGACAGTCCAGACGGATCCGTGCGTGTACTGACCACCATTCTCACGCACACCGGGCACATATCCCTTGATGTAGCCCGGCTTGAGCTCCGTGTGATCGAACGGCGGCGTCAGCAGGAGGATGATATCAACGTCCCGCCGTACCAGATGCTCATCAACCGAGGTCATCGCTCGGCGCGCACGAACAGGATCCGCGGCGCCGGACATCACGCTCCACGATTGCGCGATCGAATCAATAGCGCACGCGTCACTGCCCGCCGTGCCGAGGGGGGTGCCGTCGTCGAAATACGCGCGGCGATACCAGTTCCCATCCCATGCGTTCTCTTCGGCGGCTTCCTTGATCTTTGCTGCGTGATCGGCCCATGTTTGCGCGCGATTTGTCTCGCCACGGGCCGATGCAATGAGCGCCCACTTTGCAAGCACGGTGTAGAGGAACCAGGCGAGCCACACGCTCTCACCTTTGCCTTTGACTCCCACAAGATTCATTCCATCGTTCCAGTCACCAGTTCCCATCAGTGGAAGGCCGTGAACGCCTACGGCGAGACTGTGATCGAGCGTACGCGCGCAGTGTTCGAAGATCGTACCGTGCTCCGCCGAAATCTTTGGCTGGAAGTATGCATCCACCTGGTCCGGTTTCAGCACCGGGCCTTCGAGAAATGGAATCATCTCGTCCAGAATCTGCCGGTCACCCGTCACGTCGAGATAGTGACTTGCCACATAGGGTAGCCAGAGCAGGTCGTCAGAGACATGCGTGCGTATGCCGCGTCCAATCGGCTCGTGCCACCAGTGCTGTACGTCACCTTCAATGAACTGGCGCGAGGCAGCGAGCAGTACCTGCGCTCGCGTGATGTCTGGGCGCGCCACCGTGAGTGCCATCACGTCCTGCAATTGGTCGCGGAACCCGTACGCGCCGCTGGCCTGATAGAACGCCGTCCGCGCCCACACGCGGCACGAAAGCGTTTGATATAAAAGCCACTGATTCAACAGTAGGTCTAGCGATCGGTCCGGAGTCTTCACCTGCAACGATCCAAGGACGTTATCCCAACTTTCAGTCACTGCCTTGAGCCGGGAATCGAGATCGTCGGTCCTGTAACGCTGGATCAGATTGCGCGCTTGCTCACGGCTCTCGGCCTCACCCAGAAAGCAGACCACAGAGATGCTCCCGTCAGCAGGAATCTCGACGGTCGTCTGCAGTGCGCAGCATGGATCCAGCGCGGCGCCGGTACGGCCTGACAGTTGCGCCGAGCCGCTCAGTGCCGCGGGTTCGGCGAGTATGCCGTTGCAACCCAGAAACTCGGCTCTGTCACCAGTCCACGATTGCTGTGCGCCGCCCAGGTCCGCGAAAGCAATGCGCGCGGCAAAATCCTCGTTCCACGAGTTCCGCGCAAACATCGCACCGGTGGCAGGATCCATCTCAGTGACAACGAACGGCGCTGAACCGGTCCGCAACACTCCGAGCACCCATTCGAGATATGCGCTTACACGCAATCGGCGCGTACGAGCAGAACGATTCGTCAGCGTGAGTCTTGAGATCTTGATCGGATCGTCAACTGGTACGAATTGCAGCAGCTCGAGCGCGATATCATGAGCGTCGTATGAGTGCCGTGTGTACCCGTGCCCATGCCGCACCACGTATTCGCTGCTCTGTTCCCGAATGGGCAGAGGCGTTGGGCTCCACAACTCGCCGGAGTCCTCATCGCGAATGTAGAACATCTCACTTGGCGGATCGCTGACCGGGTCGTTCGACCAGGGAGTAAGAATGTTCAGTTGACTATTGATGGACCACGTGCAACCTGCTCCAGCCTCGGAGACCATGCACCCGAACTGTGGATTGGCAATCACGTTGACCCACGGTGCGGGTGTCCAATGCCC
>CAJDVC010000092.1_pt1 | contig 12898 bp, 9 predicted proteins | sample 7391211 | NCBI WGS metagenome assembly CAJDVC01 (sample SAMEA7055683, study PRJEB34461) | soil metagenome | biome: terrestrial ecosystem; feature: Peninsula; material: soil | place: Antarctica | collected 2016 | reverse complement strand
CGTACTCGCCGCGGCCGCTTCGGTGGCCCTGGTTGCGCCGGGTCTAGCGGCGCAGCGCCCGCATTATCACGTCGTCAAGCGAATGGTCCTCGGCAACGCCAGGGCTGACTACGTCATCGTCGATCCGATCGGCCGGCGGCTCTACGGTCTGGGCGACAAGGTCATCGATGTCGACAACGACACTGTGATCGGGACAGTCGCGGGTGGCGGCGGCGGCTACGCCATTGCTTCAGATCAGAATCGCGGCCTTGTGCGCAACGGAATCGTATTCGATCTGAAGACGCTGGCCATCACCGGGCATGTCGATGCCAAGGGCGATGGCGTCAGATACGATCCATTCACCCATCGCGCGTTCACGTGGGAAGGAAAGGATGCGTGGGTCGTCGATATGCGGACGGGCAAGCTGATCGCCAAGTCAACGATCGGCGATGGGCTCGAGTCCGGTGTCGCCGACGGCAAGGGCAAGCTGTTTCTCAACGTGGAGGACTCGGGCTTCGTGCAGCGAGTCGACGCGACTACGCTCAAGACGGAGGCCACTTACAAGATCCCAGCATGCGGACATGCGCAGGGATTGTCGATGGACGTCACGTCGCGCCGGCTCTTCATGGCGTGCGACACGGAAATGGTAGTGGTGAATGCCGACAACGGTCACGTCGTGACGCGCATAAAGGTCCCCAGCCGCGCCGATATGAACTGCTTCGATCCCGTCGCAAAGCTCGCGTTCAATCCAAACCGCGCAGACAGCACGCTGACCGTCGTCCACGAGGACTCGCCGAATGCGTTCTCGGTGGTCGAGAAGGTACCCACAGGAGGCGCTGCACGTACTTGCGGGGTGGACGAAAAGACACACAAGGTGTACGTCTTTTACTACGAAGGAGCGACGCGAGCAACTGCGCAGCTCGTGATGGCCGTCCTCGCACCGTAGTACCGCGCGGAGAGCGGCTACCAACTTCCGGCTGGAACCAGGCGATCCGTGTAACCGCGCGATTCCAGCCGGAGCTCATCGGTGCAGCGACGGCCGATACGCTCCGGGGGAGACAGTCTTGAATTTTGGCTATGCGATCCCGCCGATCAGCAACTGCGTGCCCATAACCCTTGCTTCGAGGTCCAGCAGAAATCGTTTCCGCTCCAGGCCGCCGGCATAGCCCACCAACTGGCCATTCGCCCCGACCACCCGGTGGCACGGCACTATCACACTGAGCGGATTGCGCGCATTTGCGCCCCCGACCTCACGCGCGAGAGAGACGTTGCCGAGCTCGCGGGCGAGTTGGCCATAGGATCGCGTCTCTCCGTAGGGGATGTGTCGCAGCAAGTTCCAAACGCGCAGCTGGAAGGCACTCCCACAGGGGGAGACGCGTATGCGCTGGGAAGTAGACTCCCGCAAGAACGCCGTCATGGGCAACGAGCGTGAGCTCGCCGAGCGGTGATTCGAAGATGGTGTGACTTACGCGCATTGGGCTCTCCATTCTCATGGAACGTAGCACGGAAACCCGTCGGTGCTCGCCATTTTCGGACACGCAATCAACGACCTCGACCGTTCCAGTACACGTCGACGTATCGAGCTAGCTTCGCCATCCACATCCGCCGGCCAGTCTCATTGTCCTCGCGCCACACGGCGCGGCGCGCATTCAATATCTGCCGCATCCTGATCGACCGCACTGCGTTGTCTCAACCTGCACCAAGCGGTGACAATTTTGCGAGCACCTGTACTGGAATGACGTGACATGCATTCTTCGTAACCACTATACCTGCGGTGTCGTACGGTGCGAAGGCGGTCTTTCGGATCGTGATCGAGTACGTCCCGGCGCGCTCGCTCGCGGCGTGGATCGTGCCGCTCGTCGGCAGGCCTGCCGCTCCAAGAGAGTTGTAAGACTCGACGTACGCTCCGTCCTTGATGACAACCGCCGCGGTGTCTGTGATCGGCGCCCCTGTCGCTGCGTTCTGCACCGTGACCGCCAGGCCGTAGACAGGGTCCCCGGAGCATCCGGTCGCGCCGAGAATGGCGATGAAAACTGAAAGGGCGACCCATCGCTCGATACGCGGCGAATGCATATTTATCACGTTACGGTTCATTGCCTGCCATCCTCTGGCTGGAGTGTTGACTGGTTTTCCTGGCTCCTGACGTCCCCTCAGTCCCACCGTACTTTACACCATCGTCAGCCCTTCATCAAATCGAGTCGTTTGAAATGCACCACCCCGGTGCCTCGCCGACATCAAACAAGGAGCTTGATATGACTGGGATTTTCGCTCTCTGGCTTCCGATCCTTCTTGCCTCGATCCTGGTGTTTTTCGCCAGCTCGGTGATCCACATGGGGCCTTTTTGGCACAAGGGAGATTTTTCCACCGTTCCCAATGAAACTCAGCTTCGCGCTGCGCTCCGGCCGTTCGACATTCCACCGGGTGACTACTGCGTTATGACTGTGATGCCAAACGCGCCGTGGTCGATGGGGCGAAACCTTGGACTCTGGTTGCTGTATTGTGTCGCGGCCAGCATTTTCGCGGCGTATGTGACAGTTCACGCAGTTCCGTCGGGAGTGCCGTACGGTGAGCTGCTGCGCTTCTCTTCCACTACTGCTTTCATCGCGTACGCTGCTGCCCTCTGGCAGATGTCAATCTGGTATCGAAGAGCGTGGAGCGTGACGCTTAAAGCTACCCTCGATGGACTGATATACGCGGGGATCACCGCAGTCACGTTCGGATGGCTGTGGCCTCGGTGAGAATGCACGATTTCCCGTCGTTGCCCACGGCGTGGCTGATCGTCGGTGTCTAGTGCAGCAAAGTCCTCAAGGTACAGCGGTGGCTCCCCACGGTACGAATGAGTTTCTCCAGCGGTTTTTCGACCTTTCGCTGGACCTCTTCTGTGTAGTCGACACTGATGGGATCTTCAAGCACGTGAATCCTGCGTTCAAAGCCGCGCTGGGATGGGAATCATTCGAGCTGATCTCCCGCCAGTTTCTCACCTTCGTTCACCCTGATGATCGGAAACGCGCGGCCAATGCCCTCGCGGATCGGGCTGCCTCGGTAAGTCCGGGGCCCGCGGAGTATCGCTGGCGCTGTGCCAGCGGCGAATACCGCTGGCTGGAATGGCAGTCGTCAGCGGCTGATGCGAATGGATTGATTTACGCGGTGGCGCGTGATGTCACGGAAAGCAGACGTGTGGAGTCCGAGCTTCGCGCACTCCATGACTTCGCTGCCGTTGGCATGACCATGACCGATCCGGCGGGACGGTTCCTCAAGGCCAATCCGGCATTCTGCGAAATGATCGGCGAGACCGAGGCCGAATTGCAGGGGATGACATCCGCCGACATCACTCTCCCTGAAGATCGCACTGAACAAGCCGAGTATCTGCGCAGCATGACAGTGGGCGACAAGGGATCACACACCGTTGAGAAGAAATATCGACGGACAGACGGTACGGTGATGTGGGCCCGGGTTGTGATCTCCGCCATGCGCGACGCAGTTGGAAACCTTGAAGCATTTGTCGCGGTCGTTGAGGACATCACCGAAGCGAAGCGCAATGAATCCGCATTGCGCGCGAGCGAGGAACGTTTTGCCCGCATCGCGGCGAACGTGCCCGGCATGATGTACCAGTCACGACGCGAGCCCGACGGTCGAACGTCGTTTTCCTACGTCAGCGATGGAGCGGCGGAGATATACGGCGTCAGTGCAGCAACGCTAATCGCGAATCCACGCCACGTCTTTGACGTCGTCCACCCGGATGATCGGTCGCGGTTCGATGCCAGCATGGCCACCGCGCTGGATCAGCGCGCCCCCTGGCGCTGGGCCGGCCGCATAGTTGTCACGATGGCACAACACTATGGGACGGCTTGCTTCTCGATGTCACCGAAGCTCGGCACGCTGCCCAGCGGCTGGAAGTAAGCGAGAATCGCTATCGCTCGCTCTTCGAGTTCCATCCGGATGCGGTATTCTCGCTAGACACCAGTGGCAGATTCGAGAGCGCGAATACAATGTGCGAGGTAGTGTCGGGCTACAGGCCCGAGGAAATACTCGGAAAGCCGTTCGACGCGCTTGTCGCGCCTGAGCAACGTGACAAGGCCTACCGCCAATTCAAACAGACCATGGAAGGCTGGGCAACCAGCTGCGATCTCACGCTCGACAACAAGAGCGGCCGTCACATCGAAGTAAATGTCACAGGCGTCCCCGTGCTCGTGGATGGTGACCTCGTAGGAATTTTTGGGATTGCGCGGGATCTTACCAAGCAACGAGAGCTCGAAGCCCAGCTCAGGCACGCGCAGAAGCTGGAGGCTGTGGGTCAGCTGGCTGCAGGCGTCGCACACGATTTCAACAATGTGCTGACCGTCATCCAGGGCTGCTCAGAATTTCTCACGAGCAGTTTTCCAGACGGTGACCCGCGCCGAGCGGACGTCGATACAATTCGTGACGCTGCATCGCGTGCGTCTGTGCTTACTCGTCAGCTTCTGGCGTTCAGTCGCAAGCAGGTTCTTCAAATATCCGCCATAGATCTGAATGCCTGTTTGACGGATCTGCAGCGTATCCTCCGCCGAATGCTTGGCGGCGATGTAGTTGTATTCACCGAACTCGCCGACGACATCGACCTGATTTCCGCGGACGTTAGCCAGCTCGAGCAGGTTATCGTAAACATGGCTGTGAACGCGCGCGACGCGATGCCCGACGGGGGAGAGCTGCGTTTTTCCACGAAGAACTGCGTCATCGATGATGCGTTCGTGCGCACCCATCCGGAGGTCACAACCGGCACGTACGTCCTGCTTTCGATTACTGACAACGGCTGCGGCATGGATGACGCCACGCGCTCGCGCATATTCGAGCCGTTCTTCACGACCAAGGAGCCGGGTAAGGGAACAGGCCTCGGCCTACCCACCGCATATGGTATCGTCCGGCAGTTTGGCGGTTGCATAAACGTGATGTCGAAGGCCGGTCACGGCACCACTTTCGATATTTATCTCCCCGTCGTAAAGCAATCGGCGACCATAGCCGCTTCGGTTTCGCACTCCTGACATAAGCCTGGGCGCCGTCATCCGCAAAAGGCACCTACCGTTTTATTAGATAGCTAGCTATCTATTCATTCCGATGCCTGTGAATACCCGGAAAGAGTCCAGACGAGATGAACTGGAACGCGCCTTTGTCGCCTCAATTTGCTCCCTTCGGGAGAAAATCCGCCGCTGCTATGACGATGAGTTGACTTCGTTCGGGCTTTCGCGATCCCTGGCTACGGCGCTTGTGCGTATCGGTGAGACTCGCGGCATACGTCAGCGTGATCTTGCCGAACGGCTGGACATCGAGGGGCCGAGCGTTGTCCGGCTCATAGATCAGCTCGAAAGCAGCGATCTGGTCGTCCGCAGGGCGGACCCAGACGACCAACGCGCGAAGACACTGCATCTCACCGAGGCGGGATCCGCGCTGGTTGTTCGAATCGTCCCGATCATCCAGGAATTGCGCACGCAACTGTTTGCCGATGTGCCGACAGGAGATCTCGAGACATGCGTCCGAACATTCGCGCGCTTCGTCGGTTCGTGTGAACATCGCGGTGTTCCGGTAAAAGAATGATGCCGTCGATGGTTCATGGTATGCGATTCGCTGCTGGCGAGCCGGGCTGGAGCGGATCCGCGCAAGAATCCCATCACGATCGCGCACAAAATCGTGTCAGTGCAACCTCATAAAGTCAGAATGAAAACATTACGTCTAATTCTCGCCGGTGCGGCTTCGGCGACTCTGATCGTCGCCTGCTCGAAGCCAGCGGCGCCTCCGTCCATGCCGCCTACCGAGGTCTCTGTTGTCACAGTCAAGCCAACGACCGTAGAGGACAACCTCCAGTTCACCGGGCAGGTTCGAGCGTATCGGAGTGTGCAAGTGCGCGCGCTGGCCAGCGGAGTCATCCTGTCCCGACCATTCGTCGAGGGATCTCATGTCGAGGCGGGGACGGTACTGTATCGTATCGACCCGACGACGACCGACGCGGAATGGCGTAGCGCCAAGGCGAGACTCGCCTCTTCGCAGGCGGCGCTCACGAATGCGGAGACAGTCGCCGCGCGGCTGCATGCGTTGCTGCCTGGAAACGCAGTTGCGAAGCAGGACGTTGACAACGCAGATGCACAACTGAAAGCTGCGCGGGCTTCGGTAGACGATGCGCGCGGAGGAGTGGACGCCGCTCAGAAGAGCCTGAGTGAAACTGTTGTTCGTGCGCAAATCTCCGGACAGGTCGAAAGAACACTCCTAGATGTTGGCGCTCGCGTCACCGGACCCGCTGATCTGTTGACGACAATAGATGTTCTGAGTCCGATTTACGTGACGTTCCGCCCCTCTGCGGAGCAGCAGGCAGAATGGCGACGGAATCCCGTCTTCGCTCGTGCGATAGCGCCCGGAGGAAGCGCGCGAATCCGAGTCACTCTACCGGACAGCAGCACATTCCCGGCTGAGGGACGAATCGGGTACATCGACCCCGTAGTGGATCCACAGACTGGCACGCAGGAATACCGCGCACAATTCGAAAATTCGCGCCACATCATGCTGCCAGGTCAGTTCGTACATGTGACGGTTCACGGACTGACTCGCACGGACGCGATCCTGGTTCCTCAACGTGCGGTGTTGCAGCAGATGGGTCGTTCGCTGGTTTATGTCGTTGGTTCTGACAACAAGGTTGCCGCCCGGGAAGTGACGGCGACTGCCTGGACTGGGGATGAATGGCTCGTTACCAAGGGACTCGCGGCTGGCGAGACCGTGATAGTCGATGGTGTTCAGAAGACGGGCCCTGGCGCGACTGTACATCCGACGCCGCTGGTCGACTCCACCGCAAGCAACGCCAACGCGCCAAAAGCGGCGCAGGCTGGTAGCGCCAAGGATTCAGTGCGATGAGCGAACCGAGTGCTCCGGATCCTGTTACGCCGGATCCCGTTACGAAGGCCCCCGAATCGACAGAGCGATTGTACTTCTTTGTCCAGCGACCGGTACTCGCCGGCGTAATTTCGATTGTCATTGCGCTGCTCGGCATCTTCGCGATGCTGTCGCTTCCCGTGAATCGATATCCGCAGATCACGCCGCCGTCGATTCAGGTAGCGGCCGTGTATCCAGGAGCGAGCGCGCAGGATGTCGCGACATCGGTCGCGGCTCCGATCGAACAGCAATTGTCCGGCCTTAACGGGCTGCTCTATTTCAAGTCTTCCAACTCGAGCGCCGGGACGATGAATCTGGCGCTCACGTTCGACATATCACGCGATCAGGATCTGGCCGCTGTTGACGTACAGAACGCTGTCAATCTTGCGATGCCGCAGCTGCCTGCCGCTGTGAGACAGCTCGGCATCACGATCACCAAGGCAAATCCCGATATTCTGCTGGGCATCGCACTGACATCCAAGGATCCACGCTTCGACGCGTCGTATCTGAGTAACTACTCCAAGCTGTATCTCGAAGATGAGATCAAGCGCATTCCTGGAGTCGGTTCAGCTACTACGTTCGGTAGTCTCGACTTTTCGATGTTGCTGAGTCTGGATCCCGAGCGGATGGCACAACTCGGGATTACGGTTGACGATGTTGCGGCCGCAGTTCAGGCGCAGAACTCAACCAAACCCGCGGGTCGACTTGGGCGCGAGCCATCGCCAAGTGGAACCCAATTGACGCTGCCGGTTGTAACCGGCGGCCGACTGTCAACGCCGGCGGAGTTCGGGAACATCATCGTTCGAGCTCGGCCAGACGGTTCGATCGTACGCGTGAGTGACATAGCGCGCGTACACCTCGGCTCACAGGGTTATGATGCCGCCGGCCGCTTGAACGGAACGGCGACGGCGCTGATGCTGGTGTACGCTCGCCCCGGTGCGAACAATCTCGACGTCGAAAAGGCAATTGCAGCACGAGTCAAGGAGCTGGGCAAGGCGGTACCGTCGGGCGTGCAACTGGTGATTCCATTCGATACGACTCCCTTCATCACCGAGTCGATCAAGGAAGTAGTCAAGACGCTCGCCGAAGCCATGATCCTGGTGACGCTGGTGGTATTCGTCTTCCTGCAGAGCTGGCGAGCAACTCTTATTCCAGTGCTCGCCGTTCCTGTCAGCATCATTGGAACGTTCCTCGGTTTGCAATTCCTCGGCTTTACGATCAACACACTGACGTTGTTCGCGATGGTGCTCGCCATCGGGATCGTGGTGGACGACGCCATAGTCGTCATCGAGAACGTGGAACGCATCATGGCCGACGAACACGTATCAGCCAGAGTGGCGGCGAACAAGGCAATGCATCAGGTAGCGGGTGCGCTGGTGGCGATTGTGTTTGTGCTGTGCTCGGTGTTCATACCGGTTGCGCTGATTGGCGGGATTACCGGCACCATGTACAAGCAGTTCGCGATCACGATCGTAATCTCGGTGGTGCTGTCCGGCGTAGTCGCGCTTACGCTCACGCCAGCACTTTGCGCAGTCATGCTGAAGAAGCCAGCCGAAGAGACCGATAACCGCTTCTACAACTGGTTCAATCGCGGTTTCTCGAAACTGACCAAGCGGTACGTCAGCGCGGCTGGACACGTCCTTGATCGGCCAAAGATATGGTTTAGTGTCTTTGCCGGCCTGGTGCTGGTCCTGTTCATCCTCTGGCGCGTCGTCCCGACCAGTTTCCTGCCAAGCGAGGACAAAGGCTACTTCGCTATCTCAATACAGTTGCCTGATGCTGCGTCAATGCAACGTACGGAAGGCGTCGTTAAACAGATCGAGGGGATCGTTCGCAAGGAGCCGGGTGTTCAGAATGTGCTGGTTCTGGTTGGATTGGACATTCTCTCTCAATCTGCGCAGACAAACTCCGCGGTGATGTTTGTGAGCCTCAAACCGTGGGGCGAGCGCGGCAAGTCGGATGGTGTCGATGCAATTCTGCAGCGCGTGAATGGACAGTTGTTCGGCCTGAAGAATGCTATCGCATTCGGTTTCAATTTTCCCGAGATCCCTGGAATCGGCATCACAGCCGGCATCGAGGCGAATCTGCAGGAGCGTACAGGCACTGATTACAACGCCTTCGCCGCCACCGTGCAGAATTTCATGGCGGACCTGAGAAAGATGCCTGCGCTTCAGAACCCCAACGTCAATCTGCGAACCGATGTTCCCGAAGTCTATGTAAAGGTCAATCAGGACGCCGCAGAGTCCCGCGGAGTGAATACGGCGACGATCTTTTCCACGCTTCAAACGATGCTGTCGAATTTATACATCAATGATTTCAACCTTTACGGTCGAACATATCGTGTACAGGCTGAGGCGCAGCAGCAGTTCAGGCAGCGGCCTGAAGACATCGGGCGGTTCTATGTGCGGAGCACAAGCGGTGAAATGGTGCCCCTATCGGCGCTCACGAGCACTGAGATTCGCGGTGCTCCGGCGCTCATCACGCGCTTCAACGGTTTTCCAGCAGCGACGGTAACAGCTTCAATTGCGCCTGGCCATAGCTCTGGTGAAAGCCTCGACGCAGTGGAGAAACTCATCGCCGACAAGTACGCATCCCAGGGCATCGGTTACGCGTACAGCGGTCAATCCTATCAGGAGCGCGCTTCCGCGGGTCAGGCAGGCGTCGTACTGGCGCTCGCGCTCGTGCTCGTGTTCCTGGTCCTCGCCGCTCAGTACGAGAGCTGGTCAATCCCTCTGTCTGTCATACTTGCACTTCCGTTTGGCGTGCTCGGCGCGTATCTGGGCATCTGGGCACGCGGCCTTTCCAGCGACATCTACTTCCAGGTAGCATTGCTTGCAGTGCTTGGGCTCGCAGCAAAAAATGCGATCCTCATTGTTGAGTTTGCAAACCAGCTGCATCGGTCCGGGATGTCGATTCGCGATGCGGCGATCGAGGCTGCGCGAGAGCGGTTTCGACCTATTCTCATGACTTCGTTCGCCTTCATACTGGGTGTCGCGCCACTTGTTATTGCGGGCGGTGCAGGCGCGGCAAGTCGGCACTCACTGGGAACCGGCGTGTTTGCAGGAATGCTCATTGCCACAACCGTCGGAGTTTTCTTCATCCCCTTGTTCTTTGCATCGATCGAGCGCGCGGTCACGCGGCGCTCGATCGATGACGGTCACACTCAAAAAGCGACCGAGCACGGGAGGGTCGAGAAGTGAAACGATTCCAACCGTCCATATTGGGCGCGGCGTGCCTGACTGTACTGCTCGCCGGATGTGCTGTGGGCCCATCCACCGCAGTTACTCCGAAGGTGGGATCTGTGCCGCAGACATCCGAACGCGCAATCCCCGCCAGTGCGCGCAGTTTCTATGATTCCCTTGCGGCCGCGCGCGCAGCAGACGGCCCTGACTCTGCGCCCCGCTCGCAGCTGATTCCATCACCCAAACCGCTCGCGCAGGCAACCACACTTGAGTTGACTACGGGACAGAATCTCGCGTGGCTCGACATTCTGCGGGACAGTACGCTCATAGGCCTTATTCAGACCGCCATCGACAATAATCGCGATTTGCGGGTGGCGCACGCGCGGATACGGGAATACAGGGCTCTGCACGGCGCGTCTATCGGTCCGCTTCTGCCCCAGGTTACGGCGAATGCGACCGCGAGCCGTAACAAGATTGCGATTGGTGCCGGCGCGCCGATAAAGTACGACGCACTTCGTGCGACGGGTGATGTGTCGTGGGAGCTTGATTTCTGGGGCCGTCTGCGCCGGCGTGCAGAAGCTACGAATTACGACCTGCAGAGCCAGCAGGAGGACGCTCGTGCGACAGAGCTGACTCTCGTAAGCGACGTCGCAACCGAATACCTGCAGTTGCGCGAACTGGATGAAAGCATTCGCATTGCCGAGGCGACGCGTGCGGCGGGACAGGCAGTCCTTGCTCTTGCGCAGAAGCGATTTGACCAGGGCCAGATATCAGAGCTCGATGTTCGGCAGTTTGAAGCACAGGTGGCCGATCCCGCCGCGCGACTTGCACAGTTTGCGTTGCAGAGAAGGCAACAGGAGAATGCGCTCTCGCTGCTGCTTGGCGAGCCACCCGGTGAAATTCCACGCGGTCGCCCACTTCAGGACGTGATTCAATCTGTGACAGTGCCCGATTCGCTGCCTGGAGCGCTGATCGCTCGTCGACCCGACGTGATGCGCGCACAACGCGACTTGCAGGCTTCGCTCGCCCGCATCGGAGTCGCCGTTGCGAACCGGCTACCAACGATCACCGTCGCCGGTGAATATGGAGCGCAGCGGCCGGAGTTCAATAAGCTGTTCTCGGGACAGGGTGATATTTACACTGTCCAGGCCGGCCTTTCGTTTCCGCTTTTCACGGGCGGCAGGCTTCTGAACGAGCAGCGGGCAGCGCGCGCCCGTGCAGATGAGTCGAAGGCGCAATACCAGCAGACAGTTCTCGTTGCGCTGCGCGAGTCCGCAGATGCACTCGCTGGCGTAAGATTGGGTCGCGACCAACTTGTGGCGCAGCAAACGCAGGCGCGTGCGCTTGCGATCGCTGCAGGGATCGCGGAGCGTCGCTACGCAAGTGGTATATCGAGCTATCTGGAGGTGCTGACGGCGGAACAGAGCCTCTTCAACGCCCAGCTGAATCTCGTGCAGGTCGAGCAGCAGTATCTCGCCGCAACGGTTCAACTGTATAAGGCCCTGGGCGGAAACTGGACGTCAGAGGGGCACTAGGACTGCGCGTGGGCTTCGCCTGATGCTTTGCGCACCCGTGAGTGGCCAAACGTCGCACGAGTGGTAAGCGGGATATCTGGCTGGACGTCGAGTGCAACATCTTCGTGCACCTCGGCCAGATATTCATGTACGAATTTTACCACCATCGATCCCTCTCCCACCGCTGCGGCTACGCGCTTCGCGGAGCCGCGGCGAACGTCGCCGGCGGCGAAAACGCCGGGCTGACTGGTTTCGAGCAGGAAGGGTTGTCGTTTGCGCGTCCAGCCGGGTGTGTTGGCTAGTGCGCGCCCGGTGCAGATAAAACCGTTTGGGTCTGTGTCGATCTGGGGAGGCAGCCAGCCGGTACGCGGCACAGCTCCAATAAAAGTGAAGACCGCCGGAGTCGTAATTGTGCTCTTTTCGCCCGTCGTCGTATTCTCGATGTCTACTCGTTCGAGCCGGGCGGCGCCGTGCATCGCACGGATTTGTGTGGTGTAGTGAACCGTGATGTTCTTTGCGGCATCGATGCGATCGGCCAGGTAGCTCGACATCGTGCGACGAATGTCGTCACGACGGACCAGCATCATGACCTGACGCGTGTGCTGGGCGAGAAAGAGTACAGCCTGTCCAGCTGAGTTGCCAGCGCCGACAACCACGACATCCGCTCCGCTGCAGCTCACGAGCTCGGTTGGAGTGGCCACATAGTACACGCCCAATCCTTCGAACTGTTCTCGGCCCGGCACATCCAGTTTCCGGTAATCGGCGCCAGTTGCAATCAGTACGCACCTCGCGAACGCCGATTCGCCTTCTTCGAGCAAGACGGTCAGATGCGCGCCATCATCGTTGAGCGCAACGGCGGCTGAAGGCGTAGAAATTCGGGCTCCAAATTTCTGTGCCTGAAGAGTGGCTCTGCCCGTTAGCTCAGCCCCCGTTATACCGAGGTAATTCTCGATACTGTTCGATGACCCCGCCTGACCGCCGGGCGATTCCGAATCGACCAGCAGCGTGTTGAGCCCTTCCGAGGCGCCATAGACTGCTGCGGCGAGTCCTGCAGGGCCAGCCCCGACAATTACAAGATCGTACACAGTGTCGCCGATGCTTTGTTTGAGACCGACAGCCACCGCGAGATCACGGGTCGATGGATTGCGCAGCAGTGGCTGGCCCTCGCACATGACTACAGGGAGCGCGCTCTCATCCACACGAAAGTTCCGCAGCAGTTCGACAGCGGACGGATCGTTATCGATGTCTGTCCAAGTTACGGGTACATGGTTACGTGCAAGGAAATCGCGGATCCGATAGCTATCGCGGGATGTGCCGGAGCCTATGATGCGG
>CAJDVC010000123.1_pt1 | contig 12903 bp, 12 predicted proteins | sample 7391211 | NCBI WGS metagenome assembly CAJDVC01 (sample SAMEA7055683, study PRJEB34461) | soil metagenome | biome: terrestrial ecosystem; feature: Peninsula; material: soil | place: Antarctica | collected 2016 | reverse complement strand
GATGGTGAGAATCGTGGTGTACGCGGCCCCATCATCCAGCGCGTCCCGAACCTCGGCTACAGTACTCGGCCCCCGTTCCCATAGAACCGTCATCAACTCCACTTCTCTCGGCGTCAGTCGCTGCATGAGTATCCCCCGACAAGAGTTATAATACTAACTTCATAGTACTATATCCGTAATTGTTCGTCAAGAGGCAGAGTTTCTACGCATTGTGCCGGCGCGCCAAGGTTGTCCCGCCTAACGTAGCACAAATGAGAAACGCTGCTGAATGAGCTCTGCCGTTCCTGGCACGCTTTACGGATAGGATAACAACTCATTAAGCCTCGATGAAGCGGTCACTCGCGGCTCGGCAGCTCGGTGGCGTCAATTCACCGCTACCTTTTATAGCATGAGACTTCAACGACTACCCTCGACCGCTACACTAGTCGTCGCCACACTCGTCACGCTCGCTGGTCCCGCGAAAGCCCAATCAACGCATCGCACCAGAAACGTAGTTCTCATCGTCTCCGACGGACTCCGGTGGCAGGAGGTATTCAACGGTGCAGACGCGACGCCTGTTCTCCCGCGCCAGCCAGGACGACTCACGAGCCGCTCTCTTTCCCTTCATATGGAACGTGGTCGCAAAACAGGGCGAGATCTTTGGAAACCGCACGCTCAAGAGCTACGCGGACGTCACCAATGGTTTCAAGTTCTCGTATCCAGGCTACAACGAGATGATCAGTGGCCACCCAGACCCGCGCATACACAGCAACAGTGCAGGCCCGAATCCGAACATCACCGTTTTCGAGTGGCTCAACACACGCCCGGTGTTCGCTGGTCACGTTGCAGTGTTCGGAACATGGGATGAGTTCGCGGACATCTTCAGTCGTCAACGAAGCCATCTTCCGATCTGGGCTGGTTTCGACACTCCTCCGGCGGCCACTCCGCCGACCGCCCGTGATTCGTTGCTGACGCATCTGTACGCAACCACAACGCGCATGTGGGATGATCTGGCGTACGACTCGTTCATGCAGGCTGAGGTGACGGGTTATGTCGCGCGCGAGCAGCCGCGCGTCATGTTCGTTGGCTACGGCGAGACCGATGAATGGGCACACTCGGGCCGCTATGACATGGTGCTCCGTTCCGCGCACCAATTCGATGAGTTCGTCGCGGAGCTGTGGAATCAGATGCAGCAAATGCCGCAATACCGCGACTCGACCACATTCATAATCACTGCGGATCACGGGCGCGGTAGCGGCCCGGAAGCCTGGACCGATCATGGCGCAGACGTCACGGGCGCCGAGTCGATCTGGATAGCCGTCATCGGCCCCGACACCCCCGCACTGGGCGAACTGAAAGGCGTCCCGCAGGTAACGCAGTCACAGATCGCATCGACGATCGCGGATCTTCTGGCCGAGAGTTACAAGTCCGTGGACCCGGAGGCTGCGGCACCGCTTCCAGTTCGAAAAAAGTAAACTCGCATCACTTCGTATGAATAATTATGCGCGGTTTTGGAACGTTGCTTCAAACGCGCGTCACTTCAGCTAAGATTAAGCATCGTTCGAGATTCGCAGATTTCGATCCACCTCAGCCGCTTTCAGTATGACAGCCGTCGCCACCAGTTCCGAATCCACGCCCAAAACGTCCGCCGATTTCATCGCACTCGAAGACGAGTGGGGCGCGCATAATTATCATCCGCTTGATATCGTCGTCGAACGTGCCGCCGGTTCCTGGGTGTACGACGTGGATGGCAAGCGCTACCTGGATTGTCTGAGCGCTTACTCCGCACTCAACCAGGGCCATTGCCATCCGCGCATCCTGGCAACGATGGCCGAGCAGATGCACCGTGTCACGCTAACGTCGCGCGCATTCCGCAACGAACAGCTTCCACTATTCTGTGAGGAACTGGCTACGCTATGCGGAATGGAGTCCGTGCTCCCGATGAACACCGGAGCGGAGGCCGTTGAGACCGCTATCAAGGCGGCGAGGCGCTGGGGATATGAAAAGAAGGGAATTCCCGACGGACTCGCAGAAATAATAGTGTTCGAAAACAACTTCCACGGACGCACGACGACGATCGTCGGATTCTCGTCGGAGCCGTCATACCGCGCGGGGTTCGGGCCGTTCACTCCCGGCTTCAAGTTGGTACCGTTCGGCGACATCGATGCGTTGCGCGCGGCAATTACACCGAACACTTGCGCTGTATTGATGGAACCGATTCAGTGTGAGGCGGGAATCCTGATTCCGCCCGACGGTTATCTCCGCGCTACGTCGGAGCTCTGCAGCAACAACAACGTCCTGTTCATGGCCGACGAAATCCAGACCGGTCTCGGTCGCACCGGTCGCATGTTCGCATGCGATCACGAAGACGTGAAACCGGACGTCTACATACTCGGCAAGGCGCTTGCGGGCGGGTTCTATCCCGTCTCTGCGGTTGTCTCGAGCCGCGAAGTGCTCGGGGTATTTCGGCCCGGTACACATGGCAGCACCTTCGGCGGCAATCCACTCGGCTGCGCCGTCGCTCGTACCGCCATTCACGTACTGACAGATGAGAAGCTGGTCGAGCGGTCCGCCGAGCTTGGTGCGTGGTTCCAGTCGCAGGTAGCGGCGATCCGGCATCCGGACATCAAGACCGTGCGCGGGAAGGGGCTCATGGTCGGAATCGAACTCAACGTACCAGCGCGTTCATTCGCGCGAGGATCTGGAGTGGGCACTGGTGCAACTTCGGACGGTATTCGCTTCGAAGTAGACCGCGTTACAATGTGTAAATGAGAAGACAGCCCCGACTAACGTCGGGGCTGTCTTGCAATCGTGCTGTCGCCGCGCTACTTGCGGTCGACGGGCACGGATTTTTGCTGCGTTTTCTCGCTCGAGGCCTTTCCCTCGACCTGCGCTGAGGGAGTCCCGCCGTTCTTGCCGATCGCGATCTTCCGCGGCTGCGGCAAAGCCGACTTCGGCACATGTACGTCCAGCACGCCGTCTGCAAAGTTGGCCGTTATCGCCGAATCATCGACACCCTTGGGGAGCCGGAATGTCCGCGTGAAAGAGCCATAGCTGCGTTCGACGAGGTGATATTCCGTACCGTCGCCTTCCTTGCGTTCCGCTGATTTGTGCCCGCGCACAGTTAGCATCCCATTGTCGGCCGTTACCTCGACGTCGTCGGGCTTCACGCCCGGAATTTCAATCGACATGGCTATCTCGCTGTCGTTCTCGGTTACGTCAACCGGAGGCGCCCACGCCGCACTTGGCGTCGTGCGATTCATAGTTTCGTCGAACAGCCGATTCATCTCCCTGCGTAGACCAAATACCGGAAGCGGAGTGAGAGAAGTTTCGAACAGCATTCTTGCAAACCTCCATTCAAGTGTTGTGGTTAGGACCTTCGTGATACTCACTGTTTTTGCAACGCCCCTGCCAGATGATTCCGGCCATAATGGCTTACCCGCGTCCGTGTGTCGGTCACTTTGGCACTGCGCATGAATTTTTGACCACTGCCGATTGAATGACGCGCAACGACGTGCAGCAACGGTCGCTTGGCAGCCGTTCCGCGCGGTACCCCCGCCGGACTAGTATCCAAGTCGAGATCGAACGCATGTTCGATTCGTGAGCGTGGCCCCTTTCGAAGATGAGCCAAGGCAAGAACCAGGAACAATACAAATGCGTTACCAAATGATCGGTCATCCTGTCCTATGCTTGACCCCGCCGAAGACGCCAGCCATGGAAGTGACCTTGTCATGAAAGCACGCCCAAGCACAAGCACAGCAACTCTGTCGGACGATACCGATTCCGCGACGCTGATAGCAGCGCTCGCGGATATCGCTGTCAGCCTCACCGATGCCAGGCCAACGGAACTGGTGGCCCAGGATGTCCTGGAGCGCGCACACCGCATGGTTGGAGCAAGCGAGCTCGCGGTCTGGCTTGATGTGTCGGGTGTGCTGACTCGCACATGGGGCGCGGGGCTGGACGAGGCCTCGATCGAGGAATTGGGCGCGGCGTTGGCTGGCGCTGCACACGATGCTGTCGCGCGCGAGATGGTGTTTGGACCTCGCCGAGTTGGAGTCCTCCTCGCGCGCTTTCAAACAGATGTCGGCGAGCCGGTAGAACGTTTTCTCGCAGCCATCGCTGCACTGCTTGCCGCCTTCGTCGCCAATTCGGAACGCAGTCGCCGGCTTGAGAGCGACCTGCAGATTCGAATGCGCGAAGTGCAGGAGCAGAAACGGTTCACCGAGACGGTGCTCGATCTGTTGCCACTTGGCCTTTATGTAATTGATCGCGATTACCGGATCACTGTGTGGAACCGAAAGCGTGAGACAGGCATGCAGGGTGTATCACGCGAAGAAGCAATCGGTAAGACCATATTCGAGATTCTGCACCGGCAACCGGCCGATGTTGTCCGTCGCGAGTTCGATGAAGTGTTCGCGACAGGGAAAACCCAGCAGTTTCAGACCGAATCGAGCGCGAGCGGTTCACTGCGCACATACAGGCTATCCAAGATCCCGATACGTGATCCGCGCGGAGAAGTAACTCACATTATCACGATCGGCGAGGACATAACCGATTGGGTAGAAGCCCGCGAACTGGTAGCGCAAAGTGAGAAGCTTGCCGCTATCGGGCGCCTTGCAGCGGGGATAATGCACGAGATCAACAATCCGCTTGCAACGATCGCGGCGTGCGCAGAGTCGATGGCACTCGACACCAGGAAAGTGGAAGGCGATCCCGAATATCTCAAGATTATCGAAAGTGAAGTTCTGCGCTGCAAGCGCATTATCGACGGGCTGCTCGACTTCAGCAGACCGCGTGCGCAGGAACGGGTCTCGCTCCAGGTAAATTCGGTTGTGGAGCGGGCGTTATTTCTCCTCAAGCACCATGCTCGTTTCAAGCAACTCACGGTACAGGCGGAACTGGGGACAGAACTCAAGAGCGTCCATGCCAGTTCGGAGCAGTTGATACAGGTTATGATTGCCCTACTCATGAACGCCGCCGACGCGATGCCGCAGTACGGACGCGTCCTTGTTCGAACGCGCCCCGCGCCGCGCGGTGCGAAGCATGTCGTCATAGAGGTTCAGGACCAGGGAACCGGCATGTCCCGGAGCGAGATGGCACGAATATTCGAACCGTTCTACACGACCAAGGAACCCGGGCGTGGAACGGGTCTCGGTCTGGCCATCTGTCACGGCATCGTTGCAGACCACGGCGGGCGCATCGAAGTCTCAAGCGAGCCCGGCAAGGGGACACGATTTACAATTCTACTGCCGGTGGAGGAAGCATGAGTTCCGAAAATGGGGCTCCGATTCGTGTGCTGATCGCGGAAGACGAAGAGCATCTTGGCGCGATTCTCGAGCACTTTCTCCGCGGTCGAGGATACACGGTAACGATGTGTCGCGACGGGCGCGCGGCGTTGACGGAGCTGCACGCTGTTCCGTATGACGTTGCGTTGATCGATATCGTGATGCCGCAGATGGATGGACTCGAAGTACTTCGCCATCTGCAGAACGAGCCCGCTCCTCCCGAAGTAATCATCATCACCGGAAACGGGACGATCGATACGGCCATAACGGCTATCAAGCTGGGAGCATACGATTACATCTCGAAACCATATCGGATGGCAGAGATCGATGTAATGGTGCGCCGCGCGTGGGAGAAGCGAGAGCTCGGGAAGGCGAACGTCATGTTGCGCTCACGCTCTTACCATCTGCCCTCTGCGATGAGCAGTGGGAACGCGATAATGTCGAGGGTTTTGGAGACCGCTGTGGAGATCGCGCGAACGGATGCTCCTGTCATCATTCAGGGCGAGCGCGGCAGTGGCAGAAGTCACCTTGCGCGCTATATCCACGCGCTGTCTGGAAGAGTCCGCGATTCTTTGATCGAAATTCGACGTTCTGCCGGCGAGTTGACGGATGCCGCGGCACTTGTGGGGCGCCAGGGCGCTCCGTCCGGCGGAGCGATGCCAGCCGGTGCATTCCTTGCTGCCGACCGTGGGACCACGGCGATAGATGTCGATTCGCTCACGGCCGACGCCACGAACGTGTTGCGAGCGGTCATTGCAGAAAAGGCGTTCACGCGCGCTGGCGGCAGTGAGCGCGTTCCTTTGACGTCACGATTGATCCTCTGCGTGGACGAGCACTCCGGTGGCGGTCCGTTCGCCAACATTGATGCTGCCGTCCAGCTCAACCTTCCTCCGTTGAGGCACCGACACGAAGATCTGGGATCAATCGCGGGAGAGTTGTTGGGCAGCCATGTCGGGCCAGTGCACACGATCACGCCTGAGGCCGTCGAGGTGCTTAGATCGTACAGTTGGCCAGGGAATGTCCGTGAGTTGGGCGTTGTTCTCGATCGCTGTGCGCTGCTGGCCACGCAGGAAAGCATATCGGCTGGAGACCTCCGCTTGCTGCTGGCGACCGGGGCAGTCGGAGTGGAAGGGAGGGGTGCGCCACTCTCCGACCTGGAAAAGCTGCATATTGAAGCCATGCTAGTAAGATTTCATTGGCACCAGGGACGAGCCGCTGAGGCGCTGGGCATCTCGACCAAGACTCTGTATCGCAAGATGCGCGAGTTCGGATTTCAACGGCCACGGAAGCGCAAACTTGCGCGGGTGCGGCGGGAGGGATGAAGATCCTCGTGATCGAAGACGACCCGACCGTTGGTCAGTTCGTCAAGCGAGGACTTGAGGAGCAGCGCTGGACAGTGGATCTGGTGGAAAATGGAAATGAGGGAGAGTCGCTTGCGTTGACGGGCGACTACGATCTCATTGTCCTCGACATGCGCCTCCCCGGGAAATCGGGAATTGAAGTGCTGCATGATCTCCGCGCGCGAAGCTTTCAGCGGCCGGTGCTGGTTCTCACCGCCCAGGACGCAGTCGACGCGAAGGTGCTGACTCTACGCGCCGGTGCGGACGACTACGTAACCAAGCCATTTGCGTTCGAGGAGCTCCTCGCGCGCGTGGAGGCTCTGGCACGCCGGCCAGCTGCGATGGCGGCGCCACTCATGCAGGTCGCGGACCTTACCCTTGACGTCGATACGCGCGAGGTGCGTCGAGGGAAGACGCTGATCGAACTGACCCCCAAGGAATACACTGTGCTCGAGTACCTCATGCGACACCATGGCCGCGTCATGAGTCGCACTTTGATCACCGAATACGCGTGGGGATACCATTTTGATCCCGGCACCAACATCGTGGATGTCGTGATCAACCACCTGCGCAAGAAAATTGACGCCGACCACGAGAAGAAGCTCATCTCGACCGTGCGCGGTGTTGGATACGTTGTGCGCGGATGATTCGCGCTCGACTCAGGCTGACGCTGGTCTTCACGGCTGCAATGATCGTGACCGGCACCGCGCTTGCAGTTGCAGTATCAGCATCACGAACAGCAGGGGCGTATAGCGCGATCGGACGGGAGGCACTCGCTGACGCTGACCTCGCCATGCGCATCATCGCACAGTCGGCGAAGTCGCGTGAACCCATTGTCGTCCGCGATTCAACCGGTCTCGCGTCGATCTCGCGGACCCTCGCCGAGCGACTTGATGTTGTTCCCGGATTCCTTGTAATAGTCAGCCGCAAGGCAAGTGTCGTGTACACTTCCGCCGATGCGGCTGACCTGCCGGATACGGACTGGGCGATTCTTCAGCGCGGAATCGCCGACCTGCCCAACGACGGGCCCGCTGGTGTAATTACGATTGGTGACGAGCGCGTCCTGTTCGTGGCGCACGCGATCCCCGACACCACGATAGATATTTCGCGCGTTGTCGCGGGTGTGCGAGTGCGGGGGGCTCAGAATCTTCCAGCGGAACTCGTAACAACGATATTCGCCGTCATGCCGGTCGTCATCGCGCTCGCATCGTGGGGGATGTGGCTCGCGCTTGGCGGAACTTTCAGGCGTATTGAACAGGTGCGGCGCGGTGTGGCAGACATCACAGATGGTCGAAGCCTGCACCGACGACTATCGGACGACGGAGCCAGGCCGGAGATTGCTGCACTTATACTGACGCTCAACTCCATGATTGCGCGGCTCGAGACATCGTTCGCCGCCCTGCGTCGATTCACTGCCGACGCGAGTCACGAGTTGAAGACGCCTCTTGCAGTCCTGCGCGCGGATGTTGAACGCGCGATGAGTTCGAGCACACGCAAGGACGATAGACTCGTCGCGCTGGAAGAGGCACTCCACGAAACGACACGCATGGCCGATCTGGTAGAGAGCCTTCTGACGCTTGCGCGCGCCGATGAAGGACGATTTGACCTTTATCGCGAACGTGTCGACCTCGCTGAACTTACCCTCGAAGTTTACGAAACTGCATTGATTCTCGGCGAGGCCGCTGGCGTGGCCGTGAACATGCCGTTCTCGGCTGAAGTATCGATCAGCGGAGATCGTACTCGGCTCCGGCAGCTGCTTCTGAACCTGGTAACAAACGCAATAAAGTACACGTCGGCCGGCGGTAGAGTTGACATCGGACTTGGTCGTCATCCTGACAACGTTACGTTCGCGGTGCGCGACACCGGCGCAGGTATTGCCGCAGCGGACCTGCCGCATATTTTTGAAAGATTCTGGCGAGTGGATCGCGCGCGATCACGCACAGCGGAACGCGGCGGGTTTGGACTTGGACTCGCAATCAGTCAGTGGATTGCACAGGCACACGGCGGCTCGCTTACCGTACAGTCAAGACTTGGAAAGGGGTCGTTGTTCACATTGACTCTTCCGCTCGATGCTGTTGATCGGGTGACCGTCGACGATCTTGAAATTCCACCGGCATGAGCCTGCGCGGCTAGCGGAAATACGGCGACAGGTGGGGCTGGGGATTGGCAGGATCAGAGAAATTTTCGGGTTTTTTTCAAGGAGCCTCAAGTTTTCCAATTAACGGAACTTTAATCTTCTGCCCATTCCTGCTTAATAGTGCGGCAGTATTCTTCCTTCAGGTCATTCTGAGGAGCTTGCTGCCGCAATGTTCAACCAGCTAATCGAGTCGAAGCGCACGAAGAAACGCAGCACGGGCACGACCGTGTTCAGCATCGGGCTTCACGCGGGGCTGATCGGTCTCGCCGTCTGGGCGACGGCCAACGCCGCCATCAAGAACGAGAAGCCCAAGGCTGAGAAGATCGAGTTCGTCCAGGTAAAGAAGGACGAGCCGCCTCCGCCGAAGAAGGATGTGCCACCCCCGCCCCCCAAGGACGTGACGGTGGCCCCGCCGCCGCCAAAGGGATTCCAGACTCTCCAGCCGCCGCCAATCGTGCCGCCGAAGATTCCGGACATCGACTTCTCCAAGAAAGTCACGAATGCCGCTGACTTCAGTGGAAAGGGTGTCGCCGGTGGTGTAGCCAGCGGCGTCGTCGGCGGAACGGGTCCCGTCTCCGACACTCAGACGTACTTCTCATATCAGGTGGAGAAGCCCGCGGCTACCCGTTCAGGATCGCCGGCTTATCCAGAGACTCTTCGCAGTGCCGGTATCGAAGGCGAAGTGGACGCTGAGTTCACGGTGGATACGACAGGCCGCGTAGACCAGAACGCGCCTATCAAGATTACCAAGGCCACAAATGACCTCTTCAAGGCGGCTGTACTCGGCGCACTGCCGAAGATGCGCTTCTACCCTGCGGAAGTAGGTGGCACTCATTAACCGTCCCACCATTCCACGGAGTAACGAACAATGCATCTCTCGCTAATTGACCTTTGGGGCCAGATGGCTGGCTTCGCTCGCGGCATCGTATACGTGCTCGCGATCATGTCGGTCTGGACTCTGTCAATCTCGATCAAGAAATGGTGGGATCTCCGCGGCGCTCAGAAAGAGACCCGCAAGTTCGCACCCGAATTCTCGCAGTTCCTCGAAGAAGACAATCTCGTTGAGGCTGCTAACCTTTCCGAGCGTTACAAGAAGTCGCACGTTGCTCGCGTTCTCGCCGGTGCACTTTCCGAGACCCGTGCACTGGTTCAGGATGGCTCCGTAACGATCGCCGACATCAACTCGGCAGAACGCGCCATCGAGCGTGAAATGCTGATGACGATCACCGATCTCAAGCGTGGCCTGGGTGTTCTCGCCACGAGCGGTGCGACAGCGCCGTTCGTCGGATTGCTCGGAACGACGATGGGTATCATCAACGCCTTTACGGGTATGGCCGTTTCCGGTTCGGGTGGTCTTTCCGCAATCTCCGGCGGTATTTCCGAGGCACTTATCACGACCGCTCTCGGACTGCTCGTCGCAATTCCCGCAGTGTGGTTGTTCAACTACTTCCAGACGAAGGTCGACAATCTCACGGCTGAGATGACCTACACGTCCAAGGAAATGATCGACTATCTGATCAAGAACGTCTCGGGCGAGTTCGGCCGGAGCCGCTTCACGCGCGAGTTCAACACGACGGCGACCGCGGGCAACTCCCCGATCTCCAAGTAATCAGTTAAAACGAACCTCAGGGCGCGGACACGTCCGCGCCCTGAGTTCTGAAGCAAGCAGGGAAGGAAACCCGCAGAATGTTGCCGGGCGGGATTCCACACTTTTCGAGGATTCGTATCTATGTCAATGTCAACGTCGGGTGGGAACGCGGTACGCGCGGAGCCAAACGTGACTCCGATGATCGACGTCATGCTTGTTTTGCTGATCATATTCATGGTCATCATTCCGTCGCTTGTGTCGGGTGTCAACGCGCAGCCGCCGTCAGGGCAGAACCTGAAGCCGCACCCACAGCAGGACCAGGATCAGATCCTCGGTATCGATAACCAGGGTCAGTACTTCCTGAATCGTCAGGCAATACCGAATGCGTCGCTTGGCGATGCACTCAAGAACATCTACAGCAAGCGCACCGAAGACAAGATTCTCTACGTCAAGGCGGACCGGAATCTTGCCTACGGCAAAATCACCGATGCGCTCGACGTAGCCGCTCACAGTGGTGTTTCGCTGTCGGCACTTGTCACGGACCAGCAGTCCGGGACCAAGTCGTTGATCGCGACCGACAATATCGAAGCGACTTCGGCTGGAGGAGGCAAGTAATGTCAATGTCTACAGGTGGTGGGCAGGGCGGCTTCACTTCGGAGCCGAACCTGACACCGATGATCGACGTGCTTCTGGTGCTGCTGATCATCTTCATGGTGATCGTGCCGACGGCGCGAAAGGCGCTCGACGTACAGTTGCCCGATCCGACGCCGACGCCAACCGCTTCGCCAAGCTCTGATCAGATCGTGCTGGAAGTGCAGAAGGATGGCACGTATCTGATCAACAAGCAGCCAGTTCCACCCGGCCCGGAGGGTCTGGCAGCGATGCTGCACAAGACGTTCGACACGCGGCCCGAAAAGATCATATTCGTAAAAGGTGATCCGGCGGCCAAGTATCAGCAGGTCATTCAGGCGATAGACATCGCGCGCGGTTCAATCGCTGGCGCGGTCATCGGCGTAACGCCAAAGGCTACGCAGTAAGCGTCTTATGTACCGTCCGCCGGTTGGGATTCCGCGGCGGGAGCAAAAGCGCTGGCAAGGGTGGATCATATCCCTGCTGGCGCATTTGCTTTTGTTGCTCTTCATCTTCCTGCCAGCGATGGACTCCGGGATCGATTACGGCCATCGAGATGGTGCCGGCGGACCCGGCCCTGTAGGCGGGGGCGGGGGCGGCGTCGGTTTCGGAGACAACGGCGCACCGCGGGTCCATTTTGTTCAGATAACACCGCCGCCCAGCGTGGCTGCGGTGCAGCCGACTCCAGTGGTCCCGCCTCCGATTATCCCGCCCGTCACCCCACCGATTGTCACACCCAAGCCGGTGGCTCCTCCCACGCCTGCTGCCTCCAGTGTGACGCAGCCAGTCACGGTTCCAATCCCTGGATCCGGCTCGGGTGTGTCAGGGGCGGGAACTGGCGGTACCGCTGGCGCAGGGTCAGGGACGGGCGGGGGCGTGGGATCCGGGGAGGGTCCAGGGCACGGAAGCGGGGTGGGGCCAGGTACGGGTGGTGGCGCTGCGAAGAATTTCCCGCCGAGTCTCAAGCAGTTTGTGCTCCCGCCTCTGCCGACACCCGCGAGCGTCAAGGGATTCACGCTCACCGCCTGGTTCGATGTTGACTCGACGGGAAAGGCTACGCTGCTGCGTTTCACGCCGACACCCGATCGGAGCTACAACAACCGGGTGCGCGAGACCCTGCTGGCCGCGCGGTTCCGCCCCGCCGTTCGCCCGGATGGCGTCGCCATTCGGGACACGATTGACATACAGATGTTCTTCTGAACTCGTACGTCGGTCTTCGGCGTAATTCCTTGCGTGCGGACTTTATACCGCAGAGTACTCTGGTACGTAAAGTCACTCACTGCAGGCAATACTATTATGCGACTCGGTGCGCGCGCCTAGCCTAGGCCTCTGCTGCGCGCTACATTCACGCAAAATTTCCGTGCCGCACGTCCAGTGTGCTGCGCGCTGACCCGGACTACGCGTCAGTATGAAGAATGTGCCCGCTTCAGTCCTCCTCACCGACCGTTCATGACCGTTTCACAATCATCGCTCCTGTGGATCGTCCTTGGCTGCAGCGCTTTTGCTCTGCTATTCGCGATCTGGCTTTCAAGATGGGTTCTCTCGCGGAGTCGAGGGAATGCCGATATGCAGAAAATCTCGGATGCGATTCAGCAGGGTGCTGAAGCGTATCTCGCTCGCCAGTACAAGACAATTGCAGCGCTCGCGCTCGTCGTGGCAATTCTCCTCGCCGTCGGCTACGGCTTGCTGCGAACGAGCATCCCCACGGATCCCGTAGGCAGCGCCACGCTGCTCGCGCTCTACATCACTCTCTCATTCCTGCTCGGTGCGCTCAGTTCCGGCATAGCGGGCTACATGGGGATGTGGATTTCAATTCGCGCCAACATACGCGTTGCCTCGGCGGCGACAACGTCGCTCAATGGCGCGTTGCAGACTGCCTTGCGATCCGGCGCCGTGTCCGGCCTCTTCACGGTTGCGATGAGCCTTGCTGGCGTCGGCGGCCTG
>CAJDVC010000068.1_pt1 | contig 13138 bp, 17 predicted proteins | sample 7391211 | NCBI WGS metagenome assembly CAJDVC01 (sample SAMEA7055683, study PRJEB34461) | soil metagenome | biome: terrestrial ecosystem; feature: Peninsula; material: soil | place: Antarctica | collected 2016 | reverse complement strand
TCCCGCAAAGAACACGGTAGACGTCGACGACAAAATCGCCAGGGTGTCCAGAGTGGTGGTGACGGATAGGTCGACTGAGATTGGGACCACCTCGGTGTTACCGTCGATAGTGACCATCATGTTGAACGTGTAGTTGAAGTTGTCGGACAGGCTGCCCGAATCACCGACGACGAAACTGCCCGTTTGCAGGTCGAACGCTCCAAGTGGCGTCGTGGCGTTGCCAGCATTCAGAGTCAACGTGTCGGCCGATGGGCCCAGCGCCTGGGTACCGATACCGGGCGTGCTCACGACATAGCTAGCCGATGCGACCAGAGGCATTCCTGCAATGAACGCAAAGGCGAGGCGTGAGAGGAATTTACGGGGTGTGAATTGCATGCATTTCTCCGATGGGGTTGTGCTCATTCGATGGGCGATCTTGGTCCTGCGCGAGCGTAAAGGGCTGCAGGTACCCGTTCAGCGGCGCCCACTCGCTAGGTCTCAACGTCAGGGACAGGGCGTCATAGTTCTTGTTCCGCGCAATGGCAGCATTAGGGTCTTGCACCTGAAATTTGGCAAAGCTGGGTCGGATCGAGTTCATAGGGACCGGAAGATAAACGGCCTTGCGTAGGTTCGCAAGCAAAAGTACTGGTTCATCGAAAGTAATGGGCCAAAGCGTGAAATCTTGCTCGGCGGATGGCCGCTGGCGCCCCGCGTCCAAGTAGCACCGGGGCCACATTGCGAATAGCCCGTGTTCCGCATTTCAGCGATGCATCGCTGACAACTGCATTGCGCTGTTTAGTGGATTCATCGCCTGCGGTACCTATGAAGCGACGTGCTGTCGTGACGCATTGCTTCAGTCACCGCCATCTGGCTCACGGACCGCAAACGACTAAAACAGATAGCATCGGACTGTTGTCGGGATAGTCCGATTTGCTCGGTCCTGTGCATGAGGGAGCGAGAAGAAAACGATGAGAGACCTGATCCTGGGGATGTTCATGTATATCGACCGCGCCCCGGCTAGCCCGGATGGCGAAGCAAGGTGGGTGTTCACCAATGATCATGGGCAGGCACACCTTCCGCGCCACGGCCGCCTGTTGGTCGACCTCGACCGCATCTTTTCTCGACAGGTGCTGGTTGGCGTGCGCATCGGCATTTCGAAAGCCTGCGAAATGCCATGGCGATTCGGGCGATCGGAGTCACGCTTCCTCAGCCGGTGGTTCGCATGACGCGGGGGAAGAACGGGGTGCGCATCGGCATTGCAGGTTGGAGCATCCCGCGAGCGATGGCCGAAAGCTTTCCGGGAGACGGCAGGCACCTGGCACGCTATGCCAGGGTGCTGAGTTGTGCCGAGATCAACACATCTTTTTATCGCAGCCACCGGCCCGAAGTCTACGCAGGCTGGGCCGCGCAGACGCCGCCCGGCTTCCGCTTCGCTGTCAAGCTGCCGCGCACGATCACGCACGACCAGCGCTTGCGCGCCACGCGAGATCTCCTGACGCGTTTCGTAGCGGAGGTGTCCGGACTGGGCGACCGCCTGGGCGTGCTGCTGGTCCAGTTGCCGCCGTCGCTGATGTTCGAGGCCAGAGCTGTGCGTACCTTCTTCGATTTGCTCATGCGCATTTACGATGGCACGGTCGTGTGCGAACCGCGTCATGCCACGTGGTTCGAGCCTGCCGCCGATCGCCTGCTGGCGACGTTGCGCGTCGGGCGCGTTGCTGCCGACCCCGCGCGCTGCCCGGCGGCCGCCGTCCCCGGTGGGTGGCTGGGGCCGGCCGGCGACGGCGTTGGCGCTGTCGTCTACTACCGCTGGCACGGATCACCCCGCACTTACTTCTCGGCCTACAGCAACGACTGGTTGGGCGCGCGCGCTCGCGAGCTTGGGCGCTGGCCCCGGGCAGTCGACTGTTGGTGTGTCTTCGACAACACCGCGGCCGGCGCGGCTGCGTCGGATGCGCTGAGACTCGGTGCATATCTGTGATTGCGCAAGCGCTCCGCTTTTGAAAGGCGTCCCGAGATCACCTCGTCGGAGGCGTCACGTTCACGACCTGACGCCCCATCCGCCATACTGCAATAGGCATCACTGTAAAAATCAACGAGACCGCTGAAAGGTGGCCCTTCGGAGTAAACGCCCATGACTACCAAGAAAACACCCGCATTCAAGACGATTCCCGCTGGCACCTCCGTGTCCTGGCATTACCGTAGTGCCATCGGTCACGGCACGGTCACCGGTGTTCACAAGCTCGGCACGACGGCCGACAACACCATGTATTCGATTGCGGAACATGACCACCACCCTGGCGAGCCAGCCGTCGTATTTCATTCGGGTAAGGCCCTGACACGCACGACGAAGTAGCCAACCAATCAGGGGTCGCCTCAGAATTCGGAAACTAGGGCACACCAAGCCGGTTGTAGCGGTCGTCAACGCCCGAACTTGCTCCCTCTGACCTTAGCGCTGCAACGGAAGTGAGCGGCAGCCAAAATGACGGAACGCTGTTCCAATGCGGTTTTCTTGCCTTCTCACTATTTCGCGCCTGCAACTCGGACGCGATTAGTTGCAGAAACTGCGTGGTTACCCTTTGAGAGTATGTCGGTGCGTGCGCTGCGGCAACCGGCCCAGCATAGCGTCGGCAATAGTGACGTGCCCAATCCATTGGTCCCAATGCTCCACCAGCAACTGGCTGGTGATGATGATGGCTCAATAGCTCGCGGGAGGAACTGTTGCGCCAACTGTGGGTCGACGCTGTAGTGTCAACGTAGTCAGTATGAGCCCTCGGTCGGTAACAAGGGAGATAGCTATGACAACGACAACGCCTTGGCCGACGCCGTCAATGGGTTACACAAGGCCGGATTGATTCACCGCCTGGCATCCCGGAAGTCCAAGGAAGCTGTCGAGCTGGCAGACCTGCAATGGGTCCGATGGTTCCATCACCGCCGACTGCTGGAGCTATGGATACCTCCCGCCGGCAGAAGCCGATGCACACTACTAACGACAGCTCGAACAGAAATCCGAGAGTGCCGCTTAAACTTAAACCAACCAGCATTCCCAAAACCCGGGGCGATTCACGTGATCAAATACCTCTATGTCGAAGATAGCGACGAAATTCGTGATATTTTCGCCAGCCTCATCGAAGCACCGCATCGTCATGTCACCGCTGTTGCGGACGCCGAGTCCGCGCTGGAACTCGCTGCGACTCAAGACTTTGACGTTTTAATCACCGACGTCAGTCTGCCAGGGATGTCCGGTACCGAGTTGGCGCGCCGTTGGCTCCTTATGGACGCCAGCCGGTGGGTCGTTCTGAGCTCTGGTTACGAGTTTCGCCATGGCTTAAACGCCATCGGGCCTAATGTACGAGCGATACTAAAAACAGCCGAACCAGAAGAATTGGAGGCTTTGCTTGCCCGCATTGAATCCGCGCTGGCGGCCAATCGAAAGTAGCACGATTTCACGGCGAGCCTGCAGTGCACACCCTCATCAAGTCTAAGTCCGAGGATCAGCATCGATGATGCGACGGATGGCCCATACAAGTTTTTGCGGCTCCAACGGTTTGGCCAAGTGGACATCGAACCCTGCGTCGAAAGCGACGTCCCTGTCGACCTCACGGCCGAATGCCGTCAATGCAATGGCCGGTACGCGCGCTAAGGCCCCACCAGCCGCCCGTACATGGCGAATCAGCGCGTATCCATCTTTGCCGGGAAGGCCAATGTCGCTGACGATCACATCTGCACCAAAGCTTTGCAAAGTGGTAAGTGCAGCTTCATAGTCCTGCACGCATTCCACCACGGCACCTTGGTCTTGAAGGATAAGCATGAGGATTTTGGCCGCCTCCAGGTCGTCCTCAACTATCAGTACACGAACACCGCGCAGTGCTTCCAATGAAGCATCCAGGGGCGCCGGTCCAGAATCCGGCGGGTAATCGTCATCTGTTGTCGGTCCAACAATTGGGATCGTGACTGTTACTGTGGTCCCCTTACCCAGACCATCGCTTTGCACGCTCACCCGGCCTGAATGGAGTTCTACCAAATGCTTCACGATGGACATGCCCAAGCCCAAACCGCCGCTTGAGCGGTTAGCGGGCATCGCCTCCTGTGTGAATTTTTCGAAAATCCGTTCAATGAATGGCTGATCGATGCCTTTTCCGTGATCGCGGACGACCAGGCGCAATTTCTCATTTTTGGAGTCGAGGATCACCGAAAGCGGGTGCCCGTGATCGGAAAACTTGACGGCGTTGCTGAGGATATTCCAAAAGATCTGTTGAAATCGGGCAGCGTCGAGCAAGGCCAAAGTACCGTCAGTACGAAGATCGAGCGTAAGCGCCAGCTTTTTGCTATCGATCATCGACGTCAGCGAATCGAGCGACGCGGAAACCAGCAAGGCGGGATCCACCCATTCGCGCTTCAGCGTGAGCTTGCCCGAGTTAATGCGTGAGACGTCCAGGATGTCGCTGATGAGACGCGCTTGTGTAGACGCATTGCGTTGAATCGCGTCAAGGCCTTTCGCGTACTCAGCGGGGGGGGACTTGCGCAGCAACTGGTGCACATTCAGCATGATGGCGCTGAGCGGATTGCGCAGTTCGTGTGACAACACTGCCACAAAATCGTCCTTGGTGCGGCTGTGGCGTTCCGCATTGGCCCGCGCAGCTTGCTCGCGCTCGAGCAGCAATTTGCGCTCCGCCTCAAGTTGAATGCGGTCCGACACATTGGAAACTGCGGCAACGCGCATCTCGTGGTGTGGGTGGACCGCTGAGGTCGCGGCATTCGTCCCTGGCGACATACTCCATTCGACATGCAGCATTTGGCCCTGTCCAGTAAGCAGTACGAATTCCTCTCGCCACAACGTCGTCTCAACGGCTCCTGCGCGCATGCTGGTTTGGATCCGGTCCTGATGGCCAGGGGCAGCAAACTCGCTGATGAGATGCCCAAGCACGTCTTCGGCGGGTCTGCCCAGCATTTCGAGCATCGCCGGATTCGCATCCTGCAAGCGGCCTTCGGCATCAACCAGGGCGATCCCGCTTTGGGTCTGTGCATAGATCGAGCGGAACTTGGACTCGCTCTCGTGCACGCTTTCTTCGGCTTGACGCGCGCGAACTAATGCCTGGACAGTAGCGATGAGCATCGCCGGTTCGGCAGGATGGGTCAGATATGCGTCCGCGCCCGCGTTCAGCCCGGCAATCTTGTCGGAGTCCTCAATGAACGCGGCCGAAAGATGGACGATAGGAATCGACATCGTTTCTTCTCGGGCTCGAATCAGCCGGCAAACCTCGAATCCATCGATATCGGGCAGGTGCACGTCAAGCACCACAGCAGACACCTCACCTGTAGACAGCGCTAGCGCCTCTTGCCCAGTACCTGCTTCGATGGTCTTAAAGCCTGCGGCTCGGAGAGCGCGCGCAGTCGCGTAGCAAGTTGCCGGGTTGTCGTCCACTACCAGCACCGTGTGCTTCGAACGGTCAATGGAAACGTTGAGCTTGGCTGCAACGAGGGTCATGATGCTGTCGAGTCGAGTCGAACGAGCGGCTCAGCAGCCAATGCTGGGCGGTCAATTGCAAGGGGAATGCTGACGTAGAAGGTTGACCCTTTTTTTACCTCGCTTTGCATGGTGACTGTGCCACCCAATACTTCGGCTAATCGTTTGCTGAGTGACAGGCCCAAGCCGGTTCCGCGCAGGCGCTTTTGGATAGGTGCCTCGATCTGCGAGTAGTCCTGGAAAATAGCGTGATGAAACTCAGGGGCGATCCCCATGCCCGTGTCGCTCACAGCGAAGGTTACGAAATCATCTGCGCTCAGCCGGGCGCTCACGCGGATTTCACCCTTAACCGTGAACTTCAGAGCGTTGCTGATGTAGTTGCGTAGGATCTGGGCCAACTTCCTGTCGTCCGAAAACAATTTGGGCACGTCGATCGGCGGCTCAAATATCAGTAGTACGTCGGGATTGCTAAGCACTGGCTTGAACATGCCGCGAAGAGCTGAAAAAAGATCGACCATTTCAAACCAGTCGGGCGAAACGTCGATCCGGCCGGCTTCGACCTTGGCCAAATCGAGCAAGTCGTTAACCATATCTGCAAATTCGTCAGCGGTGGTCTGAATGAAGCGCACCTGCTTCACTTGCTCTTCAGTCAGCGGTCCGTCCACTCGGTCCTGCAAAATGCGCGCGATACTTTGGATGGCTCCAATCGGCGTTCGAAATTCATGACTCATGTAGGCGAGGAAACGACTCTTGAGCTCCGTTGCATGACGCAATTCGTCTGCTTGGGTCTCCAGCTCACCATATAAGGCCATCACGCCGCGGTTAGTCTCGTCCAGCTCAGCGCGCAGCGCATCCACTTCAGACTGCGCGGCGGCGAGCTCTGCTGCCAGATCGCTCCCAACTTCGAGGGTCATCCGTCAATCCTTTCGCCGCAATACGACCACTGTGACATCGTCGAGGCCACGCATGTGGTCCCGAAACAGCAAGGCCGCCACGAGGCTTGGGTCGCGGGCCAACACCGGGGTGATCAGTTCTGGTGCCCAGCGTGACTGTAACCCGTCGCTATGCAGCACCACGGCCGCGTATTCCGGCCAGTCGGTGCTTGTTTCCTCCACGCGTCGAATCTGCACGCCCACCGTCCCATTTTGAGGTAGAACAGAGCGATTGGCGATCCCGCTGACCACTCTCATCGCTACATTGCCCGCTCCAACCGAATGTATGGTGCTTGTTCCCCGGTCAAGCGTGGCCCGAGTCAATGCAGCGCCCCGGGTCATGCGGAGCGCGCCATGCGCATGTTCCAGTGCACCTTTCAATTGCTCGAATGGCCGCTCTACAAAGAGTCCAATTGCGGCCTGAGCCGCCTCGTGAGCTTCTGGCCCATGCCCCAAACCGTCGGCGAGCACCACGGCCGCCCTTTCCCCATCCATCGCCAACGCCCAGCCGTCGCCGCATATCGTTTCGCCGGGCGCCGCGACCGCAATGGCACCAAAACTGAACTTAGCCGATGCCCTTTCGGCCCCAGAGCTGGTGACAGGTCGAAGCCTAGCCATGATCACGGTGCCGGCGTGCTCTTGTGAATGGATGTCAAAATCAGCTGCAAGGCGTTTAACCGCCCCAAGGCCGGTTCCGGGCGAACCCGCTGTAGAAAAGCCATCGCGCATTGCGTTTTCCAGGCTCCGGATTCCAGGACCGTTGTCGATCGAGAGGATTTCAAGTTCTGGTTCGGCGACGTTGCGTTTAGCGATGAGCAGTCGGCCTCGCATGGCGTGCTTAACGAGGTTGCTGCCAAGTTCGTTCACAACAATGGCAACTTGTCCTGCCTGCGTTTCGTCGAACCCCATCTCTCCGCACAGCTTCGCAGCGAAACGCCGCGCCTCCCCCACACGGCTTACGTCGTCGATTGGAAACACCACGTGCGTGGATCCGCGAATTATTTCCAACGTGTCACGCTCACCGAGGTGCCAACGCCCACCGTCGATTGCAAGTCAAATTCATGGACTAATCGCTTGCTGCCGGAGAGGCCCAGGCCCATGCCCTTCCCCGTGCTCCATCCGTCTTTCAAGGCCAAACTCAAATCCGGGATGCCGGGGCCATGGTCCAGAAATCGCAAACGCAAGCCTTGCTTGATGCCATCACTCAGAAGGTCCCATTCCATATCGCCCCCACCGCCATAAACGACGGTGTTTCGGGAGAGTTCGCTCGCCGCCGTGATCATCTTGGTCTGATCAACCAACGAAAACTTGAGATCGGTGACCAGCCGGCGCACCGCCTGACGGCTGGCCACTATGTCAGCTTCGTTCCTGAGCGGAACCGTGCCGTGAGTTTCACTCGACAAGTGGATCTCCCTGGTCTTCCGTAGTTGTCCCTGCATTCAACAGGTCCATGCCTCGGCTGACATTGAGTGCCGTCTTGACCCCCTCCAAGGACAGGCCCAGCTCAAGCAGAGTGATCGCCACTGCTGGTTGCATCCCGACGACCACAGTCGTTGCATCCAGAATTCGGCCGATGCCGGAAATGCCGGCCAACATCCGTCCGACGAAAGAGTCAACAATTTCCAATGCAGAAATGTCGATCAATACGCCGTTCGCCCCGGTTTTTGCGATCTGCTCAGCCAAGTCGTCCTGCAGCGCCATCGCGGTCTGGTCTTCCATGTCCACCTGGATGGTGACCAGCAACGAACGCCCCATGCGAAGAATAGGGATGCGATACATGTCTTGGGTTTACTTCGCTTTGGTGAATGTGTAGCCGTTGCGCTTCATCGCCAAAGCAAGCGCGTCCGCCAGAGTGGCTTTGGAAGTCACCGATTGCAAGTCAATACCGAGGTGGACAATCGTCTGCGCGATCTGCGGCCGAATGCCGCTGATGATGCAGTCCGCACCCATCAATCGAATTGCAGCCGCCGTCTTCAGCAAATGTTGTGCGACCAGGGTGTCCACCGTAGGCACCCCCGTGATGTCGATGATGGCCAAAGTCGATTCGGTATCGACAATGCGCTGCAGCAGCGTCTCCATGACAAGCTGGGTGCGATTACTGTCGAGAGTGCCAATCATTGGTACAGCCAATACGCCATCCCAAAGCTTGATTACGGGCGTCGACAATTCCAATAGTTCATGCTGTTGGCGGACAATCACGTCCTCGCGAGTCCGCTGGTAGGCGTCCACCGTCCACTGAGCCATTCTGTCCAGAGTGTTTGTCACCCTGGTGACGCCCGAGATTAGTGCTTGGTTGTCGGTGCCGATTCGAGCCTGTAAAGCCACGAACAACGGTATTTTCAGACCCAGCACAAATGCGCTGGTACGACCAGCCGATACGCCCTGTGCGACGCGTGAAGCCGACAACGCCTCCAGCGACTTCTTGACAGGTTGCCATGCATTGCCGTCAATATTCTCGGCGTCGGGCGATTCGAGCGCCTGAATCATCGCGGTCAAAAGATCTTGGGCTTCTTCCCGGATTTTTGGCGACGCCTCGGATCCACCAACTGCCCGAATCCACTGCTCAAGCAACTCAACCTGGCAGGCCAAAATCACCTCAAGCAAAATGCCGTCATTTGATTGCACAATCACCTTTCTGGGCCAAAGACCACTGTGAAATATTTAGATCGGGCGTCTAGAGCGCCCTTGCCCTACAGCGCCTATGCGTCCACCCCTGCCCTCTTGTAGGGGGCTTATATTGCGCTCTTCTGCGTCACGTGTATGTAGGACACGAGCTGGGAACACAGTAAGCACACTGGATGGTTGGCTGGGCCGGCCCTGGCGAGTCTAGCTGCTCGTTCTATCGCTGCTGATGCGTCGCGTGTCTTGGACGGCGCCCTGTGCTCGCGCGCGGGGCAGGCGCGAAGACCGGACTAAAGTCAATGGTCAGAATAATGGACGTAGTTGCGAGCCCCTCGGTAGACGAAATCGAGCCACCCCTCGATACTCGCTTGGCCCAACGTAACCCGACGCCACAAGTTGGCAAGTCTGTCATTACCCAAGCCCTACCAGGTCAGCATCCGCGAGTTTCCATCGTCGGCCCGCACCTTCATCATGAATTTTTCATGATTCGATCAACAGAAATGGGCATCCCCCGATTACTGAAATGCGGGAAAGGGCTGCTTGCAATGTGGTGTGGGCGGGGGTGGCCAGGCCATCCACCGAGCAAGATTTCACGCTTTGGCCCGATATTTCCGAGGAACCAGTACTTTTTCTTGAGAACTCACTCAAGGCCGTTTATCGTCTGTCTCCTATGAACCCGTTTGAATCAAGCCTTGCCAAATATCAGGTGCAAGGCATCCTTAGCGCAGCCATTGCCCGAAACAATTACTCTGACGTCCTCTCTTTGGCGTTGAGCAGCAGGAAGTGGGCGCCGTTGAAGGTGAATAGGCAAAGTGCACATGCGGTGTTCGAAAACCGGGCCGTGGAGTTTTCTATTAACGCCGATGGCCAGCCCGTCATCTGCTGGATCAGCTGGGAGACGCTTGCCGACCATTTCGGCGCCACGCGTGAAACCGCCGTCGAGACACTGCTTGCGAATTACGACAAGGTCGCACCGATTGCCGAAAAGGTCTATCGCGCAAGGTCGCCTGATGAGCGACTCGTTGTCACCACCGAGGATTTTTAAGCGCAGATAGGCTTGACATAGGTGGCAATCCCGCTGGGATCGTCATCTGCCGCGCCGGTGATGACTCCCGGGCCGAGCTTTTTGAGAAATGACATTCCGATCATCACCAGCTCCACGTTATGGAATTCATCATCGGTTCGGCCAGCAGCTAGACCAGGGACGCCCGACCTATCCGCCAGCCAGGAACCGGTCGGCTTGGGCAGCTAGCAAAACCGCAGTCGGACCCACTCGTGACGATTCAGCAGGACGGCACTTTGCCAGCCATGAAGTGGGCCGCGCAAACCAGATCGCCATCTTCCAAGGATCAAAAACGGTTGCCAGCTCTGCGAACACTGGCGCCAGTTCCGGCTGTGGGGTTGTCACCCCCCGACCGAACTGGAACCAGGGCAGCCATGTAATCGCCCGCCACTTAAGGAAGATCACCTGCCTCTTGAGTATCCAGTGAGCGAGCTTCAGAGTCGCATTTGCGTCTTGTCTTTGGAGCATCTGCAAGAAGTCACGAATCCGGCCAAGGCCGCCACTGGGGCGGTACGCGTTGAGCATCGCAATAAACGGATGATCGGCCTGTATGTTGGAAGTCCACAGGTGCGGCCAGTTTGCCGCGTCGGCGAAAGTTCCAACAACTGACATGCGTGGTGATGAAACGGGTTGCGGCATGATCTGCTCTTGGATGGGGTGTCCACTGCGGTGACAAACAACAACAGCACGGCAGACGGAGATGATGCACTGTCAGATCTTCGACAAACACCACGTAGGCCGCTTGCGACGGCGCATCCCCTTGCGCACTGATGGTCACGCCATAGTGTGCGCATCCGTTCTTGGCGTGCGGGAATTTTTATGGCAGATTGAGAGCCAGGAAATCCCGAATTGTCTCGGCTACATCAACGACGCCATCAATTCCTGCTTGCGTGCAGCCAGCTGTTTACCGAGCTCCATCATGTCCAACCTTGTTGCTTTGGCCTTAGGGAAGATTTGGTTTTGTTCTTCTTTGACGTGGTGCTTCACGTATTCAGACAGCACCTTGATCCTGGCATCGAACATCTCGCCGTCGGGTTCCACGCCCTTCACCTGAGCGATGAGGGCCTTCAGTGTTGCGTGTTCGACAATCGCCTCGGGCACGAGTTCGGTGTCCTTCGACGCCTGTTTGACAGCCGGGTAGAAGATCTCCTCTTCTATCTGGGCATGAACAGTCAGTGCATTACAAATTTGCGTCACCAATTCCTTTTTCTTCGTGGTGGCGCGAGCCTTCTCATACTCTTCGAAGAGCAAACTGACGCTTTTATGATCGGCCCTCAACATCGCTGTCGCATCCTGGATCTTCGTGGTGTTCTTGTCCTTCGTCGGGGTGGCGGTGGTTGTCATGATCTAAATCCTTGAATATTGAAAACCGGTTGAACAGTGTTCGCATCGATGCCGTACCGCGAACGTGGCTAATAGTGATGGCCACGTTTTGTATTAAAGCGCCACGTTTTGTATTAAAGCGGCAGGCTGGCGTGCCGTGTGTCATCCAAAATTCACGACGTATGTAGGATTTTTTCTATCGTCTATGCCGGAATGACGGGCGACCGGCGCGGGCTTATTCGCGAAAGAGCGCGCAAGGAAGCCAGTGGCATCGTTGTATGCAGCGAGAACCACGACGACCTTCACTGTCTCCCCACCTAGAAGCGGTGTCTCCCCATCGGCCCGGATGGCGCGCAGGCAGCGCCGATTGACAGCGCCTCGTCCTGCGCGTGAACCACTATGCCGATCATGTCCAGCGCCTCGTTTTGGAATCCACCATCGGTCGGGCCTGCGCAGCTAGACCAATGGCGGATCACGGTCACGGGCCGTATGGCGGTGTTTCCCAATGGCTCGTATGAAGAGCTTGGCAATTGCTTTGACGCCCCCAGCGCCAAAATCGTCTTGCAATGGCGGTACTGATTGACCACAAACTCCCCAGTTTGGCCCACTGCGGTCAGCATATCGACACCCGCTTGCCCGTCTGGAAGGACCAGCGCATCGAATAGCACCGACGGAGAGTTTTCGAGGGTGGCTGTCGCTTCAAGCCGGGTGCTGTCCGTGGTGGTGACGGTCCCCAATCGCGGCGCCACAATGCTAGGGACGGCGCCAGTCTGAATCAGCATCTTGTGTAGCGCTAGAACGGAAGCGCCGCTGATACCATCCGCCACCAATATCGCCACTTTGAGAGCACTAGCGCCACCATCGCCCGGCAATGCGGTGAGTGACAGCGCTGGTGACACTGTGACCTCTGGCGCGAGGGCTTGCGCCAACACCATAGGCAACGCCGGGGGTACCTCCATTCCCAGCCCAGCAGCAACCCGGCTTGCGAGGTCCGGTGCAACGTTGACCAATCCAGCGACCATGCGTTCGCGAATTGCCGGCACGGTGCATTTGGACAATTCGAAGCGAAAACCGCCGACGACGTGCGACTTTTCCCAGTCGGTCTGGCTGTTCCAGAACAAGGTGGCTTGTTGGTAGTGCTCGGCAAACTTCTCGGGCTTGCCGCGCACCGTGTCGCCTTCCACCGGCTGGGGAAACGAGACAAAACCGTCGCCGCCGGCCTGGAACGGACAACCGCCGCCGAGCGAATTGGGCGCGTTGATCGGGATTTCGTGGAAGTTGGCGCCGCCCAAGCGCGAAATCTGAGTGTCGAAATACGAATGGATCCGACCAGCCAAGAGCGGGTCGTTGCTGAAGTCGATGCCGGGTATGACGTTGGCGGTGCAAAACGCTGCCTGCTCGGTTTCAGCAAAGAAATTGTCGGGATTGCGATTAAGCACCAGGCGCCCCACCAACTGCACTGGCACCAGTTCTTCAGGCACCAGCTTGGTGGGGTCCAGGATGTCGAAGCTCCAGTTTGCCGACTCTTGCTCGGTAAACACCTGCAGGCCCAGCTCCCATTCGGGATAGTTGCCGCTCTCGATGGCATCCCATAGGTCGCGCCGGTGGAAGTCGCTGTCGGCGCCGCCGATCTTCACGGCCTCGTCCCACACCAGAGAGTGAGTACCGAGCTTGGGCTTCCAGTGAAACTTGACGAACTTGCTCTGGCCTGCGGCGTTAACCAGACGGTACGTGTGCACGCCAAAGCCTTGCATG
>CAJDVC010000119.1_pt1 | contig 13319 bp, 11 predicted proteins | sample 7391211 | NCBI WGS metagenome assembly CAJDVC01 (sample SAMEA7055683, study PRJEB34461) | soil metagenome | biome: terrestrial ecosystem; feature: Peninsula; material: soil | place: Antarctica | collected 2016 | reverse complement strand
CTCGGCTTATGTGATACTTCTCGGCAAGGTTTTCGGCGGTGTCCGCCATCCCGATTCCGACGAAGGAGTCTTTGAGCCCCTCCGTCAGGGTATCTTCCAGAGGCGGGGATTTGCCAAGTGGCACCCCCCAGCGGATGCCGCGTACGGCGTGTGGCGCCTGGGACATGGATTCAGATCCGCCTACCAGGCAGATATCGGATTCGCCCGTGATGATTTCCTGTGCGCCGCTCACAACAGCTTGGAACCCTGAGCCGCACAGGCGGTTTACAGTAAGTGCGGGTGCTTCGATCGGGCAACCGGCCCGAAGTGCGACATGGCGCGCGAAATAGAGCGAGTCATTGGACGTATAAAGAACGTTTCCAAAGATTGTCTGCTGTATCGATGCTGGCGCTATGCTGGCGCGTTCCAGAGCTGCTTTCGAAGCGATGACCCCGAGGTCTATCGCCGAAACGTCTCGGAGGGAGCCGCCGAAGGTGCCGAACGGAGTCCCATATGGAGTAATATACGGGACAACATGGTCAGAAATCCTATGAGCCGTACTGCAATTCTCGCAGCAGCGATCGCGCTGTTTTGCGTATCCGTTCCTTCGTCGGTCAGGGCGCAGCGCGAGATTCCGCGCAGCTCCATTCTGCAGCGTGGACCTGAGCCGAAGAATCCAGCCAAAAGCGCCGTGGATTCTGCCGAACGGGCGAAGACTGCGGCTACACTCGCTGCCGGAACAGGGAGCGTGATGGGCGCGGTTGTCGACTCGGTGAATCAGAGCATGCTGGCCGACGCGTCGGTGTCGGTGGTTGGGCTTCCAGCGCGCCATGCAACCACTACAGCCAGTGGCGTCTTCCGCATCGATTCCATTCCGCCGGGCCGTTACGTGTTGCGACTCTCGCATCCAATTCTGGACACACTCGGCGTCGAGGTTGTTTCGGATACGATCGCTGTGGTTGCGGGGCAGATCGAGACAATCGAAATGGCGATTCCGAGTCCGAAGACTGTGATTGCTACAGTGTGTAGTCCGGCCAAGTTGCGCTTTGGGCCCGGCGTGATTCTGGGTCGTGTTCTGGACGCAGAGACTCAGGGCCCCGCTACGGGCGCGGAAGTATCTGTCGCGTGGAAGGAGACCATTATCAATACTACGGTTGGCGTGCAAATCGGTCCGCGGGTTCGCAAGGCTACTGTTGCGCCCGACGGCACATACCGCATTTGTGGTGTGCCTTCGGAATTCACGGGTACGTTGCAGGCGATTCGCGGTGATGCGCAGACAGCGGAAGTCCCGATCGAAGTCACAGATCAGGCATTGTCGATGCGAGTACTTTTTCTTCCGCCGGCATTGGTTGCAGCGGGAGATAATGGCGCGACTGACAGCTCACGGCAAATTGCTCGTGCTGTAATCACTGGCAAGGTTACCAACGCTGGTGGTGTCGCAGTGAGCGGTGCGCGGGTTTCGGTGCAGGGGAATCCTGCGTCAACCGAGACCGGTGCGGATGGCAGGTTCACCCTGCCCGGTGTACTTCCCGGTACGCAGAGTGTGTTGGTGCGGCGCGTTGGATATTCTCCGGTGGAAACCCCGATGAACGTGACAACGGGTGCACCCAACGACATGACAGTACGACTCGGCACGTACACCGCGACACTGTCGACTGTTGACGTTAAAGCGAAGTCAGATCCGCTTGAGGCTACTGGTTTCGCGCGCAGGAAGAAGATGGGCTTCGGCCGATACCTGGACATGGATCAGATCGCCGCATCACATCCCACCTATACTTCAGATATCCTTCGGCGCGTGCCTGGCATTCAGGTACTTGGAAGCGGTTCAAGTGCAACGATTGCGACCACACGGTCCAACGGATGCATCAAGGTGATGATCGACAACACCAGCGTCTCGGTCGACAACGGTCAGACGATCGACCAGGTGATTGGTGCTCAGGACGTCGTGGCTGTCGAGTTCTACAACTCTGTTGATGTTCCGATGGAATTGAGTTCGGGCGCGAACAGCAGCTGCGCGCTGCTCGCCATCTGGACCAAGGGCAAGCTGCAGAATCCCAGGAAGTAGTACATCATGTAGTGTCCTCACTCCATGTGATGTCCCTTCGGTTCACGCACGAAGGCGACACCAATGACGAAGGTCAGAGCGGTAATGCCGATCGGATACCACAAACCCGCGTACGGATTACCCGTGCGCGCGACAAGTGCAGTCGCGATCAGAGGGAGGAAGCCACCGAACCAACCGGTTCCAGCGTGATGTACGAACGACACACCGGTGTATCTCACACTCGTCGGAAATGCTTCAACAAGCAGTGCACCGAGTGGCCCCGTGCACATTGCTGCGAGGACGATCTGGTAGAAGATGAGGCCCGCGAGCATCGGAATGTTTGGTGTTCCAGAGGCCGCACGCGCCATGAGGTGATAGGTGGGATAGAGCGTCGTCGTCATGAGCAGGAACGCAAGCATGATGATCGGTTTCCTGCCGACGCGATCCGATAGTGCGCCGAATAGCACGAAGCACGGAGTTCCGAGGACGAGCGCGATAGTAACCGCCAGGTACGCAGTTCCGAACGGCACCTTCAACACAGTCTGCAGAAAAAACAGAGCATAGAACTGACCGGCGTACCAGGTAACGGCGTGGCCTGCGATGACTCCGAAGAGCAACACCAGCATCAGCTTCCAGCGGGATGATCCGAATGCATCGCGTACTGGTGATTCCGACGTGCGACCACGCGATTTGAGGTCGGTGAACATCGGCGACTCTTCGAGCCTTCGGCGAACGACGTATGAGATTGCGACAAGTATCGACGAAACCAGAAATGGAACTCTCCAACCCCAGGCAGCGAACGCAGTCTCGCCCGTAATGCGTCGCGTGGCGAGAATGACCAGTAGCGACACGAGTAATCCGACAGTCGCCGTCGTGTAAATGAAGCTGGTGTAGTATCCGCGCCGCCCGGGTGGTGCGTGCTCTGCGACGTACACTGCGGCCCCGCCGTATTCGCCACCGAGCGCGAGTCCCTGAATGAGGCGAAGCGCGACGAGTGTAATCGGAGCGAGGTATCCAATCGACGCGAAGTCCGGAAGCAAGCCGATCGCACTCGTGGAGACTCCCATTACCACGAGGGTTGTGAGGAATGCCTTCTTCCGGCCCAATCGATCTCCGATGCGACCGAAGAAAAGCGCGCCAATCGGCCGAACCGCAAAACCAACCGCGAATGTGGCGAGTGTCTCCAGGAAGCTTGCGGTTGGGTTGTTCGGCGGGTAGAACTGCTGAGCCAGAATGGTGGCGAGCGATCCGAAAATGAAGAAATCGTACCATTCGATCATCGAGCCGGCGCAGGAGGCGATCAGGACCGTTCGCATCGAGCGCGAGCCGGTCGGAGGGGTCGTCGCCTGGGATGTTGCGGAAGAAGTCATGCCAGAAGTTGCGATGACCGGGATCGGCCCGCAACTTTGCGAAGATGAATGCTGCCCCGGAAGTTTACGAGCGGGTTGGGCTGACGGTCGACCTCAACGCAGATATGGGTGAGAGCTTTGGCCGCTATCGTCTCGAAGACGGAGCCCTGCTGGACGTTGTGACGTCCGCTAATGTTGCGTGCGGATTTCACGCTGGAGACCCGGTCGTCATGCGCGAGACGGTATTACAGGCTTCGAGACGCGGCGTGTCCGTCGGCGCGCATCCGGGGTATCCGGACCTGGTTGGGTTCGGTCGGCGAGAGTTGGCTGCCAGCCCGGAAGAGATCGAGGCCATGGTCGTTTATCAGGTCGGCGCGCTGCACGGCGTATGCACCGCGGCGGGGACCAGGTTGCTTTACGTGAAGCCGCACGGCGCATTATACAATCGCGCGGTGCAGGATCTCGCCGCAGCTGATGCCATTGTGCGCGCCATGCGTTCTGTTGATGCGTCACTGGCGTTGCTGGCACTCGCGGGAAGCGAGATGCTCACTGCGGCGACCCGCATTGGCGTTCGAGGCGTGAGCGAAGCGTTTGTGGATCGCGCGTATCGAAACGATGGGACGCTGGTTCCGCGCACCCTACCCGGCGCAGTTCTGACAGACACAAGAGAGATTGCGGAGCGCGCATTTCGCATGGTACAAACTGGAACCGTGCGAAGCATTGACGGTCGCGATATTGCCGTGCGCGCGGAGTCTCTCTGCACACACGGCGATGGTCCGAACGCGCTCGCCATCGTGCGCGCCGTGCGAGAACGATTGGAACAATCCGGTGTGCGAATCGCACCGTTCATGCACGCCTGATAATTAGCGCGTCGCATCGTGCAGGAAATTCCGACCATTGCGAGATTGGGTGATGACGCCCTCATTGTCCGATTCGCGACAACGATATCATGGGAAATTGGCAGCCGTGTCCGCGCGGCCGCCGCTCGCATACGCGCGATGCAAATCGAATCGATTACGGATGTCGTGCCTGCGTACACGACACTCGCGGTCTATTTCGATAGCGCGCGCGTCGCGTTCGAAGCCGTCGCGACAACGATCGCACCGATCGTCAACAGCGGCGAAGCCGCTTTGGCCGAATCATCGACAATTATCGAAATCCCGGTGCGGTACGACGGGCCCGATCTTGACGAAGTCGCAGAACGGACCGGCTTGGCGGTTCCTGATGTGATAGCGCGCCATTCGTCGCGAACGTATCGCGCGTACATGTCGGGCTTTGCGCCAGGTTTCGCCTACCTCGGCGATCTGGATCCGCTCCTGGTCGTTGCCCGCCGTTCGGTACCGCGAGTGCACGTTCCTGCTGGATCTGTCGCGATAGCCGCAGCGCAAACGGCGGTTTATCCACTCGAAACTCCCGGAGGTTGGCATCTGATTGGATCGACAACGCTGCGGATGTTCGACGTCGATCGCAATCCACCGGCCTTGATCCGTGCTGGCGACATGGTCCGCTTTATTCCGGTCGATCCATGATCACTGTCGTCAGTGCACCGCCGTTCGCGACGATCCAGGATCTTGGGCGATTTGGTTTTCGCGATTCCGGAGTCCCTGTATCCGGGCTGGCTGATCGCGATTCAGGGCTCGCTCTCAACGCCATGCTCGGCAACGATCCAAATGCCGCTATGATCGAATGGGCTGTCGCTGGTGGTGCTCTGCGATTGGAACGCGATGCGACGATCGCATTTGGCGGCGCGGATGCAATCTGTTCTCTGAATGGTACGAGCTTACGGGCACGCACGGTATATCGCGTGCCGCGGAGTAGCGAACTGCATGTTGAACGGATCATGCGTGGGCGATTCCTCCTCATCGCTGTCGCAGGTGGCATCGACGTTCCACTAGTACTCGGGAGCCGGTCTACGTTGCTCAGCGCGCGAATCGGCGGCGTGGAAGGTCGACGACTTCGGACGGGGGATTCGATTGCTACAGGTGCCGCTGCCAGCGGCATTGATGGAGCTTCATTGGTCGCGGCCGGATCTCGTATTGCCGGACCAATTTATGTTAGCCGCGGTCCACAGTCGGACTTGTTCGATGATCTCGGATGGTCGAAATTTCTCGGTACCGAATTCACTGTATCAAATGCATCCGACAGAGTCGGCTATCGCCTGGATGGACTGGCACTTTCGCACAAGGGAGACGTCGCAATGCCATCGGAGCCGACATGTATTGGCGCGATTCAGGTACCGAACGGTGGCACTCCCATCGTGATCATGAACGATGGACCAACTGTTGGTGGCTATCCGAAGATTGCCGTGATATGCAAGTCGGAAATATCTCGTTTCGCGCAGCTTGCGCCGTGACGCGCTGAGCTGACGCGCTGAGCTGACGCGCTGAGCTGACGCGCTGAGCTGACGCGCTGAGCTGACGCGCTGAGCTGACGCGCTGAGCTGACGCGCGTTCGCTCCTCAGATCGTGACCACGTCGGGAATTGGACCGCGAGGTTTTCGCGGATCGTCGATACCCATACCGACGAAGAACCCGATCAAGACAAGTACCGCCGATACGTAGAACGGTATCGAGTGACCGAAGCGATCGTACGTGTAGCCGGCAAAAAGCGGCACGATGACCCGGGCCAATCCGCCGAACGTCTGTTGAACGCCCATATAAAGCCCGCGCTCATTGCGACTTATCACGCGGGACAGCAACGATGTGACGCACGGGAAAGTGAAGGCGGTACCAAGCGGAATGAGGGTGACCGCAAGATACAGCGACACATACGTTGGCATCAGCGGAAACGCTGCGAGTCCCACGGCGAGCATCAGTAAGCCGATGTGCGACAATTTTACCTCGCCCCATCGGTCCACTGCACTGCCGAGTATTCCGGCGCGAGTGATGACGCTGATCGTCCCCATGAATGTGAAGATCACCCAGATGTGGTCCGCGGTAATGCCGAATTTGTCGTCGAGGAAGAGGGCGAGTATTGCAGTAATTCCCTGGAATGCGCCGATGCCGATCGCGTACACCCAGATCAATCGCGGGGCGGCTTCCTTGTTGTGTGTGAAGACGTGTTTCACCGCTACCAGAGAGGCGCCGGGGCGTGGTGCGACCTTCTTCGCTTCAACCATGTCGCGCGATTCAGAGAGATAGCGCCACGCGAAGCCGATGTTGAACAGACATAGTGCGGCCGCGATGAGACCGGGCCCGTGAACGTGGAATAGTTTCAATGCAAACGAGCCAACCGGTGGCCCGAGTGCAACACCGACGTTGGTCGCTGCGGATATCCAGCCGAGTGCCTTCGCACGTTCTTCAGGTTCTACAGCATCGGCGACGTAGGCCTGCACCACGCCGGTGGTTCCACCGCCAGCACCCTGGACAACCCTCGAAAGCAGCAGCAGCCATATGGTATTGGCGAACGCGAAGACAATATACGCTATGCATGCCGCGCCGAGACCGACGAGCAGAGCGGGTCTGCGGCCGTATCGATCGGAAACCCGTCCCCAGAATGGCGCAGCCAGCAATTGTGCAGCGGTGAAGGCCGACATGAGCATCGCAACCATCAGCGCACTCGCACCAAAATTGCGCGCGTAATACGGCATCAGTGGGATGATCATCAACAATCCCACCATGTCCACGAACGCCGTAATTATGAGCGCCGACAGCCGACCGAGCGCCGCGCTTTTTTTCACTGCTCAGTGCGAGTGGAGGATGACGCTCGGATTTCGGTCACGCCGGGCGGGATAGTTTGGTGCGATGGCCGCCGCTTGGTGCGACGGCTCTCACTGATACGGCTGCCTGGACAACCATGCTATCCCGGTTATCGGTACCGGGGGTCGCATCGTCGAGTAACAGCCTGGAATTCGAGTGACATCGCATTGTGGTGGGAATTTAGTGAGTGACCCGGTCCGGGCCCGAACGGGCCGGCAGGGCAGTTGCGGCTGGACACAAAGTCGTCGGCATATGTGGTTCGAACGGCCTACTGTAAAGACAGTAATACGGATGTAGTCGGAGTGGAACTGGGCGCAATCCCGGAAGCCCAGTCGCGATTCGACTTGCACCTCTGGCTCTAGCTTTCCGCCCGGCCCAACGCCGCTGGCGCGATGGCTCGGCCCACCACTCCAGCCAGGGCGACGATAGTGAGCACGTACGGGATCATCTCGATGAACTGCGAGGCCACCACATGATTGCCCTGCAGGTGAATCTGGGCTGTCTCTGCCGCAGCGAAGAGCAGACACGCGGCGCCGGCGCGCAAGGGACTCCAGCGGCCAAAGATCACTGCGGCAACGGCGATGAAGCCACGTCCGGCCGTCATCTGATCAGTGAACTGATGCTGGTCCAGAGCGAGATAAATTCCACCAAGAGCTGCAAGTGCGCCCGAGAGCACGACGGCAGTATACTGAACCCGGTGCACTGATACGCCGACGCTCGCCGCGGCCTCCGGCTTCTCACCCGTTGCTCGCACGCGAAGACCAAACGTCGTTCGAAACAGTAGAAACGCGACAACAGGGGTTGCGAGCAGGCCGAGCCAGAGGAGTGGGTTTGCGTAGCCAGACGCGAATCCGGATACGCGAGGTGAGTTGGATGAGCTGCCAAACAGGAGCTTGAGGAAGAACCGCGTGATCCCAATTGCGAACAGGTTGATCGCGATACCGACGATCACCTGATCGGCGCGGTAGCGTATGCACGAAATCGCGTGAATCAACGCGAGTACAATGCCGCCGCCAATTCCGCAGAGCACTCCGATCGTCGGACTCCCGGAATAAAAAGTGCCCACGACTGCCGCAAACGCACCGCCGAGCATGTAGCCCTCGAGTGTGAGGGATATGATCCCGGAACGCTCGGCTATCACGCCGCCAGCGGCTGCGAAGAGGTACGGTGCAGCGATGCGCAGGATCTGAGTAATGATGTCGAACGAATTCATCGCGTCAGACCGCCGCGGCCGGTGGTTTGGTGGGCGCAGGTGCGGATTCAGACAACGGCTTGTCGACGAGTCGCCTGCGCGCGCCGAGCAGGATGCGCTGCACTTCGGGAACGGAAGCGGCGATCGCGATGATTACGACGCCCTGCAGAACGTCGACCATCTGCTTCGGAACGAATGCGTTGACCGCGAGGCCGCCCTGCGACAGCGTCGCGAAGAACAGCGCCGCGATCAGGATCCCAAACGGGTTGTTTCGGCCAACCAACGCGACAGCGATTCCGAGGAAACCTGTGCCGCCTGCGAAACCGTCCTCGTAATAATACTTGTAGCCGAGCACGAAGTTGATTCCACCGAGACCCGCAATGACTCCGGAGACAGTCATGGCGCTGAACAGCACCCGCCCCACGGAGATACCGCCGTACTCTGCAGCATCGGGCTGCAATCCAACGGCACGCAGCTCGTAGCCGCCGCGCGTGCGGAACATGTAGTACCACATTGCTACGGCCGTGATGATTACCGCAATAACTGAAAGATTCGCGGCAGAACCGTGGAATGCGGGAAAGATCGCACTCAGGCGCGAGATGGCGCCGGCGTGAATCTGCGGGGTATGAAGCGTCTCGGGCACGCGCAGTTTGGTCGCGATGAACCAGTTGAGCAATGCAAGCACAACGAAGTTCAGCATGATCGTAGTGATCACTTCGTGAGCTCCGAAGCGTACGCGTAGATAGCCGGGTACTGCACCGACAACCCCACCCGCTGCAGCCGCACCCAGGCAACCAAGCAGGATGGCGAGAATTGCGGGAAAGCCGACCGGCAATGCGAATCCGACGAGTGCCGCGGCGAGGCCGCCGGCAGCGAGTTGCCCTTCGCCGCCGATGTTGAACAGTCCAGCTCGGTACGCGAAGGCAACGGCCATGCCGGTAAACGAAAGCGTTGTCGCCTTGTACAGCACCTGCCCAAAACCGTACGCGTTGCCCCACGATCCCTCGAGCAACAGTCTCCAGACCACGAAGGGTGACTGATTGAAGCTAAGCATCAGAATATCGCCAGCGACAAACGCAATCAATATCGCGACGACCGGCGCGAAGAGTGCTTCTTCTATTTTCTCTCGGCGTTCAGGTTTCATGCTGCTGCCCTTGCGCCGGTCATGTACTCACCCAGCAATTCCTCGGTTGCATCGGCCGCTGGCATCACGACGACAAACCGTCCGCCGCACATTACCGCGACGCGATCGGATAACGACAGGACTTCATTCAGCTCTGCAGAGACCAGCAGGATGGCCTTGCCAGCGGCCCTTGCGGCGATGAGTTGCGAGTGTATGAACTCGATCGCGCCGACATCCACACCGCGCGTTGGTTGCGAGGCGAGCAGCACCGAGTAATCTCTGCCGCCGCCCATCTCTCGCGCGGCCACAACCTTCTGCTGATTGCCACCGGAAAGCGCGCGGGCGCGGAGCGACGGATCCGGCGGGCGAATATCGAACGCGGCAATCTGTGCGCGTGCGTACTCTGCTATTGCGTGAGCGTCGAGCGCGCCGCGTCGAGTGAATCGATGTTGCATGCCGAGTATCAGGTTGTCGGCGATCGAATAATCGAGAATCAACCCGCGGCGCTGGCGATCTTCCGGGATGTGCGACAGTCCAAGGTCGGTTCGTTCGCGTGGCGATGCGACTGTGACATCCTGCGTGCCGATGCCCACATAACCACTTGTCGAGCGCCGCAGTCCAGCAATTGCTTCGATGAGTTCGCTCTGCCCATTGCCCTCTACGCCGGCGATGCCAAGTATCTCGCCCGGACGGATGGCGAATGACACGGCGTCCACCTCGCGCGGCTTTCTGGAACTTGCGACGACAAGGTCACGGACGACCAGCGCGTCCGCAGCCGCGTTATCCGGTTCGGCAGCGAGCTGCACCGACGGAGTCGTCTCGGTAACAATCGCAAATTCGCGGGTCGTGAGACGCACGTGACGACCTACCATGGCCTGTGCGATCTCAGCTGGATTGGTGTCGCTTGTACGGAAGCGAGCAACTGTCTCACCAGCTCGCATCACGGTGATGTTCTCGGACAGATCCATCACCTCGTCCAGACGGTGAGTGATGATGATAACAGTACCGCCGCCATCGCGAACACGGCGCAGCACCTTCGCCAGATCCTTGACCTCAGGCGGTGACAGCACCGCTGTAGGTTCGTCCAGGACCAGGATCTTCGCCCCACGGTACAGCGTTTTGAGTATCTCGACGCGCTGCGCCTCGCCGACCGAGAGATCTGAAATCAGCCGGGTGCCGTCGATGACCAATCCGGTTTCGTCGCCGAGCCGTTTAACATCCGCGATCGCGCGTTGGTAATCGAGCTGGCCGCCGCGCGTCGGTTCTTTGCCCAGAACCAGGTTTTCAGCGACCGTCAGCGTTGGTACGAGCATGAAGTGCTGATGTACCACACCGACGCCGGCAGCAATCGCGTCTGGCGTGTTCCAGCCTGTAACATCGCGTCCGTTCACCTCCATGCTACCAGAATCTGCGGTGAGCAATCCACCGAGAATGCGCATCAGCGTCGATTTACCGGCGCCGTTTTCGCCGACGAGCGCGTGGATTTCACCGACAGCAACGTCCAGCGACGCGTTCCGATTTGCACGTACCGGACCGAACGACTTTGATATGTCGTGCATGCGGACGGCGAGGGGAGAAGTGCGCGGAGTGGTCATCGCGTCGTTGGTACCGTGATCTTGCCCGCGATGATGAGCGCTTTGATCGCCTCGATACGCGCGTGGACTGAGTCGGGGATCAATGCCTTGTTGTGTTCGTTGTACACATACCCAACACCGCCCTCCTTGAGCCCGAACGAATACACGCCGCCGTGAAAGCTTCCATCCTTCACTCGGCGGATCACGTCGAATGTCGCGGCGTTCACACCCTTGACCATTGAAGTCAGGATGTACCCGGGAGCTTCGTCGTACTGGTCTGCATCGACTCCAATTGCGAGCTTGTGCATCTGGCGCGCTGCTTCGAATACGCCCTGGCCAGTGGCACCGCTGGCGTGGAAGATGATATTGACGCCGGACTGGTACTGGCTGAGCGCCAGTTCCTTGCCGCGACTGGGGTTCTTGAATGCGTCTGGAGTTACGCCTGCGTATTGCGAGATTACCGTGCAATCCGGACAGACGTACTTGACGCCCGCGGTGTAGCCCGCCTCGAACTTGTGGATGAGTGGAATATCCATTCCACCAATGAACCCGACCTTTTTGGAGTGACCTACCAGAGCCGCGAGAGATCCGACGAGGAATGACCCCTCTTCCTCGCGGAACTTGAGAGCCGCGAGGTTCGGCGGCAGCGGAATCAACTTGCCGGTGGAATCGTACGCCAGAGAAAGATCGATTCCCGCGAAGTTGATATTCGGGTATTCACGCGCCAGGCTGGTCAGGTCGTCTGTGAATATGAAACCGACCCCCATGACCAGATTCATTTTTTCGGCCGCGAGCAGTCGCAAGCCGGATTCTCGGTCCGAGCCATCACCAGGCTCTATATAGCGAACGGTTACACCCAGCATCCGGCGTGCGCTGTCGGCCCCGGCGTACGCCCCGTCGTTGAAAGACTTATCGCCGCGGCCGCCCACGTCGAATACGACCCCGATCGTCGTTCCGGAATGATCAAGGGTAGCGTCGCCGCGACCCCTGCCTGCAATCATTAGGGCGATGTGGGCGGTGAGGAGTACCACGACGGCGATGATGAGCTTGCGCACGGGGGGTAAATATAGAGTTGTACACGCGCTGATGACGAGGCGGGAAGTCCCGTCTATCTACCCCGTCATCAACGCGAGCGCTCGCTACCAGCCGATGCAGCCATGTACGCAGGCAACTCCCGTAGCAAGCAAGTGCCCAGCTTCATCGAGTCCCACAACCGTAATCCGGTCAATAAGATTTGGACCCGGCAGGAGATCGAGCGTCGCTTGTGGGCCAGTAAACGTGCCACGGAGTGTTGGCCCCGTCGCCGAGACGGTGAACAGGGACGCAGTTCCGCCCTTCTCGAAGAATGACGCTTTGTATTTCGTCGCGCGCGGAAATGAGTCGGTGATTACACGATAGTCCGCCGTGCACTGCTTGCTGAATGTCCCGGTCCTGCCGTTGCTCTCGAACGTAGCGTTCTCGGAGCACGAGCCTCCGTTCCACCCGACGGCGGGGATTACGAACGTTGGCGCGGGCACGATTGGAGACTCCCCAATCATGACGACGGCCCATATCGCCGACAGCGTCTCGTTCGCGGTCACCGAGAGCGACGCGGGATCGACAATTACGCCTGCATTCCCCGCGACGTTTCGAGTACTTGCTGCGACGCTCGTTCCGCCCACGTAATGTGCGGTCGCGGTGCCATCCGTTGAGAGTGATACGGCGCGCTGCCAGTCTGTCTCGGAATCGAACTGCCATCTCAGGCCGCGCTGTCCATCCAGCGCCTCTCCATTGAGGTCCAGTAGTGCGACCTGAAATTTCCCAGTCTCGCCAGGATGCAGCTCCAATCTCTGCGGCGTGACACGTACTTCGTTGAGGGCACATCCGCGATACGATGACACGATTGCGTCTGAACCACGCTGTGAAGGCGCAATCCCCACCGTATAGCTGCAGCCGTGGCAAGTCCAACGATGCGAGCGCGGACCGAACCCGACGTTGCGCGTGCGGCCGAGTCGGACATGGCGGTACGGATCCGGGGGAAGTCATTCTTGCCCAGCATGAGTATCGCATCCCCATCGACGACGAGACCGTGGAGATGCCGCGCGGAAATTGGCCACGCCTGACTCGTCGGCGATGCGAGAGCGACACCAGCTACGCACGTAGAATCGCGCGAGGCCGCGTACTGTCCACGTGTCTTCAACAGCGTGAGCGCCTGCTGGACAACCAAGTTTCCCTGTGAATGCATCACGAATATCAGATGTCGACCTTCATCGCGCATGCGGGTAGCGAATGCGGCGACCGTGTCCACATCGCGCGGTCGCGTGACCGCCGATCGGTTCATCACGCTCAACAACTCGGTGCCGGCTTCAGCGTAGTCCGCG